>Ga0326727_10023566_pt1 | contig 11725 bp, 7 predicted proteins | sample MB2enrmetagenome_FD_207643 | JGI IMG/M metagenome (GOLD analysis project Ga0326727, IMG submission 207643) | Lab enriched peat soil microbial communities from McLean, Ithaca, NY, United States - MB29MY | ecosystem: Environmental > Terrestrial > Soil > Wetlands > Peat | place: USA: New York... | reverse complement strand
CTCACCACAGCACCCACCGGCTTCCTCTTCCTGCTCCGCGCCACACCGCAGGGCAGCGCGGGCAAGGCGTTCTTCGGCGCGTCGAAGTACCGAATCATCGGCCACTTCGCCGCTTCGTCCTTCGCCAGCATCAACGCCCTCAGCGCCTACAACACGCGCTTCGGGGCGCTGGTCGCCGCGCAGAAGCTCTCCCTCCGCCTCAGCCTGGTCCAGATCTCGAGCGGCTTCGAATCCATGTACGCCGAAGCCACCATCATCGTCGGGGCCTAGGTTCTCCGCGCCCGGGCCGGCCGCTTGCGCGGCCGACCCGACCCACACCACCACACGCGGAGGCCAGCCATGAAGTACACCAGCGCGCTCATCAGCGACGCACGGAACAAACTCGGAGGCGACGTCTTCGCCCGCAACCGCGCAGGCCTATATGTACGGGTAAAGGTAAAGCCGAAGAACCCGAAAACAACCATCCAGCAGAGCAACCGCGCGAACTTCTCGAGCTTCACCAAGGGCTGGAGAAGCCTCACGGCTGCGCAGATCGCAGGCTGGAACAGCCTCGCCGGCAGCAGCACCCTGACCGACACACTGGGAAACAGCTACCAGCCAACCGGCCTGCAGTTGTTCATCAGCTGCAACAGAAACCTCAGCCTCATCAATGCGTCGACGATTGCGAACGCACCCACTACCAAGCCCAGCTTCCCGGCCATCCTCACACCCGGCAGCTTCCAGCACATCGATAGCGGTGCCTGGGGCAGGTTGAATGTGACTATGACAGCAGCGGCGTTAGCGCTTTGGAACGAAGTGCAGGCGTCGTTGACGCCGCCGCTCTCGAACGGCCTGAGCTTCGTCGGCGGTTCCATCTACAGAAACATCGGCACGTCGAACGGCACGTTGTCGAATTTCGCTTTCTGGTACCCGTCTGCACTGTGGCCTTCTAAGGTGCCGGTGCCAGGTCAGAACATCGGAGTAAAAGTTCGCCTAGTTGACCCTGCAACAGGGTACGCGAGCATGCCTGAGACGGTGCTGATTGCTCCCACGTTCGACTAGTCGAATCGGTGGCACTACATGGCGAAGTACATCGGCACCCTCACATCCGACGCGCGCGGCAAGGTCGGCGGCCTGGTCCTCACCCGCGCACGCAACGGCACCAACATCCGCGCCATGGCCGTCCCGATCAACCCGGCAACCACGCGCCAGGTCTACACCCGCGGGATCATCGGCACGGCGCTCTCCGCCTACCGGCAACTCACCGCGCCTCAGCAGAGCTCGTGGGGCAACTTCGCAGCTCTCTACACCTGGACAAACTCGCTCGCGCAGGCCTACGTCCCCACCGGCCTACAGCTGTGGACGCAGGCCTACGTAAACGCCGCCCGGTTCGGCACCGCGCCGCCGGCATCGTGGAGCGGGACGCCGCCAGTGCTCTACCCTGTCACAGCTGTCTCGTTGGTTTACTCGAGCGGCAACTGGTACCTCTTCACAACACGTTCGACCCCAGGCATCTACTACCCGTTCATCGTCTACGCCAGCGGCATCGTGCCGTCGTCGGTGATGTACGTGCGCCGCCTTGCGCGCAGGTACATCACGGCAGTGTCAGGCGTTTACTACACGAACATCGCCCCCGGCTGGTCCAGCGCCTACGGCAGCACGCCCCGCGCCGGTCTTACAATCGCTGTCTGCGTCACTTCCGTTGACCCCACCACCTACATCAGCGCCGCGCCGTTCGTCTCCGCGATCACCAGCGGCTAGGCTAGAGGCAGCATGGCCATCGTTCTGCCGAACACCGGCATCATTCTCCCGAAGACCTTCCACGGAGCGGTCTTTCAGTATGCGAAAGCCTCACCGGTCGCCCGCGCCAACGTGGTTCCCATTCGCCCGCTACCCCCGACCGTCACCCTCAGCCAGCAGCAATTCGCCAACTCAGCTTCCATGTGGGGAACGCTGACGCCGGCAGAGAAAGCGATGTGGGGCAGCCCCGGCCCGCCCGCGATCGCACCCTACACCGCGTTCATGAACCAGACCAATCTCAGCGCACAGTGGGGGATGTACCTCTACCCCGTACCGCTGTCGCCGAGCTACTTCTTTGGACTCAGCTGGCTATTTCAGTGCGTCCTCGGACCAAGCGGCGAAAACTGGCTGCAGGCAATGCCTTTGACTCCCGCAACGCCGACACCAGACCTCTACATCGCCCTCTACTTTGCCCCGAACCAGGCGACGCGTATAACAGGGACCGGCAACGACTCAAACACTGGGTTCAAAGACTACCCTGCGGTACCCACGGCAAAGTACGTCTACATCGGCCTCTTCGGTCCCTGCCCGTGGCTCACCTACACCACGCTCGACATCGATTCCATCGTCACAGAGCTCTGCGGCTTCAGGCCACAGCCCGCCATACGCGACGACCCGGCAGAGACCTACACCGCGAGCTACTGCGTTTTCAGGTACTACCCCCTAATCGGCACCGGCGCAGCCGAATATGCACTCGATCCCGTGGCGTACAATTCGCCGCCCTACGACGACAGTGTCATCTTCGGCGGCAACCCGTACGCGTAGCAGCTCACCGCTCCGCAGCGCAGACGGCGCGCACCCCAGGGCTATTTCAGCCATGCTGGACCATCAACTGCATGCCAGCAGCCCCGTGTAGGCCTTCCTGACGCGATTCCTACGCTGCTTTTTTTCTTGACACGCTCACCGCTCGGTGTACGCTGGTCTGGTCAGGGGTAGGCCGCCCGGCCCCCCTAGAACCCCCGAGCCTGCCGCAGGCAGGCGAGGGGCGGAGCTGAACAAGTGCGAAGCGCTGGAAATCGCATCGGTTTCTTCATATCCCCCCCCCCTCAGTAGTAGTAGTCGCGTACATAGTTGGTAATAAATCGGATGTTGCTGTATCTCCCGTAGCTCTGGCGTCTGATAACGAGCGATACGTACAGTGCACATTTTGCTCACGCGTAATTGTGTTGTAAACCAAAAGGAATCAAGTGAGTAAACACTGTGGAAAAACTGTGCAAAAGCTCTTGATTTCCCTGTTGAAATCAGTAGATAACCTGTGCTAGGCTGCAACTGTCGTAGAAGGGATGTGGAAGAATGTGCGCCACCGCTGCAGTCATCACTGATCCGAAAGAAACCATCGAAACCCTGCGCCCACCGGGAGGCGTCACCAAGAACCCGTACAAGACCCGGTGCCCCGGCTGCACGAGCATGATCCACCTGGCCCTGCCCATGGTTCACTGCCCCTGCTGTCACAACGTCTACCGTGCCCGCAAGCTCACGGCGCCCACGCGCTGCGCGCGCTGCGACTTCAACCTCTTCCGCTGGCGTAACCAGATCGGTGTGCGCGACGACTCGGTCCTCGGCGCCCTCGCGTAACCTGCCTCCGAAACGCGTCAGCCTCAGCTGTCGGTGCGTGGGTGCCGGCACCGCTGATCTCTGGCGCTGTGCCGTCTGCGACCACGCGTTCTGCTGTATCGCTCGGCTCGTCTTCCACGTTGCCAACTTCCACAGGGAGCTTCTCACATGCCCACCAAAAAAACCGCCACAGTCAGCAGTGTCCCCAACCCGCACGGACCCGGGCGCATGTGCCCCGTCTGCGAACAGGTAACCGAGTCACCGCTTGCAGCTAACCTCCACTTCGCACAGTGCCACCCGGAGCCAGCATGCCCAACGAAGCCGATCAAGGCGCTCAAACCAATCCGCCCCGTGCGTCTCTCGAAGCCACACGCGCCTGCCCCGAGTGCAACGGCCACGGAAGCGTAATCACCACGCGCAACCTGCACGCTCTGTGCGGGCGAACAGTCGACCGCCAGACGTGTCTGCTCTGCCACGGCAGCGGCCGCGTACCGCTCGACCCGCACGTTGCACGCGTCCACCCCGAGCGTCACGTATGCCTCGATTGAAGGCCTACAAACAGTCGGCGAAGTGCTGTTGCTGCCTTCGTCCGGCATCCGCGCGCCGCCTTCGGCGCTGCGCGGTCTGCAACGTCTTCTACTGCGGCCGGCGCCGCTGCCGCACCTTCCACCTCGCCTGGTGCAGCGTGTACGCGCTGCGCCAGCCACGCCCCACCAGAGACCACCACGGGAGACACCCATGCAAGAAGAGACCTGCCACTACTGCGGCCACACCCTCTACGCAGACGCAATCATCACCGTCGGCCGTACCGGAGAGCTCATCCGCATCTGCGGCTTCTCCTGTGCGCGAACACGTGGACAGTCCCGCGGCGCGCCGCCGCCCTCTGCTCGATCTGCAACGAATCGATCGAAGCTGGCTCTTCCCACCCTCACCGAACTCCTGACCCGCAGCCGTTTCTGAGGCCCTTTTTTGGACCCAGATATTTTTGGGTTCAAAGCAATTACCTCCCGGTGTCGAAAGACCAACGGCAGTGCAATGTCAGGGCCCTGCCAGCGGAGCGGACCAGGCTTGCCGAACCCACCGCGCAAACACGCTGCCCAAGCACCGTAGCGCGCAACCCGCAAATTACATACCCGCATCCCGCGCAGTCGCCGCCGACCGCTGGCATGCGCCGTGCAAAAAACAGGAGCGCACGTCGCCCGCCAGCTACCCCATCGTCGGCAGCAGCCGGGCGAAAACAAGCCCGCACCCCGCCCCTCTTGCGCCCCCCCGCTGCTGTAGTGGGAACGCGTCACAGCCTAGCATGGTGCTCGGCTCCCGCCCCGCTCCGGGCGGCTCGTTCCTCGCACGCCCTCCCGCGTGGCTCCGCCTCGGGCTATTGCGGGCCGCCCCCATCGCCGCCGCGCATCGTACGCGCGGTCGGCTCCGGGGCTGTCGGCCCGCCCCGCGTCGCGCTCCGGCAACTCGGGCGGCAGCTTACGCCGCCCGAACTGCCTGCGCAAACGCTCCGCCACCCGGACCACTCGCCCCCCGCGCTCCGCCGTCCGGCTGCGTACGCCGGCCTGCTCCCGCGCGCCCGGCTCGCCGCTGCATACAGCAGCAGTGGTCCGCAAGACAAGCTCCGTTCCTTGGCCCTCACCCGCGCTCCCGTCCGGGCTGTCACGCCGTGGCGCCCGCGCCACTCCGTATACGGCGCGGCCACGGCGGCAGCCTACGTCCTCCTGGCGCGGTCTGCGGCCCTGCGTCGCTCCGCGTGGGGGGCGGGGTGCGGCTGAAGTACAAAAGCAGCCGCACCCCCCCCCCCACTCCATTGTGCGCACATCGTCAAGGGCGCTTCGCGCCGCTACGCGACTCCGCTGCGGCTGCGCCTTCGCTTCGCCCTTGACTTCGTGCTTTTTTCACAATGGTGGGGGGGATGTCAGCGAAAAAAAAGGCAAAATAGTACGCACACGCAACGGACAAGTTTGGTATACAGAAAAGAGTAGTCCGTTCTCCGGTCGGCTCGTGGGTGGCCAATCGAGCGGCTCGAAACCCACTCCCGCCCCAAGAAAGGCCACCCATGAAATACCTATCGCCCATCGTCTCGCAGGCTTCCGCCTCACTCGGCGGCGCCACCTTCAGCAAGAACCGCGGCGGAAACTACATCCGCAAACGGGTAGCCCCCGTGCAGCCCCGCACCTCGGCACAGCAGGCCGTCCGCGCGACACTCTCCGCGCTCTCCGCCCAGTGGAAGGGCCTGAGCGCGTCAGTCATCGCCGCCTGGTCCGCGCTCGCGTCGACCATCACCCTGAAGGACTCGCTGGGCAATAGCTACACGCCCACCGGCAACCAACTCTTCGTGGGCCTGAACGCCACCCTCACCGCCTGCGCCGAGCCGACCATCACCGCCGCACCCGGAAGCACACCGAACTACCCAGACATGCTCCCGATAGCCGCAACCGCGACCGCAGGGACCCCATCACTGGCCGTCACCACAAGCCTCACCGCAGCACCCACCGGCTTCCTCTTCCTGCTCCGCGCCACACCGCAGTGCAGCGCGGGCAAGGCGTTCTTCGGCGCGTCGAAGTACCGAATCATCGGCCACTTCGCCGCTTCGTCCTTCGCCAGCATCAACGCCCTCAGCGCCTACAACACGCGCTTCGGGGCGCTGGTCGCCGCGCAGAAGCTCTCCCTCCGCCTCAGCCTGGTCCAGATCTCGAGCGGCTTCGAATCCATGTACGCCGAAGCCACCATCATCGTCGGGGCCTAGGTTCTCCGCGCCCGGGCCGGCCGCTTGCGCGGCCGACCCGACCCACACCACCACACGCGGAGGCCAGCCATGAAGTACACCAGCGCGCTCATCAGCGACGCACGGAACAAACTCGGAGGCGACGTCTTCGCCCGCAACCGCGCAGGCCTATATGTACGGGTAAAGGTAAAGCCGAAGAACCCGAAAACAACCATCCAGCAGAGCAACCGCGCGAACTTCTCGAGCTTCACCAAGGGCTGGAGAAGCCTCACGGCTGCGCAGATCGCAGGCTGGAACAGCCTCGCCGGCAGCAGCACCCTGACCGACACACTGGGAAACAGCTACCAGCCAACCGGCCTGCAGTTGTTCATCAGCTGCAACAGAAACCTCAGCCTCATCAATGCGTCGACGATTGCGAACGCACCCACTACCAAGCCCAGCTTCCCGGCCATCCTCACACCCGGCAGCTTCCAGCACATCGATAGCGGTGCCTGGGGCAGGTTGAATGTGACTATGACAGCAGCGGCGTTAGCGCTTTGGAACGAAGTGCAGGCGTCGTTGACGCCGCCGCTCTCGAACGGCCTGAGCTTCGTCGGCGGTTCCATCTACAGAAACATCGGCACGTCGAACGGCACGTTGTCGAATTTCGCTTTCTGGTACCCGTCTGCACTGTGGCCTTCTAAGGTGCCGGTGCCAGGTCAGAACATCGGAGTAAAAGTTCGCCTAGTTGACCCTGCAACAGGGTACGCGAGCATGCCTGAGACGGTGCTGATTGCTCCCACGTTCGACTAGTCGAATCGGTGGCACTACATGGCGAAGTACATCGGCACCCTCACATCCGACGCGCGCGGCAAGGTCGGCGGCCTGGTCCTCACCCGCGCACGCAACGGCACCAACATCCGCGCCATGGCCGTCCCGATCAACCCGGCAACCACGCGCCAGGTCTACACCCGCGGGATCATCGGCACGGCGCTCTCCGCCTACCGGCAACTCACCGCGCCTCAGCAGAGCTCGTGGGGCAACTTCGCAGCTCTCTACACCTGGACAAACTCGCTCGCGCAGGCCTACGTCCCCACCGGCCTACAGCTGTGGACGCAGGCCTACGTAAACGCCGCCCGGTTCGGCACCGCGCCGCCGGCATCGTGGAGCGGGACGCCGCCAGTGCTCTACCCTGTCACAGCTGTCTCGTTGGTTTACTCGAGCGGCAACTGGTACCTCTTCACAACACGTTCGACCCCAGGCATCTACTACCCGTTCATCGTCTACGCCAGCGGCATCGTGCCGTCGTCGGTGATGTACGTGCGCCGCCTTGCGCGCAGGTACATCACGGCAGTGTCAGGCGTTTACTACACGAACATCGCCCCCGGCTGGTCCAGCGCCTACGGCAGCACGCCCCGCGCCGGTCTTACAATCGCTGTCTGCGTCACTTCCGTTGACCCCACCACCTACATCAGCGCCGCGCCGTTCGTCTCCGCGATCACCAGCGGCTAGGCTAGAGGCAGCATGGCCATCGTTCTGCCGAACACCGGCATCATTCTCCCGAAGACCTTCCACGGAGCGGTCTTTCAGTATGCGAAAGCCTCACCGGTCGCCCGCGCCAACGTGGTTCCCATTCGCCCGCTACCCCCGACCGTCACCCTCAGCCAGCAGCAATTCGCCAACTCAGCTTCCATGTGGGGAACGCTGACGCCGGCAGAGAAAGCGATGTGGGGCAGCCCCGGCCCGCCCGCGATCGCACCCTACACCGCGTTCATGAACCAGACCAATCTCAGCGCACAGTGGGGGATGTACCTCTACCCCGTACCGCTGTCGCCGAGCTACTTCTTTGGACTCAGCTGGCTATTTCAGTGCGTCCTCGGACCAAGCGGCGAAAACTGGCTGCAGGCAATGCCTTTGACTCCCGCAACGCCGACACCAGACCTCTACATCGCCCTCTACTTTGCCCCGAACCAGGCGACGCGTATAACAGGGACCGGCAACGACTCAAACACTGGGTTCAAAGACTACCCTGCGGTACCCACGGCAAAGTACGTCTACATCGGCCTCTTCGGTCCCTGCCCGTGGCTCACCTACACCACGCTCGACATCGATTCCATCGTCACAGAGCTCTGCGGCTTCAGGCCACAGCCCGCCATACGCGACGACCCGGCAGAGACCTACACCGCGAGCTACTGCGTTTTCAGGTACTACCCCCTAATCGGCACCGGCGCAGCCGAATATGCACTCGATCCCGTGGCGTACAATTCGCCGCCCTACGACGACAGTGTCATCTTCGGCGGCAACCCGTACGCGTAGCAGCTCACCGCTCCGCAGCGCAGACGGCGCGCACCCCAGGGCTATTTCAGCCATGCTGGACCATCAACTGCATGCCAGCAGCCCCGTGTAGGCCTTCCTGACGCGATTCCTACGCTGCTTTTTTTCTTGACACGCTCACCGCTCGGTGTACGCTGGTCTGGTCAGGGGTAGGCCGCCCGGCCCCCCTAGAACCCCCGAGCCTGCCGCAGGCAGGCGAGGGGCGGAGCTGAACAAGTGCGAAGCGCTGGAAATCGCATCGGTTTCTTCATATCCCCCCCCCCTCAGTAGTAGTAGTCGCGTACATAGTTGGTAATAAATCGGATGTTGCTGTATCTCCCGTAGCTCTGGCGTCTGATAACGAGCGATACGTACAGTGCACATTTTGCTCACGCGTAATTGTGTTGTAAACCAAAAGGAATCAAGTGAGTAAACACTGTGGAAAAACTGTGCAAAAGCTCTTGATTTCCCTGTTGAAATCAGTAGATAACCTGTGCTAGGCTGCAACTGTCGTAGAAGGGATGTGGAAGAATGTGCGCCACCGCTGCAGTCATCACTGATCCGAAAGAAACCATCGAAACCCTGCGCCCACCGGGAGGCGTCACCAAGAACCCGTACAAGACCCGGTGCCCCGGCTGCACGAGCATGATCCACCTGGCCCTGCCCATGGTTCACTGCCCCTGCTGTCACAACGTCTACCGTGCCCGCAAGCTCACGGCGCCCACGCGCTGCGCGCGCTGCGACTTCAACCTCTTCCGCTGGCGTAACCAGATCGGTGTGCGCGACGACTCGGTCCTCGGCGCCCTCGCGTAACCTGCCTCCGAAACGCGTCAGCCTCAGCTGTCGGTGCGTGGGTGCCGGCACCGCTGATCTCTGGCGCTGTGCCGTCTGCGACCACGCGTTCTGCTGTATCGCTCGGCTCGTCTTCCACGTTGCCAACTTCCACAGGGAGCTTCTCACATGCCCACCAAAAAAACCGCCACAGTCAGCAGTGTCCCCAACCCGCACGGACCCGGGCGCATGTGCCCCGTCTGCGAACAGGTAACCGAGTCACCGCTTGCAGCTAACCTCCACTTCGCACAGTGCCACCCGGAGCCAGCATGCCCAACGAAGCCGATCAAGGCGCTCAAACCAATCCGCCCCGTGCGTCTCTCGAAGCCACACGCGCCTGCCCCGAGTGCAACGGCCACGGAAGCGTAATCACCACGCGCAACCTGCACGCTCTGTGCGGGCGAACAGTCGACCGCCAGACGTGTCTGCTCTGCCACGGCAGCGGCCGCGTACCGCTCGACCCGCACGTTGCACGCGTCCACCCCGAGCGTCACGTATGCCTCGATTGAAGGCCTACAAACAGTCGGCGAAGTGCTGTTGCTGCCTTCGTCCGGCATCCGCGCGCCGCCTTCGGCGCTGCGCGGTCTGCAACGTCTTCTACTGCGGCCGGCGCCGCTGCCGCACCTTCCACCTCGCCTGGTGCAGCGTGTACGCGCTGCGCCAGCCACGCCCCACCAGAGACCACCACGGGAGACACCCATGCAAGAAGAGACCTGCCACTACTGCGGCCACACCCTCTACGCAGACGCAATCATCACCGTCGGCCGTACCGGAGAGCTCATCCGCATCTGCGGCTTCTCCTGTGCGCGAACACGTGGACAGTCCCGCGGCGCGCCGCCGCCCTCTGCTCGATCTGCAACGAATCGATCGAAGCTGGCTCTTCCCACCCTCACCGAACTCCTGACCCGCAGCCGTTTCTGAGGCCCTTTTTTGGACCCAGATATTTTTGGGTTCAAAGCAATTACCTCCCGGTGTCGAAAGACCAACGGCAGTGCAATGTCAGGGCCCTGCCAGCGGAGCGGACCAGGCTTGCCGAACCCACCGCGCAAACACGCTGCCCAAGCACCGTAGCGCGCAACCCGCAAATTACATACCCGCATCCCGCGCAGTCGCCGCCGACCGCTGGCATGCGCCGTGCAAAAAACAGGAGCGCACGTCGCCCGCCAGCTACCCCATCGTCGGCAGCAGCCGGGCGAAAACAAGCCCGCACCCCGCCCCTCTTGCGCCCCCCCGCTGCTGTAGTGGGAACGCGTCACAGCCTAGCATGGTGCTCGGCTCCCGCCCCGCTCCGGGCGGCTCGTTCCTCGCACGCCCTCCCGCGTGGCTCCGCCTCGGGCTATTGCGGGCCGCCCCCATCGCCGCCGCGCATCGTACGCGCGGTCGGCTCCGGGGCTGTCGGCCCGCCCCGCGTCGCGCTCCGGCAACTCGGGCGGCAGCTTACGCCGCCCGAACTGCCTGCGCAAACGCTCCGCCACCCGGACCACTCGCCCCCCGCGCTCCGCCGTCCGGCTGCGTACGCCGGCCTGCTCCCGCGCGCCCGGCTCGCCGCTGCATACAGCAGCAGTGGTCCGCAAGACAAGCTCCGTTCCTTGGCCCTCACCCGCGCTCCCGTCCGGGCTGTCACGCCGTGGCGCCCGCGCCACTCCGTATACGGCGCGGCCACGGCGGCAGCCTACGTCCTCCTGGCGCGGTCTGCGGCCCTGCGTCGCTCCGCGTGGGGGGCGGGGTGCGGCTGAAGTACAAAAGCAGCCGCACCCCCCCCCCCACTCCATTGTGCGCACATCGTCAAGGGCGCTTCGCGCCGCTACGCGACTCCGCTGCGGCTGCGCCTTCGCTTCGCCCTTGACTTCGTGCTTTTTTCACAATGGTGGGGGGGATGTCAGCGAAAAAAAAGGCAAAATAGTACGCACACGCAACGGACAAGTTTGGTATACAGAAAAGAGTAGTCCGTTCTCCGGTCGGCTCGTGGGTGGCCAATCGAGCGGCTCGAAACCCACTCCCGCCCCAAGAAAGGCCACCCATGAAATACCTATCGCCCATCGTCTCGCAGGCTTCCGCCTCACTCGGCGGCGCCACCTTCAGCAAGAACCGCGGCGGAAACTACATCCGCAAACGGGTAGCCCCCGTGCAGCCCCGCACCTCGGCACAGCAGGCCGTCCGCGCGACACTCTCCGCGCTCTCCGCCCAGTGGAAGGGCCTGAGCGCGTCAGTCATCGCCGCCTGGTCCGCGCTCGCGTCGACCATCACCCTGAAGGACTCGCTGGGCAATAGCTACACGCCCACCGGCAACCAACTCTTCGTGGGCCTGAACGCCACCCTCACCGCCTGCGCCGAGCCGACCATCACCGCCGCACCCGGAAGCACACCGAACTACCCAGACATGCTCCCGATAGCCGCAACCGCGACCGCAGGGACCCCATCACTGGCCGTCACCACAAGCCTCACCGCAGCACCCACCGGCTTCCTCTTCCTGCTCCGCGCCACACCGCAGGGCAGCGCGGGCAAGGCGTTCTTCGGCGCGTCGAAGTACCGAATCATCGG
>Ga0326727_10023565_pt1 | contig 11726 bp, 5 predicted proteins | sample MB2enrmetagenome_FD_207643 | JGI IMG/M metagenome (GOLD analysis project Ga0326727, IMG submission 207643) | Lab enriched peat soil microbial communities from McLean, Ithaca, NY, United States - MB29MY | ecosystem: Environmental > Terrestrial > Soil > Wetlands > Peat | place: USA: New York... | reverse complement strand
ACACCCGCTTCTGCCAATGGCAGGCCCAGCAGGAGCGCCTCGAAGACCTCCAGGACTCCCTCCAGGACCTTGAGGAAATCCGCCTCCAAGGCGACCCGTCCGCCACCATCCAATCGGTGCGCACTCTCGCCATGGCCATCATGCTCAACGAGGCCTACAAAGCCAAAAAGGTGGATGACTTCACCGCCCTCAACCGCCAATTGCTGGCCGAACAACGACTCGCCTTGGAAGAGCGCAAACTGAACCTGCGCGAAAAAGCCATTGCCGACCGCGCCGCCCACAACGCCCAAAAGCTCGAACTGGCCCAGCGCGCCCAGCAGGAAGACAACGCAATTGCCCTCAAGAAAGTCCAGTTAGTCGAGCAGAAACTCCAGTTGGAAGTTCGCAAATACGACGACGCCCAAAAGGAATCCCAGAAACCCGAAAACAAGCCGTTGACCGAGGACGAGAAGTGCCGCCGCATCTGCGCGGTCTTCGGCATGGATTACGACGAGAACCAAAAACAAAAGGCCGAAAGGGAGGCCCACCTCGCCCGCCAAAGAGAACTCGCCGCCCAAGCTCAGGGTGGCGCGACCGTCCCGGTCGCCCCCGTCGGCAGCACCGCGAGCGGTGCAGCTCTTATCTGTTCTGACTTCTCGCCGACGGGCCTTCCGACAGAACAAATCACGCCACTGGATACTCCCTCCACTACCACCGGCGCAAACCCATGAACCACCCCCTCCCTCCCAAATTCGCATCTTTTTTGGCCGCCTCCTTTATGGACTGCGGTGGCAGAGCGCAGCGGCGACACCGCTTTCGACTTTACAGAGGTGCCTGCCAATTCCACCGCCCCGCGCCTCCCTCCGCCTCAAAGCGCCGTCACGCCCCCTGTTCCCTCCCGCCTCCGCAGTCCATATCAAACCTCCCCTCGCTCCCGCGCCGCTCTCCAACCTAATTCATTGTCATAAATCATTTGCAAAATGCCGCCAACGTCCCCAAACTCGCCGGCATAAAGTGTCACAGACCCCGTTGTATGTCTGACATTAAATCACGGCGAACGCCGATTCGGCGCAAGCGCGTTCCAATGAAGCCTGGCGCCCCTGCCGTCACACCGCAACGCGATGTGACTGCCCGCGCACGGTCCCGCCCAGGCGCGAAGGGCTTCACCGTCGTCGGCTTGGGCGCCTCGGCGGGCGGGCTTGAGGCGCTGGAAGTGTTTTTTAAAAACCTCCCCGCCGACAGCGGAATGGCTTTCGTCGTGGTAACACATCAGCATCCCGGCCACACCAGCCTCCTGCCCGAACTGCTGCGCAAATGCACCGCGATGCCCGTCGTGCTGGTCAGCGACAAGCTCCGCCTCAAGCCCAACTGCGTCTATGTGTCGCCGCCAGCCGATTATCTGCGCATGCGCAAGGGCCAATTGCGGCTTGTCAAACCCATAGAACCAGCCGGCCTGCGTCTGCCCATTGATTACTTCCTCCGCTCCCTGGCCGAGGACCAGCGCGAGCGCGCCGTGGGCATCATCCTCTCCGGCACCGCCAGCGACGGGGCCATGGGCATCAAAGCCGTCAAGGGCGCTCTGGGCTTGACGATGGCTCAGGAGCCTGACACAGCCAAGTTTCCCGGTATGCCGCGCAGCGCCATCTCCACGGGCTTGGTGGATTACGCGCTGCCCGCCGGGGACCTGCCGCGGCGCCTGCTGGCTTACATGCAGGGGCCTTACGTCGTTCCCTCCCGCGCAGGAGCGGCGGAGGACCTCGCCTTGCCCGAGCCGATGCAACGAGTTCTGGTGCTCCTGCGCAACCGCACCGGCCACGATTTCTCCGGCTACAAGCCGACCACCATCCGCCGCCGCATCGAGCGCCGGATGAACGTTCACCAGGCCAAAGGCCCGCAGGAATACCTGAACGTGTTGCACGGCAACCCACACGAAGTGGACTTGCTTTTTCGCGAACTCCTCATTGTCGTCACGAGCTTCTTCCGCGACCCGGACTTCTTCCAGTCGCTGGCCAATACGGCCTTGAAGCAACTCCTGTCCAGCCGGCCCGATCAGGCCACCCTGCGCGTCTGGGTGCCGGGTTGCGCCACGGGCGAGGAGGCCTATTCGCTGGCCATCCTCCTGCGCGAGGGCGCCGAACAAGTCAACAAGCATTTCACCTTCCAGATTTTCGGCACCGACCTCGACAGCCAGGCGATCAACGCCGCGCGCATGGGGGTTTATCCCGATGGCATCGCGGTCGATGTGTCGCACGAGCGCCTGGCGCGCTTCTTCATCCGCGAGCACGACCATTATCGCGTCAATTCCGACATACGCGACATGGTGGTCTTCGCGGCTCAGAACGTCATCAGGGACCCCCCTTTTACCAAGTTGGACCTCATCTCCTGCCGCAATCTGCTCATCTATTTGAACGCCGCGCTCCAAAAACGGGTGCTCTCCCTCTTTCACTACTCCCTCAAACCTGACGGCCTCCTGTTCCTGGGCCCTTCCTCCACTGTGGGCGAATTGCGCGGCCATTTTGCCGTCCTGAACAAAAAGGCCAAAATCTTCCAGCGCACAGGCCGTGACCTCCCCCACGACCTGCCGGCGGAACTTTTCTCTGGCCCGCACGATGTTCCTTCCGCGCGGACGGACGCCGTCGCCGCTGCGATTCGCCCTGAGCGGCATCTGGACACAGTCTTTGAGAAGCTGCTCCTGCAACGCTTCGTTCCGGCCAGCGTTATCGTCAACGCTAACGGCGACATCAGTTTCATCCAGGGGCGAACCGGCAACTATCTGGAGCCCTCCCCCGGCCAGGCCCGGCTTAACGTCATGGAGATGGCACGCGAAGGCTTGCGTCAGCCGCTGATGACCGCTCTGCGCCACGCTGCCGACAAGGACGAGGAATTCGTCCAAACTGCCGTGCGCGTCAAGACGAACGGCGACTCGTTGCTTGTCGATGTGAGCGCCTGCCCCATCACCGAGCCGGAATCCGTTCGCGGCTTGTTCCTGGTCACCTTCCGGCCGTCGGCGCCGGCGCTCGCGCATCTCGCCAAACGGCAAAAATCATCCCCGGCTGACCCCCAGCGGAGCCCGATCAAGGATCTGGAGCGGGAGCTTTTGTTCACCAAAGAATCGCTCCAAAGCACTGTGGAGGAATTGCAGACCGCCAACGAGGAACTCAAGTCCAGCAACGAAGAGTTGCAATCCACCAATGAGGAACTGCAAAGCACCAACGAGGAACTGGAAACCTCCAAGGAGGAGATGCAGTCCCTTAACGAGGAACTCCAGACCGTCAATGCCCAGTTGCAGAGCAAGGTCGAGGCCTTCGCCCAAGCCAACGACGACATGCAGAACCTCCTCAACAGCACTGCCATCGCTACCGTCTTCCTGGACGGCCATCTCAAAATCCGCCGCTTTACCCAGGAGGCCTGCAAAGTTTTTAACCTCATTTCCAGCGACATCGGCCGCCCGCTCGCCGATTTGGTTTCCCACCTCGATTATGACCTCCTGGTGGCCGACGCCACCGAGGTCCTGCGCACTCTCACCCCGCGCGAGCGGGAGGCCCCGACCAAGGATGGCGGCTGGCGCCTGGTGCGCATCCTGCCCTATCGCACCACAGATAATATGATTGACGGCTTGGTGATCACGCTCGTGGACATCGCCCGCCTGAAGCGAACCGAACAGGAGGCCGAGCGAAGCCGCGCCTTTGGCGAAAGCGTCGCCGCCACCGTGCGCGAGCCGTTTTTGGTGCTCGATCAGGACCTTCGCGTCGTCTCCGCCAATCGCGCCTTCCTCCTCTGCTTCCGCATGGACGCTGACGATGTCCAGGGCCGGCGCGTGTACGAACTGGGGGACGGCCACTGGAACATTCCCCGATTGCGCCAACTGCTGGAGGAAATCCTGCCCAGAAACGGCGTGTTCAAGGACTTTGAACTGGCCCATCATTTTCCGGCCGTTGGCCCCAAAGTGATGCTCCTCAACGCCCGCCGCCTGGTGCAACACGCCGGCCAGCGCGGCCTCGTCCTGCTGGCGATGGAGGAGGTTGCGCCGCAGCCCGCACAATCTCCGGGCGCTCAAAAGAGCGTCAACAAATGAACCGCCATGCCCGTTGCTTAAGGGACCTTTGATGAACCAGCGCGTTGGCCAGCGAACAAATAGCGCGCCCCCCCGCCGCCCACCGGACCGGTTGCGTCAGCGGGCGCTTTCCCAAACGTCCCCGCGCGGCAGGGCTAAACTTCTGGAACAACTGCGCGTCTGCCGCCTCGATTTGGAAATGCAGAAAGAACAACTGCGCTGCGTCCAGCTTGACTTGGAAGGTTCGCGCGACCGCTTCGCAGCCCTTTATGATTTCGCCCCCGTCGGCTACCTGACTCTGGACCCTTCCGGCAGCATCCTCCAAGCCAACTTGACAGCGGCCAAACTCATGGGCTTGGACGGGCCGCGACTGGTTGGCCACACGATCTGGCATCTCGTTGCCGCGGACTCCAAGGATGCGTTTTACCTGCACCTGCACAACTTATTCTCCACCCAAGCCCCACAGACTTCTGAACTGCGCCTGCTCCGGCCGACAGGCGAGATCTGGGACGCTCAGATCGACAGCGCCGCCTTAAAAAGCGGCGAAACCGGCCGCCTCCAATGCTTGATGACCCTCAGCGATATCACCCGCCTCAAGTGGACCCATTCGGCCCTTCGCCGCAGCGAGCAGTCTCTGGCCGACTTCTTCGCGGCGGCCCCGGTGGGATTGCTCTGGGTCGCGCCCGACGGCCGCATCCAGCGCGCAAACCAGGCCCAGGCGGCCATGCTCGGACGCCGCCCCGAGGACTTGTTTGGCCGCCACTTTGCCGAGTTTTGCGCCAACCCGGAAGTGATCATCGCGTCTCTGGTCCGATTGACGCGGAAGGAATCGGTCCATGAAAAGTTGCTGCGTTTCCAACGCCGCGACCGCTCCGTCCTGAGCGCCTTGGCCGATGCCAACGGTCTGTGGGAGGACGGCAAACTCCTTCATTCCCGCTGGTTTGTCCGTGACGTCACCCGCCAGATGGAATTACAGACAGAGGTCCTCGCCATTGGCGAGCGCGTCCAACAGCGCATCGGACAGGACCTCCACGATGACCTCTGCCAGCAACTCACCAGCATCGAATTCCTCAGCCGGGCGCTGGAACGCCAGTTGGAGGGCTCTTTCAGGGCCGCCAACTCACGCGCCAGGGAAATCGCCTCCTTGACACGCCGGCTCATTGACCATACTCGCGATCTCTCTCATGGCATGTTGCTCATGGATATGAAGAACGGCACTTTGCCTGACGCTCTGCGAGAGCTGGCGGCCCGCACCAAAAAATTGCTTCACATCGACTGCCGCTTTCGCTGCGATTCCCCTGCCCCTTTGGTTGACAGCGCGCAAATCCATCTCTATCGCATCGCCCAGGAGGCGATCAACAACGCTGTCAAGCATGGAAAGGCGCGGCGCATCCGCATTGAGCTTAAGGCAACAAAAAACCAGACCGTCCTGGGCGTGGAAAACGACGGCGTGGGCCTGCCCCCGGAGCCCTCCAGGACCAGCGGCTTTGGGCTTCGCATCATGGAGTACCGGGCCCGTTCTCTCGGCGGCTCGTTGGTCATTCAGAACCGCGGCCGCCGCGGCGTTTGTCTCCAATGCGCCATTCCAAACGACTCCCTTAAAACTCCCTCGAAGGCAGCCAATGGAAACTAAAGGTCATTCGGCATCCTCCCGCCAGCCGCGCCGGGTTCTCATCCTGGACGATCATCCGATGACCCGCTACGGCATTGCCCGCTTGCTCGAGCAGGAGCCGGACTTGTCCTGTTGCGGTGAAGCGGGCACCGCCCAAGAGGCTCTGGCCTTGCTGGAGCGCGGCAAGCCCCATCTCATTCTGGTCGATCTCACCCTCTCGCAAAGCCACGGGCTGGAATTCATCAAGGACCTCCGCGCCCTTCACCCGCAGACCCTCGCGTTGGTCGTCTCGATGCACGACGAACTGCTTTACGCCGAACGGGCATTGCGCGCGGGCGCCCGCGGCTACATCATGAAAAGCGAGGGTGGCGCCAAGCTCGTCCAGGCCATCCGCCAGGTCTTGGATGGCAAGATATACGTCAGCGAAAATATCTCCGGCAGAATGCTCGATGTCTTTTCCGGACGCCGCCGCGCCACTTCGATCACGGGCAAACTCACAGACCGGGAATTTGAAGTCTTTTGCCTGCTCGGCCAGGGCTTGACCACCCGCGAGATTGGCAAACAGCTCCGCCTCAGCGTCAAAACCGTCGAAACCCATCGCATCCACCTGCGCAACAAACTCCATATCAAGACCGGCGCCGCCCTGATCAAATACGCCATGCGCTGGGCCGACTCCAAGGGCATGGTCTGATCTTGCGGGGGTTTGAGCAGCTTGCTTTATCCCGCTTGCTCCTTCCCCCTCCCCGCGCCATCTCAGCTTTTGGATGAGTTTTTTTCAGATGCCCGCCCAATGGACACGGACCCTCACCTGCGTTTAAATACTTGATGCTGCCGCTTGGCCACCCGGCGGAATCACGAACGGATACACAGCTATGACCAAAACAGGTCAAAGTCGAAAACGCGCCGCGTTCAATGGCGATCAAATCGCTCATCGAGCCTTCCAGTTATGGAACGCCGCCAAACGGCCTGCTGGCCGACAGTCCGAATTCTGGCGCCAGGCCGAAACCGAATTCCTCTCCGCGCGAAAAATCACTTTAAAAACAGAACCGGCGAAGAATGGAACACAGACCTTTTCCTTCGCCGCGCCCTTCCCCATGAGCGTGCAGTTGGTGGGCGGCTCCCCAGCCGGCCGACAGAAACCCATCAAGATGCAAAAGGGAGCCGATCGCATCTGGCGGGCGTCTCTGGAACTTTCGCCAGGCGAACACCATTACAACTTCCTCGTCTGGCCACTGCCGTGAGGACCCCGAACAGCCTCTCAAGCCGCCATGCCCTTTTTGGCGAGGTCGTCGCCGTTATTGCTCCGTCGAAACCCCGCTTCCGCCTCTTGGAGCCGGTGTTTGAGTTCATCCATGAACTTCTTGTTCTCCTCCTCCGTCCATCCGTGGAACGTTAGCTCCCACAGGATTTCGGCCATGGCGACAGGCGGGGGATAATCCCCCTTGTTGATGACGGGCGTGTCAATGATCTGGCTCCAAGCCACCCCGGCCATCGTGTAGTAGCGGTTGTACTTGACCAGATTGCAATTGTAATATCCGGGCGGAGGGTGGCGCCCACCCCAAGGTTTGGCGCGGGCTGGGGGATCGACGGCTCTGCGGTTAAGAAGCAGGACCTCGAATTTGCCGCTTTTTTCCGGTTCCCGGCTGGGCACCAGGACGATCGGCATGGGACCCGCCCCGATCTTTGGCTTGGAGAGCAGTTCCTCAATCACGTGCCGATAGCAGGCCGCCGTCTCTTCCAAGTCCCCTTCGTACCTGAACAGGCGTCGCCCCTTGTCGTGGAGGTGCCGGTAAATCTGCTTCTCCTGCCCGGTCGAGATATCCAATATGAACTGCCGCAAGGTCACGCTTCGCGGTGGTTTCGCCTCTTCCTTGTGGTTTTTCACGTTCTTTCCCTCGCCGGTTATTTTGTTTCGACAAATGTGCTGGAGAGGGTGACAATACCGTGATCATCGCACCCTTTTGGAGGCGGACAACACCGCGGATGCGAACTTTTCTCCCCCGTGATCCCGGCTATCACCTCTTTCATAAATAGGTCTCGGATCGAACGGCTTACGCTCGGATCACCCTGAGAGTCGCCCATTCCCGCCGCGTCATCAATAAGAGAAAGCGCCTTTTGTCCCAATATTGACTAATGATGTCTCCCCCTTGAATGACAGCCCCCTTTCCTTCTGCTACATTGACCTCGCGTTGTTAGAGTCAAAATCCCGGTTCAAGACCAGGTATGTAGAACACAAGAAATACGAGAACGGAATATTGAGAACACGACAGATGAAACACCACCTCCTTCGCAAGTTGTTGACAATGCTCTCGGTCATTGCATTTATACCGGGCAACCCTGCCCGGACCACGAGCGTTACGCCGGCCGGCCCGGCGATTCCCGCCTACTCCTTTCCAGCCGCTCACCCCGCCAAACCGGCGGTTTCCGGCACACTGACTGCCGCCAAAACCAAAATCGGGGCCGAGACTTATCGCCCTGCCGTCGGCGCCATCGGCGCCACCCCTTTGAGCCGGCCCACGGCTCCGGGAACCGCGGTGGTAGCCGGCGCCATACCCTTCAAGGGATCCCGGCAGTCCGCCACGGTGTTTGTGGACGTGGCCCTGTTGAGCCTGTTGCTTATCGTGCTTTCCACCCATGATCGGAGAGACGTGCTGCGCATTGAATCCCCAAAAATCTAAGGTTGACTCGGGACTTGGCCGCCCGCCCCTTACGCGCGCGCTGGCGCCAGGGATCCCGGGACGGTTGGCCTCCCGCCCCCTGCGGTACTCGTCGGCTTGCGGGGTTGCTCTGCGCCTGTGGCGTGAGCGGTCGCCTCCGCGGCGCTGCCGTTGACACGCAGTCGAAAAGCTCTTGGAAATGAAACTCCCCTATCCCCCATTATCGCTGCTGATTCTTGCGTTGTGCGGCAACCCCGTTGGCGCCCAAGTGGTGTGGACCAACGCCGCCAGCGACATTTGGAATACGGCCGCCAATTGGAGCCCCAACCAGGTTCCGGGTCCAGCGGATTCCGTCATAATCACTAATGCGGGCGTTACAGTCTCCCTCGCTGGTTCCGCGGCTGCGGGGTCGATCTTCCTGGACTCGGGCAGCGCCCTCGACCTCGCCGGCCAGACCCTGGAGTTAAGCGGCCCGTTGACGCTGGGTCCCGACGGCTTCTTCACGGTGGACAGCGGCACCTTGGATGGGGTGACCAACGCGGTGTTGAACGGCACCTTTGGTTGGACCGGCGGCTTTTTGAGCGGAACCCTGGTTCTCGCCACGAACAGCACCCTTGTCATTCTCGCCGAAGATGCGAACTTGCCAGGTTGTTCCTTGACCAACTTCGGCACGGTGGAATGGATCAGTGGAAATCTTCATGGCGGCGACGGCGCATTGATCAGCAATTACGGCCTCTGGGACGTGCTCAACGATCAGGCTTTGGATAACGCTTGGGGCGGAGCAGTTGGCGCAGAGTTCGACAACTATGGCCAGTTGCTCAAATCGGGCAACGTCGCCAGTTCCTCTTTCCAGGACGTCTCGTTCTATCAGGTGTCCGGCCTCATTGATGTCATGGATGGCTTGGAGCTGGACTTCCAAGGCGGGGGTGGCTTTTACGGGGGTTCCGTCGCAACCAATTACTCCGGCCTGACAGTTTTGTCCGGTGGCTATTTTAGCTTCTCCGGAACCGTCACCACCACCAATACCTGGGAGGATGGGGCTGATCTCCTGGGGCAAAATGTCATTTTTGGCAGCCTGACCTGGATCTCCGGCACGTGGGCCGGGGCTCAGTCCGTGACCATCGCAACCAACGCGACGCTCATCGTGGCTGGCGGGGACGGAACCAACGACCTCTCAGACTGCAACGTAACCAACTATGGCACCGTCGAATGGACCGGCGGAACCCTTCAGGGGGGCTACGGAGCCTATATCATCAACAACGGCCTCTGGGACACTTCCAGCGACCAAGCCATCAACAGCGCCGATGGCGAGCCCGCGGAGGTGTTTGAAAACTACGGCACCTTCCGCAAGTCCGGGGGGCAGGGCGGCGCTAGCTCCTTCAAGGATGTCGTCTTCAACCAGCTTGCGGGTAAAATCGATGTCCAGCCCGGCCTCGAAGTGGATTTCCAGGGCGGCGGCAGTTTCTCTGGAGGCTACATTAACACCAACGCCTCGGGACGCGCCGTCTTGTCGGCTGGCTTGTTCAACCTCAACGGCACCGTCACCGGAACAAATACTTGGGAAAACTCGGGTGGGCTTCTGGGGGACAATGTCCTGCATGGGGGACTGACTTGGGTAGCGGGAACTTGGGCCGGGGCATCGTCAGTGACGGTGGCCCCAGGCTCCAAGCTGGTTGTGGCCGGCGGCGCGGCAAGTAACAACTTCTCCGGCTGCCTTCTGACCAACAACGGCACGGTGGACTGGACCGGCGGCTCCCTCCAAGCCGATGGCGCCCTCGTTGTCAATAATGGACTGTGGGAGATGCGCGCCGATGGGAGCTTAACCGGCGCCGGGACCGTTTTCAACAATGCCGGCATCGTGCGCAAAATCGGCGGGACCAATGCCACGGCGTTTGGGATTCCGCTGCAATACCTCGGTGGGTTCGTCGAGATAGACCGGGGCACGTTGTTGCTGCAGTCCGGCTCTTTTGACCAGGGCAGCGGCACCCTGACCGTTGCCTTGGGGGGAACCAATGCAGGCCAATGGGGGCAGTTGAGCGCCGGCGCCATCTCGCTGGGCGGACCCCTGAATCTCCAACTGGTCAACGGCTTTGTGCCTCCGGCGGGGAGTCAGTTCCGCATCCTTTCCTGCTCTACCCTGAGCGGGGCCTTCACTGGCACGGACTTGCCCGCGGGTCTGTCCATCGTTTATGATAATAGCGGCGCGCTGGTCATTGCTACCAACGCCGTGACCGGAGCCATCCTAACGTGGCCAACGCCGGCCCCCATCTCCTATGGGACCGCACTCGGCTCCGGCCAGCTCAACGCCCGGGCCAGCGTGCCTGGCAGCTTCGCCTACAGCCCCGGCCCCGGGACCGTGCTTGCGGCGGGTCTGCATGAGATCTCCGTCCTCTTCACGCCGACCAACTCGGCCGAATTCAGCCCCGTTGCCTGCACAGTCAGCCTCCTTGTCGAGCCGGCACCCTTGACCATCACGGCCCGGAACCTCTACATGACCTTGGGCTCCTCGATCCCGCCATTGACGGCGGCCTACTCCGGCTTTGTCAATGGCGACAGTCCAGCCTCCCTCGGGGGGCTGCCCGCGCTCTCTACGCCAGCCACCGGCGGCAGTCCCCCTGGCTCCTATCCGATCACAGTCTCATTAGGTTCCATCAATGACCCTAATTACGTGTACTCCTTCCTGCCAGGGCTGCTGACCATCCAACAAACCGACTTCTATGTGGCGGCTAACGGGAACGACTCCAATCCAGGCACGTTGGCCCAGCCATTTCGGAGCGTGGGCGCGGCCGTTCTGGCCGAGGAAGCCGCTGGCACCAATGTGCATCGAAACATCTACTTCAGGGGCGGCGAGTATTTTAACGTCTGCCAGTCCTTGCAGGGGCCGGGCGACCCCGGCACTGATGATTCCAACCTCACCATTGCCGGCTATTCCAACGAGACTGCCGTGCTCTACGGTGGCCAGCCGCTCACCAACTGGGTGGCCACCAGCAACGGCTGGTGGCACGCTGCGCTGCCTCCTTATCCCGGCCCATTTAACTCTTCCGTCAACCTGCTGACGAACTGGGAGGTGCGGATGCTCCTGGTGGACGGCCAAATGGCGGACCGTGCGCAATTCCCCATCGATGGCTCTTCCCTTCTCTACACCAACACCGGCGGAACCAATTACATCAACTACAATGAGGGGGACATCCCCGACAGCATGGTGGCCACCAACATGGAGGTCATGGTGGACTTCTCCTGGGACGCACAAACCTTGGGCGTTTCCGCCATCGACCGCAATACCCAGACGATTTACTTCAGCGGCGACGGCGTGCGACCCGACCGCGGGCTGGATTTTACCGGAGTCCAAACCTACCGGGTGTACAACACGGCCGAGGGCATGTCGCGCCCAGGGCAGTTTTACTTTGACCGCACCAACCACATC
>Ga0326727_10023564_pt1 | contig 11726 bp, 9 predicted proteins | sample MB2enrmetagenome_FD_207643 | JGI IMG/M metagenome (GOLD analysis project Ga0326727, IMG submission 207643) | Lab enriched peat soil microbial communities from McLean, Ithaca, NY, United States - MB29MY | ecosystem: Environmental > Terrestrial > Soil > Wetlands > Peat | place: USA: New York... | reverse complement strand
ATAAAGAAACCCTGAAAGAAATTGCCTATTGCGCACTGTTGACTGAAATAATTATCGCGCCGTTCTTTTTACTCAGCCCGTCCGGATTTGTAAAAGCATTTATGCTGCAAATGCAGCGCGGTTTACAGCTGGAAAGCACCTATTCCTCCTTCATTTTGCTGCTGCAAAACCTAGGTCTTACCAACGTTTATATTAAAACCACGATAACGCCTTTGGCGACATCAAATATCATCTCAGGCGCGGCGAGTGTTTTAGTCAAGGTTGCACCGGTGATAATGGCAGCGGCGCTTTTATCCCTTTACTGGCTTTTTTACCGCCGATATTGGGATACCTTTAAAACCAGCTTCAGTGCAGGCCAGGAAGACGCCGCTGCGATCATCTATTATGCATTTCTGGCGGTTCTCATTTTTGTGCTTACCACTGTTGTGTTTTCACCTCAATATTTAATTTGGTTTCTGCCCATAGCACCGATGATAACCCGCCAAAAAAAATGGGTGATATGGCCGGCGCTCGTCATAACTGCCCTTTTGACATATTATGAATTTCCACTGCATTATAGTCTGCTGCAGGCCGGCGACTCGAAAGTGGTTTACGTGCTGGCGGCCAGGAATATTTTGTTAATCGCTTTAGTCTTGTGGCTGATAGAATGGGGCACGATAAAGCGGAAAACAAGCTATAATAAACAATAATCACGAATTGGAAAAAATACTCGGGCGCTCAAGGGAGAGAAATCGTCTTGATGTCCGGTGAGAATAGCAGCACCATTACCAAAGAACGACCGCAAAATACCAAGCGGGAAATTATCAAATTACTGGCGATTCTAGCCATCGGTAAATTATTCGTATTACTATGCACATTCCTTTACCATCATTCAGCCAGTTTTCTGTATGCCATGAGCACCTCCTGGGACTGCACGTACTACCAGTCAATTGCGACATCGGGTTATACACGGATGACTCAATACGTGTTTTCCCCGATATACCCTGGCCTGATAGAAACCCTGGATATTATTATCCCGCGTGCCTGGGTTTCGGCGCTGATTATAACTAATATCGTCAGTTTTGTTTTCCCGGTGGTGGTATATAAGACCTTCGGTTACAAAACGGCGCTGATTGCCATTATTTTCCCCACTTACCTGGTTTTTACCACCATTCCGTATTCTGATATCGTGCCGTTGGTATTTTTTGCGCTTTCGGTTTTCTTGCTGTTGAAGGAAAAAATAATTGAGTCTTCGATTGCAGCCGGTTTGGCAGTGTTGTGTGCATTTCACGCGGTATGGATGTTACCGGCATATGCGGTAGACACCTTAAAAACCAAACGATTTAAAAATCTTGTATTCTATATCGCACCCGTTGGGGCGGCAATACTGGTGCTGCTCTGGTTTAAATTAAAAACCGATAACTTCATGGCTTACTTTTCGCTGGAAACTGAAGGTTGGCGAGAGCATTTCGGCACGCCGTTTTCCCAGGCTAAATGGCTGATTGACGGCTGGTTTACGAATGAATCGTGGAAGATATTCGGAATGCGCCTTGTACCGGCATATTGGCTGGTGCGAAATCTGATATTTGAAATATTTTACTTGGCCGGGGCTATTTTAATTCTTAAGAACCAAAATAAACACCGGATTTTTCTGTTTATATATTCATTGTTCGCCATTATTCCGCTGTTGTTCGTGACCGGCACGCCGGCGATATCCATCCCCAGACTTTTACTTCCGGCGTTTCCCGTTTTCTTTGGTTACACTGATTTGATGAAAAAAGATTGGCATTATCGGGTGTACTGCGGCGCTTGTTTATTAGTTACGGCATGGATTGCAATCACGCAAACATACTGTTTCTTCGCATAAAAATCCAACTAATTTTCGTAAAACGGCCTAATTATTTCGTATTTTGAGCGCTTTTTTATCACAACTCTCAATTCTTCGGGCGTTAACGGTTTAGCAAGAAAAAGATTGTCCTTATCAGTTAAAAAGGCCTTTATTTCGTGGTTCAAAATATCGCCGGTAGTAAATATTACTTTGCGTTCGCGGCCAGGATGCAGCCGGCTTAAATAGTTATAGAATTCGATGCCGCTCTTCGTCGGAGTTCTGATATCGCAAAGATAAAGGTGATACAACTCCCTATCAATCATGTTTTTAGCGACTTTGCCATTGTCTGCCGCTTCGACTCCAAAACCTTGCGCCGATTCAAAAATCGCTTTATAAATACTTTCATCTTCAAACGGGCCGTGTTTTTTCGCGTGACCGGCGGCTAGCAATGCTTCCAATTCGGCGACACACCGTTTTGAAGCCTCAACCTCATCGGAAGGTTGCGTATTTGAAATATGCTGGGCTTTTTTTGTCATGTCAGCCTCCATGACAGGATTGTTCTGTTCAAGGTTTTAACAGTTCGGCAAATACCAGGCTGCCGGCAGGCGACCTTTTAAATCAATCAGCCTAGTAACGCCTATAATCAATATCCTGTCATTAAATGGAAAATAATACTGAGCCGAAAGGTTCACTTTTGTGAACCGGGAGTATCAACGCAATGTAAAACGGCAATAATACTCTAAAGAATTGATTAATTAATAAAGTTTCTGAGTATGTGTGACCTGTTAATAATATTTGGAGCAATTTGATGCCGGTTCTGCCGGTCAATTTCAATTCAGTTTAAAGATGACAGGTCCCAGGTAATCGATCAACTTCGGTTGGAAAACAAATGATGAACGCAAGAAAATGATAGTGTATCGAGTTTCTGTATTGCGTCGATCGAAATTAGTTAGTTGGCGGTTACATAGATAATGACTTTATTACTGACAACACCCGGCATGGTGGCAGTAATGATGGTCGTACCGGCTGTTAGACCGGTAGCCAGCCCTGCGGTAGTAATGCTTGCAACCCCGGTGGCAGAGCTAACCCATGTAACCAGGGTAGTAATGTTGCCCTTTGACCCATCCGAATAAGTTCCGGTAGCGACGAACTGCTGGGTAGGCGTACCGGCTAATATCAGATTTATGGATGGTGTTGACGGTTGGGTAATAGCGATAGACACCAGCGCAGGTCCTGGGTTGGTGGTTGTGGTTACAGGCGCGGGGATTACCGGCAGACTCACTGCCGGGCTGGTGACACCGGCAAGGGAGGCGGTGATATTGGCTTGACCGGCTGCTACGCCGGTAACTAAACCATTGATATCAATGGTGGCAACATTGTCATTGTCACTGCTCCATGACACCTGTCCGGTGATGTCCGTGACAACACCGTCTGAATAAGTGCCGTGCGCAAAAAACTGCATCGTCGAACCGGCCGTTATCTGAGAAGGATTCGCCGGCAGCAAAGCAATTGACGATAATTTCGGTGTCGGTGTCGGCGTGGCGTTTAGCGAACAGCCGGCAGCGCCCAAAGTAAAAACTGCCGCGGATATCAGGGCCAGGCAAAAACCGGTAAAACCTAAATGTTTTTTCCCCATGCTAATTCTTTACTCTTCTTTTACGAATTTATGTTTAAAATCAGCGCACAAATTACGGCGAATTGGCTGCTTAGCAGTTATTTTTACTGCAACCTACTCCCCATTATATACCAAGATGGTTGTATTTACCCCGATTAGCCCCTTTTTATCCTTAACAGTCATTGAGCAACAACTGTGACCATGATTGCCACGCTGGTTACCCCGGAATAATAAGCAGTGATATTAGCCTGGCCGGGTCCAACCCCCGTAACAACCCCGGTTGAAGAAACGGTTGCCACGCTTTGGTCCGTACTGGCCCAGGTTGCTTGAGACGTAACATTCGTAATGGAGCCGTCTGTTGACAGGGCTTGCGCGGTAAATTGCTGCGTAGAACCGACCGTTAAATTGGCAACTTTATCACGGGAGACAGCAATCGAAGATATTGAGGGTCCGGTCGGAGGAGCGCCCACCACCAAAACGAGCGGGGCGCTGGTCACCCCATACAAAGTCGCGGTGATATTGGCAGTTCCCGGCGCATTGGCAGTGAGCGAGCCGCTGGTGGTAATTACCGCGATCGTGGGGGCAGAACTGGCCCATTTTGATGACAGGGTACAATCTTCCTTGGACCCATCCGAGAATGTTGCCATTGCCGTAAATTGCTGAGTACCTTTTACCAGTACGTTATACGGTGATTTTTGTTCTATTACCACCACTGAAATCGTCACCACCGGTAAGGCAGTTGCGGCTGAGGTGATGCCTGAAAGCGATGCCGTAATATTCGTACTGCCCAGAGTTACGGCGGTAACCTGGCCTTTCGCGTCAACGGTGGCAACTTCCGTATTCGAACTGGTCCACTTTGCACGGGAGGTAATGTCACCGGTAGTGCCGTCGGAATAAGTGCCCGTGGCCGTAAACTGCTGGGTGGTCCCTAATTGAAAGCTCCCGGGTTGCGAAGATGCGATTGCGATGGAGGTTAATTTTGGTTTTGGCGTACAGGCACCAAGCAGCAGGGAGAGAGAAATTAAGCCCGCCGCAAAACAATAACTGAAAGAACGTAAACGCTTACTCAACATTTTAAATCTCCGCTTGTTATTGACTTATTACTGGTAGTATTTTAAAACCCAATAAAACGGTTAAGAGCAATGAAAATCATCTCAATAGTTCTTAAGCATGCGTAAATTTTTCAATCACAGCTAATTATACAAAAAATAAATGAACACAAGATGAATGCAAGTCTTTTAATTATATCAGACACAACGACATAAACTGAACTAAATATCAGTTTATTAAGTTTCAACACCGCACTCAAAGGCGGAATAGTATTTTAATGAGTCAACATTCACTAAAAGGTTAATTGGTCTAATCACTAATCACGGACAATTGACCGTATCTGAGACTATGGTAGCGAGCCGGGGGTAAAATATTAATTTTACCTTGAATCAAATTCCGGCACCTTATTTTATAAAATAATCAGACTGAAAAATAATATTTATTCAAGATTTTCTGTCAGGAATGCCCGGTTTATTGTATAGTAATACTTAGTATCAGTAATTATTGAACTAAGTACATCAACGAAAAATCATGGTTATAATGAATCAAGACGGAGGCAATGCATGAAAAGGAATCTCATCTGGTTGAATTTAAGTATATTATTAACGGCAGCGATACTGCTTGGTTCCTGCGGGACGTCAACAACAACTACCCCAATTCCACCGCCGTCTACCACATCCGGCCCGACTATTCTCACCGTTACCAATGGCACTAAAGTTAAGACATATTCGATGACTGATATCCAGGATGATAACCAGCAAACCGGATTCGGGGGCGAAGTAGAACAGAATGGTACAATTTTAGGGCCGTATCCCTATATCGCAATTTTACTGACGGACATAATTTACCCGGTGGGCGGTGTTACCAACGGCGAAAGCGTCAAGCTCACATCCGCCGACGGCAGTTCTCAGACATTGACTTATGACCAGATCGTTAACGGCAATTTTAATGTCTATAACTCCACCGGTACCCAGATAACCACCGCGACCAAGCCATTAATCTGTATTATTTTTTCGGAGAACGGGAACCCGCTTGCCACCTCAATCGGGCCGCTGCAATTGGGTACCGTTTCTACGATGAATTTTATTACCGACCAATCGATGTGGCTAAACAACGTGCAGAGAATAGATATTATCCCGGCACAGTAAAACTGCCTGCGCCAAAATTAGCGATAGCAAAATTAAGTTTAGATACAAACGGTTACGGGTAATTTTATGCTTAGCTTAAGCTAATTTCCAGGGCGGTGATTGAATGTGGTTCAAATATAAAAGTAAATGATTTTCCGGTCACTCGAACCGTTGAAACACGCGTTTCAACTACATTTGGGTTTTCTTCGTTATTCTCGGCTTTGATATCCGGTCCGTTAACAACCGACACCTTCATGGTTCCGGTAAAAACCCCGCTGTCCAGTGCAATTGCAGCTTCCACGGGTTTGTCCTTTTCCTGGTTTACAACAAAAACAGCCAATTGTTTGGATGATGTATTGAGTGTGGCAGCCACATCCAGTGTCCTGATAGCGGAATAACTCCGGTTTTTGTAGCTGCCGGAGAAAGTATCGCCATCCCAAAACACGTCGAGGGCAGTTTGTCCGCATGTTTGACTGTAAAGTTCAAAAGGACAAAATATTGTCTCCATGACAACTGGTTTATCGGGGCGGATGTTCATGCCGAGGGATGCGGGCATCGAACTAAAACTGGCCAGACTGACAGACCCGGCATGGCGGATAAAAGCGTTCAAATACATTCCGGTCACCAGGGCTGTCTCGAGATTCGGTATTTTTCTTTTTCTGCGCGGGCGGACAATATTCTCGGCATTGGTATGATTAAGATTGATGTAAGGCCCAGCGTTGACAATAACAGGGGCATTATTGCGCATCTCGACCGGCAGCCGCGCGACCGCCCACTCGTCCACTGCAATTTTGATTTGATGACTGATGCCTCTTTCCAAGCTTACGGCGCGGATTAATCCTTCATAAGCATTCAGTCGCTCATTCAAATCTGCAGTAAAAGCCATGTATGTTTCATGCGGGTCATCTTCATAGGGATGCGCATACCGGTGAACTGCCAAGTAGTCAATGCGGTCGCCGGCTTGTTCCAGCAGCAGTTGCGCCCGTTCAACCCATTCCGTACTGCGGTAGAGGAACTGAGACCCAAGTGGAAAATCTTCCCAACTGCAGACTGCCGAAGCAATAAGTTTGATGCCCGGGTCCACCCGTTTCATCACCTTACTGAACTCAGTGTAAGCCCTGGCGTATTCCTGAGGGGTTTTGTATCCGATTTGCTCAGGACTGTCAGCCTCGTTGCCGATTCCCCAGTATTTTACTTTATGCGGTTCAGTGAAGCCGTTTTTACGCCGCAGATTGGCCGGTGCAGCCGCGCCGGTACCGTTGCAGTATTCAACCCAATCCGCCGCTTCCCGCATGTCGCCGTCACCGCAATTAACACACAGGTAAGGCTCGATATCCATGGCCCGGCAAAACCGTACAAATTCATCGGTCCCATATTCATTCGTTACGAGGCAGTCATGAGCCAGGTCTTTGCGGGTCGGGCGGTTTTGTTTGGGGCCGACCCCGTCCATCCACCGGTAACCGGATGCAAAATTCCCACCCGGAAAGCGGATATTGGATATTTTAAGCCGTTCAAGTGCCTTTCGCACGTCAGTACGTAACCCATATTTATCCGCCCGCGGCGAATCTCCGATATGCAGAAATTTGAATCTGGTATCCAGATGTCCGATTTCCATATACCCGCCAAAAATATTGCGGTCGATATCACTCAGTGTGCGTTCGAGGTCAATTTTAATCCGGTTCACGGTTCTGCCTGTTTACTCTAAATTTAATTGTTGATTTGTTCCATACTCATTTCATGGTGAGATATGCGTGCGCTGCCTCCAGCAAATCCGGAATCGGCAAGTGCTGGGGGCATTTTTCCAGGCAGATTTCGCACTTGATGCATTTATCGGCAAGTTGTTCTTCCGTCAGCATATGCCGGTCGCTATACATGCGGCGCCGCCGGTCGGAGTCGTTAAAAAGAATCGCTTCGTTATAGAATTCAAGTATGCGGGGAATTTCCACTCCGTTAGGGCAGGGCATGCAATACCGGCAGGCGGTGCACGAAACCGGCCCGAGCGAACGGTAGGCGTCACGGACCCGGCCAATCAAAGCCACTTCGTCAGCAGTCAGGTTGTGCGGTTCGGAATGCCCCGCGAATTTTACATTTTCGATGACATGTTCCATTTTACTCATGCCGCTGAGCGTCACCGCTACTTCGGGATGATTCCAGACCCAGCGTAAAGCCCACTCCTGCGGCGTCCGCTGCACCGGGGCACTGGCCCAGATCGCGGCTACTTTGTCCGGTGGGACGGCAATCCGGCCGCCTTTAATCGGTTCCATGACAACCATTGCCAGCCCTTTTTTAGCGGCATATTCGAGCCCTTTAGTGCCTGCTTGGACCTCTTCATCCATGTAGTTATACTGTATTTGGCATACGGTCCAATTATCATAGGCGTTGATGATTTCCAGCAAAGCTTCGAAATTGTCATGGTAGGAAAAACCAAAATACCCGATACGCCCGTCGGCGATGGCACGGTCAGCCCATTTCAGAATGCCCATATCGCGCATTTTCGGCCAGACCAGGCGGTTCAGATGATGCAGCAGATAAAAATCAATCATGTCGGTCTGCAGCTTTTTCAGCTGGTCGTTTAGAATACGGTCGAAATCCTGCGGGGAATGCGTTTCATGGCAGGGGAGTTTGGTGGCAATTTTCATTTTTCCCCGGTAGCTGCCCTGTAATGCCTTGCCAATCGCAATTTCGCTGTTACCGCGGTGATAGCCGTAAGCAGAATCAATGTAGTTGACGCCGTGGTCGACGGCGTAATGTATCATTTTAATTACCTGTTCTTCATCCACCTGACTCTGGTTGTTATTCAGTACCGGCAGCCGCATCGCGCCGAATCCCAGCGCGGAAACCTGCCAGTCCAATTTGCCGAATTTACGATATTTCATATCTTGCCTCTGTCAATTCTCCGCAATAAATGACTGTTGATGCTGTAGAATTTGAAGATATTTTAGTACAATCTCAGTAGATTCGCAATCAAACGTCCTAATACAATAATCAAAATCCAATAATCAAGAGTTAAGAAAATTCAAAATATCAATATCGAAATCTTTGTCCTTTAGATGAATTAAAAGACACTTCGGCAAATACAAAATATAAAGTTAAAATTATCTGCGCTTTTTGAGAAGGGGAAAAGGAAAGTACAGGCACGGACGCCTGTACAACTAAAATCCCACTTAGTACCGCCCCAGTTTGAAAAGAGTAGGGTACAGGAAGAGGACGCTTGTACAACTAAATAACTTTGCCGATACCTGATCGTAAAAAAAATAGCAGGGCTATTTATAGCCTTTAACAAATTTGGCTTCGGCGGCGAACATTTCAGCCACCATACTGCGGATTTCCTCGATGGTCAGCACGGCAGCGGTCAAGGGGTCCAGAAGAATCGAGTGGAACATTTTCGTTTTATCCTTCTCGGCAACCCCGCGCACAATCAGTTCCTGCATGCCGACATTATTCAGATTTAAGGCCGCGACATGGGGCGGTAAATTCCCGATATGGCAGGGATGAATGCCCTCTTTATCTACCAGACAGGGCACTTCGACGCAGCAGCCTTTTGGCAGATTGGTAATCAGGCCGGTATTTTTCACGTTGCCGTAGACCACGGCCGGTTCGCCGGTCTCGATGGAATGGATGATAATTGAACCGTATTCCCCGCTGTGGTCCACGGGGAATTTGAAATTGGATGCCAGCTCCTTTTTCAGTTTCTCATCTTTTTCTCGATCCTGTGCGAGCCAAACCTCGACGTTGCTTTGGTATTTTGTCCCCAAATCCAGTTTATACTGCTCGATGGTTGCCGCTTTCTTGCGGAAATAGGGGGTGTATGAAGAACAGTGGTTGCTGGATTCCGTGACGTAATAACCGAAAGTCTGGAAAAGCTCCGCACGCACAATATCCCGTCCGCCGTTAGCGCCCGAATATATTGCAGGGTTTTCAAATTTTTCCCTTAATAGCGGGTAAGCATCCTGCCCATTCCATTTGAACTCCAGAAACCAGGCGAAATGATTCAAGCCGGCCACCCAGTAGGAAACTTCTTCGAACGGCTTATCGATGTACTTTGCCAGTGTCTTGGCAGTGCCGAAAACGCTATGACAAAGCCCGACATTTTTAATTTTAGTGTAATCGTTAATTGACCAGGAAATCGTGGCCATGGGGTTAGTGTAGTTTAAAAGCAGGGCCTGGGGACAGAGCTCTTCCATGTCACGGCAGATTTCCAGAATCGGGGGGATGTGCCGGATAGAATCAAAAGCCCCGCCGGCACCGACGCAGGCCAAATCACCCTGGTCGAGACCATATTTGAGCGAAATTTCCCGTTCCTTATCCAGATGGTGACCGCCACCCACTTTGATGGTAATCAGCACATAATCGGCGCCTTCCAGCGCCTTCCGCCGGTCGGTGGTGGACTCGATTTTGGTGCTGAATTTATTTTGTTCGACTATCCTTTTAGCGAACCCCGTGGTCAATGCCAAAGGTCCGGCGGCGATATCCATGAGAGTAATGGTACCGTCTCTCAGTTCGGGGTAAGAAATGATGTCCGTGATGAAGCGGCTGGCAAATACATGGCTGCCCGCGCCGATTATAACTATTTTAGCCAAAGCGGACCTCCTGAAAGCATACAATTTAACGTGAATTTTAAAAAGGTATGTTAGTAACTATGATAGCTTAAGCATTTACCATTGTAAAGGTAATTCTGATTGAATAAACTACCGGTTGATGTGAATTTCGCGGAACAAATTTTCCTAATACAGACATAATTTTTACAACCGGACATTTTAGTAATCACGCTGCTTTGCGGTATAGCCGAAAACCAGCTAGAATTAATTGAAAATTTATATTTGGCTAAACAATGAAACAAAAAACCGACAAAACAGACCGGGCCGCCCGACTGATTGCAGATTTGACGAATCCTTCCGTGCTCAGCGTGCTGCTGCTGTTGTTGATTGCTTTTCTAAAATCCCATAGACCCTCAGATGCTGCGGTCTGGATGGGGATAATATTTGCTTTATATATTTTAATTCCGGTGGGATATGTTTATTTCAGGATGCAGGCAAGCGGGATTCGCTCCAAATCCATCCTGGTACTGATAACCTTCTTAAAAAAACACCCCAGAGATATTTTAATTCTCTCGGTCGTACTGGGAATTCCCTGTTTAATACTGTTAATTTTATTAAAAGCGCCGGCGATATTATTAGCGCCGGTAATGGCTTTGTTGGCCGGTTCAATTGTAACGGCTTTGTTCAATACCTTTTACCGCGTCAGTTATCACCTGACCGCGTTGACAATCCTGGTTATAATGACCGTACACACATGGGGTCCATTATATCTAATCATGGCGTTAATCCTACCGGTGGTTTGTTGGGCAAAATTACGGATTCGTGAGCATACGATACCGCAGTTAGTGGAAGGTATGGCGGTCGCGGTGGCAGTGTGCCTGGCGGTGCTTTTATATTACGGTTGATTCGGGAAATTACGCCTCAGTGCCCCATTGCTTTTTTCAGGTCCTGGTCAATCCCGAAGCGGGCAGGATAAAAAAACAGTAACTGGGGGCTGCCGGCGGCAGAGCAAACCGAACCGAACTGTCCGCTGTAGCCTTTGAGCCACGGCTGATAAAGAGAGTATTGCGGTGGCTGCAGTAAAGATATCGAAAAATGCTGGCGTGCAACACGTTCGTTGGCATCGCGCAATATTTGCCTTAATTCTGCGTCACTTTGTGCGGCGATAGCTTTCGGCTGGAACGAATCAAAAACCAGGTCGGTGACCATGAGATAGTTCGAGGGGATTCCGGTTTTCAAGCGCTGCAACTGACGTATCGGTTCGAAGGCATGGCCGAATGGCGACACCGGCAGCTGTGCCAGCTGGTTATGCTTATGACCGTTCAGGACAAAAGCCATCCACGCCGTGGATTCCATCGGACGGATTTCCATGTAAATACCGACTTGAGTAAAATAGTCCTTGACAACACGCAACAGCTGCATATCGCCGGCATCATCGGCCACAATGTTAGTTTTAAACCCCTGCGGATAGCCGGCTTCAGCCAGCAGTTTCTTGGCCAACATAGGGTTATAGGCATATTCGTCCTTCAAATCCTGAGGCCATTCCTCATAGGGGAAACCCCAGCTCTTCATTACCTTTGAGAGGTGGC
>Ga0326727_10023563_pt1 | contig 11726 bp, 9 predicted proteins | sample MB2enrmetagenome_FD_207643 | JGI IMG/M metagenome (GOLD analysis project Ga0326727, IMG submission 207643) | Lab enriched peat soil microbial communities from McLean, Ithaca, NY, United States - MB29MY | ecosystem: Environmental > Terrestrial > Soil > Wetlands > Peat | place: USA: New York... | reverse complement strand
CGTTTACGTTCGAGCTTTCACCTCCTGAGTCGCCTCACGAAGGCGTCGAATATGACTACGCGGGTAAATCAGCCAATTCCCGCGGCCGGACTTGCACCGGCAAGACAGGCAGCCTTATGGGCTGCAAGCAGAGGCAACAGTAATGGTCATGATCGATCATCAGTTACCTGTATTGCAGCCCGGCCCAAACGTAGTGGGATTTCCCGCGGAGGCGAAAAAGCCCACAGAGGGGGATTCGCTCATCACACGCCTCGTTTCGCCCGCCATGAGCCACGCCTTACAAGATCGACAGGCACCCAAACGAACTTACGGACAGGCACGAGAACTCTAACCTTGTGCTTTCCGACCTGCGTCACTGTTCCCGGCATCATCTTGCCCTCGGGAAGGTCAGAGTTCATCGGGATCTCGACGGATTCGCCGACTCGAAGTTGTCTCATGCTTTACCTCACTTCGCGCTGCGGCGCAGGTTGGTGGGGACTTATGACTCAACCGCCAGGCCCGCATTGGAGCGGGTCAAGGCTGCCCTCCCGTGGTGAACGCGCTGGGCCAGCCGCCGTGGGATTCGATCACCTCGTCAATTTCGGTCATCAGGCGGATGGTTTCTTTCAGGGCGACGACGATCTTCTGGTAGTGGGCGACGTCTTCTTCGGAAAGCACCCGGCCGCGGCGGTCCTTCAGCCACTTCTCGCAGACCTGATAGCCGCCGATATGGAAGTTCCAGACGTTTTCGGGCACGCCCTCGAACCAGCGGGTAGGATTAATGTAGACGTTTCCCGTCATTGTAGCGGCGGTCTGTGACCGCCGGTTATCAATTGGGCGATCAGAGATCACCCTTACAGGACGGCGGTCATAGACCGCCGCTACAAACTTGGGATAGCCCTTAGCGACCTCCGCGTCGCCCTTGCCTGCGAAATTCGTAATCAGATTCTTGAGCGGGCTCTCGCCCTTGGGCTTCGAGGTGTTCCACGAGGCGGAAGGATAGTCGTCTTCAAGCAAATGCAGGGCGACAAGGTCCGTACCCTCGGGACAAAGTGCACGGAATAGGTTGGCGTCGGGAGTAAGTGGCACGCGGGGAAAATCGCTTTTGAGAAATTCCGCGTAGCGAGTCCGGTAAGTGGGAGAATAGAAGATCGCATAAATGTAATGGAAAACATCTTCTGGCCCGAAGGTTTCTCTTAGATCCCCGTTGCCATCGGAGACGAAGCGAAGGACGAGTCGCTTTTCGAGGTCCGCGATAAACTCCGGGTTGAGGTTCGGCCTTCGCCCGTGTTTGCCAGCGGGGAACGGCGACGTTTGAACTCGCATGTCTGCTTGCGCACCCTTTTCTTCATCTGAGGTGGCGTACAAATAGAGAGGGAAAAGGTAAGTGCGCTCGCGAGATTGAAGAGAAACTGCGCAATCGTTAATGACCTCCCTTGTCGAAAATGCGTGTCTAAATTCGCGGTTCACCTCTCTGTTCGTACAAAGGCCAAGGTTCTGGCCATCCTTCATATGACGCATTACGCGTTCGCGCCGATGAACAGCAACGTTAGAATCGTAGACCGTCCAGCGAATGTCAAACGGCCTGTAGAGGATATGCGTTAACCGGTCCTTCCACTTGCCGTCGTTGAGTTCGCGCTTGGCCCTTTCATAGCTCCACTGGGCCTGAGTACAGAGCTGAAAGAGTTCGCGTGCTTCGGCTTCCGTGCGAGTCGCAATTAGTCGACAGACTTTTTCTCTTGCTTCGTGGCGGTCCCATGAGATGGCGAACTCATCGTGGGTAGTTACAATGCCCGGTGCGGGGTCGCCGTTTTGGTTCATGATCCTCTGCAATTTCCAGCCCCTCTCGTACTCTGCCAGTCGGTCAACATCCTGCGGCTTGAATAGGTTGAGAGGAGGGTACGGGTGGAAATCCGTCCACCCCACTTTTGTATTAACCCCTTGCATCAAGAAAGAATACTTTGCGTCGCGGCCTCCCCAGAGGTCGAAATGCCGGTTTTGGTTCCCCCTACCTTGGACGCTCGGTTTCGCAAAGATTCCTATTGTCACACCCTGCTGGATTTCGAACACGTTTTCATCGACTGAACCGTCGGGCGCTCTTTCCTTTTTCTTGAAGTTTCCATGCAAATCGAGCAGATAGATCCTATCGAATGAATTCAGTAATCGCATGCGCATGCACCGAAAAGTGGGATTGTCCAAATAGCCGTGGTTGGTAATCAAGGCGAGAACTCCGAGAGCGGTCTTGTCGATACGCCACTGCCCAAAACGGATGAACTTCACATAGTCGTCATGAAGCCATTTTGCCTGCGCGGGCTTGTATAACTCCGGGCAATCTCGCTTGTAATCCTCCATTAAACGCTCAATCCACTCCCCCTTGTTGGCTGAATGGCCGGCATATGGAGGGTTACCTAGTGCGACAGTAAAATGGGTTGCCCGCTTCACTGCGTTCACTGCATGAGCTTCGTGCGCCAAAGCCGGGGCGTCGAACTCGAAGCGGTCCGAGAAATCCTGGGGCGGTTCGAGGGTGTTCGTCAGGTAAATCCGGGCGCGCTCGTGCGACCGGAAGTTGTAGCCCGTTTCATGGAGCTTGAGGCCCAGCTTCATGTGAGCGATGGCATAGGGAGCCATCATCAATTCGAAGCCGTAGAGCCTAGGCAGGAGGTGGTCGGAGACGTATTCGTTCCAACGATCCTGGAATTGAGGATCCGGGTCGGGTCGGCGGTCGCAGACCGCCGCTACAGAGCGCCACTTGGCCTTCATCGTGCGATGGATGACACCAATGACTTCCACAAGGAACGTGCCGGTACCGCAAGCAGGGTCAAGAATCTGCACAAAAGGGTCTTTGGGTGCGACGCCCTCCGGAATCTTCAAATCCTTGTGCCGCTGGGCCATCTCCCCCCAGGTGGTCGTATCGGCGAGGCCATCCTCCAACGCGAACTCCTTGCGCAGAATCTCATCCACGCTGCGCACGATGAATGAAACCACGGGGCGCGGTGTGAAGAAGACTCCCCGCTTGATGCGTTTCACGGGGTCGTACTCCTTCAAGAAGTCCTCATAGAAGTGGATGACGGGGTCTTCCTGCGGGTTCTTGTCGCCGAAATCGCGAAGCACAGCCTCCATATCGGCGTCGCGCAGGGCTTGCACCACGTCATTGACCCCCAGTTCGTCGAAATCAATCCTACCTTTCCGCCCGCCCACGGTGAGGAAGGTGGAGAGCATGTCGCGCAGGAAGGGGTTGGTGATGGGCACCATGTCCGCGACGTTCTCCGCCACGAGGCCAGCCGGGCGGGAAACACGCGCGGTGAGCAAGCCGTAGGTGATGGTCTGTGCATACATGTCCGCAAAGTCATCTTCCTTCAAGTCGTGAATCAACGCTTCTCGGAACGCGGTCATCAGCTTGCGGAGAGGGCCGCTTTCGGACTCGACGGACAGCACCTTGTTTACGCGTTTTCGAATAGCCGTGGCCAGTTCGGCCATGCGCTCGGCCAGAGCCTTGGAGGTCCCAATCACTTGCCGAGGCCGCAGAGTGAAAGTGGAACTCCACAGCTTTCGCCATTCCTCGATTCGTTTTGTGTCATCGGGCCAATGGAGTCTCTCTTTCAGTTTCTTGTCGGCGTCATCAAGATGGAGAACGGTGTCCTCGTCATCCCAACCAAGGACTCGCAAGGCTGGCAGGTCGCCGGTTTCATCTTCCTCTGCGAAATGGGCAAATGTGATGTCCCGGTGGTCGGTCTCCCCGTAGGATGAGATGAAGAGGAGATCGTGCAGATTCCAAGTGGCTTGCTGAGCCTTGTTGGCGGATTGCCGCTTCTTAATGACGAGCGAGCGCAGGATGCGGCGCAATACCACGACCGGCAGGCGCTTGGGCTCAAAATTGACAAAGAAGATTCCCCAGGGTTGGTTGGAGGTCAGCGGCCGGAGTTGCTTGATGTCTTTGACCTTGACGGCGGTCTTGGCGTCGAGGCCCAATTCCTCGGGCTCGTAGTCAAAGGTCAATTCATCGAAGTCATCGGATTCAATGGGCCAGTCGAGCTCGTCCCGGAGGTATTTGACCAGGGAAGGAAAGGTCTTGATGGATCGCAGACGTTCAACATCAGGCGTGCTCATGGTTTTCTCTCTGTAGCGGCGGTCTATGACCGCCGGGGTTGTAGCGGCGCTCTATGAGCGCCGATGAAAGTGAACATCCGGACGGCGGTCTTAGACCAGTGATGCGGTCGAAAATTACCACGGCGGTCATAGACCGCCGCTACAAAAACGTTAGTTTATGTATTTCGCCCTGATAGGGCCAATCCTCCGCGCGCTGGACCAAACCCGCGCGGACGGGATTCTGAAGCACATAGTTCCATTTTTCCTCGTAGGATTCTGCCGACCGCATCACGTGATCAAAAAAGTCTTTTTCCCAGTGCTGAGCTGGAATCCCCATGTGCCTCAAGGTTTTTGATAAGGCGTTTTTCCACGATTTCATCCACATGGACAGCGACATTGAATTCGGTGAAAAGGCGGCGAAGAAATGCACGTGGTCCGGCATGATTACGTAGCGGCCGACAAGGACCTTGTACTCTGTAGCTCGATCCGCAAACTTTTTGAATGAGTCGTGGATTTCGGTGTTCGCCAGGATTGAGCGCCGAGGCTCGGTGCAGACAGTTAGGTAATAAACGGGATGATCGGTGAACAACCATTTCAGGCGTTGCAAGCGCGGTTTGAATTTCGGTTTCATGTTGTAGCGGCGGTCTATGAGCGCCGTGGTCTATGACCGCCCTGTCATAGACCGCCGTGTCATAGACCGCCGTCTCGATTTTCGATCCTCTCGGCGCTCATAGAGCGCCGCTACAGCTCACGGCGGTCATAGACCGCCGCTACAGGTTAGCTCAACTCCATCCAGGCTTTGAGGATCGGCTTCACGCCGATGGGCGCCTGGACCTGCTTCAAATAAGAGTTCTTGATGTGCTTGTCAATCTTGCTGCGAATCTCTGACAGCGTGTTTTCAGCGATCTCATGATGTCGGGGTGTGTCCGGCCGGGAACGAATCACATCGATGATTTCTGACGGCTCCTCCACGACCCGGTCCCTCCCCAAGTCGTACAGATACCAGCGCGTGCGACCAGCCTCCTCAGTCCAGGCTGCTGCGTCGACTTCTGCCTCTTCCGCTAGGCTGGCGGGCGGTGCGGGAAGGGCATAGCAGAAGAAAACGGCTTTGGCTCCGGGAGACGGGTGCCTTTTGCCGCTGAACACTCTCCCCGGTAGCGCGGCCAATCTTCCGCGCAAATCGGGGTGATCCTGGAGCAGTTTCTGATACTCCAGGTGCATGGATTCAATGGGGTTAGTTGTTCCCTCGTATGTCTGGTTGAACTCCCGCAGCGCTTCAAAGTCATCGTCAGGTTTTAGGAGCTTTTTGCCTTCGATGCCGAAGGTCTTGGAGATGCGCAAGGTCTTGTGGGACACCTTTTCATACAGCTTCAACAAGTCATCCAACTCATCGGGAGGGAGGAAGTTCCAGTATTCCACGTGGCGCCGGATGTCCTTCTGATCGGGATGGTCATGAAGAATCCTTTCTTCATCATCGGGGTTGAGACGGCGGTCCACACGCCCAATCCTTTGCATCAGGCGGACCGGATTCCAGTGGAGGTCGTAGTTGATAAGGCGTGTCGCGTCCTGAAGGTTCAGACCTTCTGAAAGCACGTCCGTAGAGATGAGGATACGGGTTTCGGAAAGCCCCTGAGCAGCCAGTTCGGCGCTGGATGAAGCATTGTAGTAAGGGGAGAACCTCGTAATGATCTCCCCTCGATCGTCGGCTCCCGCCCGGGCGCTATCGACCTCATCGACGCCCTTCATCCCAGCGGCTTTGAGCTGCTTCAGGAGATAGCGGGCGGTGTCCATGTACTCCGTGAAAATCAGGACTTTGTGCTCCTTTAGCACGGGGTCGGACTTGAGAAGTCGAGTGAGCTCCCGGAGTTTGTCGTCGTTACTGGCTTTGAACTTCTTCAGTTCCCGGAGGAATTCCACGACCTGATCGAGGTCCAAATAAGTCTCGGACAGGATTTCATCCAGCTTGTATTCTTCGTGCTTTAGCTCCTCTACGGCCTCCAGCATTTCATCGGTGATCAGGTCTTCCTCGGCATCTTCAATTTCTCCCGCGATGGATGCCTGCTGCTCCTTGACGTAATCGAGCAACTCCTGATGCTGTGCCTTCCAGCGTTCGAGACGTTTGACCTCGGCGGGCTCCGTGCTGTGTTTTGATGCCCAGGCCAGTAGCTTCAGGAGAAGCGTCTGGCAGGACATTTCAAACGCCCGCGCCGAGCTTTCGAAGCGTTTTAAGAACTGCGTACGAATCAGTCCGACAACCTGCTGCTGGCGGCCCTTCGTCAGGGGGTCGATGGAGGAGTCCGGTCCCTTGTAATAGAAAAGTGGATAGTAGATGGCGAGTGAAAAGAGCGGCTTCTCCTTGGAGAACGCCGCCTCCAAGATGGTAAGGAGCCTGCCGTAAGTCTTTTTGATCGAGTAATCGGCAACATGAGGAGGCTTGCGTTCGGGGAAGATAGTCTTGGTCGCTTGACTCTGCTCCTGGCTCTTCTTTACATAGGCCCTGCTGCGTTGGACTACCAAAGCATGGAAGAGCGCATCGTTCGCGAGAACCTTTTCGGCCTCGACTTGGTTGGTCTCGACGCCGCCATTAGCGCTTTCTTTGGCCGCCACCAGTTCCTCGAGCGCCTTCTCCATCCTCCGGAAGTGGCCTGGCAAAGAATGAATTCCCAAGGGCGCAGCGCCGAAATAGTGCGGTACATCGCGCCGGGAGAAGATCTGGATCATGTGCTGGAGGTCAATCAAACGGTTGTTGACGGGAGTTGCCGTCAACATGAAGACCGCTTTGTTCCGAGCAATGTCGTATAGCTTCCAGTAGCGCGACTTTTCCACCAAGCCCGGGTTCCGGAAGTGATGGGCTTCGTCGATGATGATGGCGTCGGCCTTCTCCTTGATCGCTGCCAGCTTGGCCGGGTATTCGCGGCCGCGAAGGAGGTCGGTGTGATTTAGGATCACCAGGTTGCTGAACACATGGCCGATATCAGGCAAAATCTCATGGAGCGTCCGTTCCCAGACCGAGGCTCGGGCCGCTTTTGGAACAAGGAGCACGACGCGCTGTCGGTCATGAACTACCAGGCGCTCGATGAGCATGAGGCCAATGAAGGTCTTTCCTAACCCGACGCCGTCACATAAGAATGCGCCTCGGTATTGGCGGGCAATCTTCATCAAGGCGCGATAGCCTTCCTTCTGATACTGGTCCAGGCGCGGATAAACTTTGGAACCGCCCCCCTCTTCCCACTCGCTGGCAGTCATCTCGTGTCCGCGGAAGAACTCGTCGAGGGCTTTGGCATAGACGAGGAAGGGCGGGTACTGCGTGGTGTGGCGCTCAATGACGCGGAGAATCTCTGGTGTCACATCCTTCGCGTCGTTCCAGTGTTCCTCATACCATCGCTGGAGAGTTTCCACTTCACGGCGAATCTGGATGTTCAACTCGACATTGTTGGTAATTCCCGGAACCGTGAAGTTGCTGGAGCCAACCAGGGCGGCGGACCCCACGACCAACTGCTTGGCGTGAGTAATGTAAGCTTTTGCGTGGAACTTCTCCTTGGTGTAGATTCTGCACTCAATCTGTCTCTCTTGCAGGGCTTGCACGATCGCCGGTACACCGCTAAGGAAGTCGTTCTTTTCCTTTTCAGATTCAATGCTCTCGTCCAGCTTGCCTTCAGCTCTCTGTATGCCTGCGAGTAGAGCTTGCTTGGTCCGCTTCGAGACCTCATCACCCATGAGGATGCGAATCTTGCCAATTTTCTGCCATTGCCCATCAAGGCCGAGCAGCCCTCCAATCTCGAAGTACCCCGTTGCAATGTCCAGGGCATCAGACAGATCGGCCCAGTCGTGGAGGTACCGCTGGACCTTCCACTCACGGTCGCTGTTGTCAACGATAAAAAGATCGCCGCCGCGCTTCTCAGAATCTGACATTGCGGACTACCCGAGGAATAACCTTCACGACACGTGAAGTTTAGCGCAACGGGGGGGTGAATACAAAGCGGTTTGCTGGTTATGTTGCAATAGATGCCGCAGATCCCTTTAGAGGGCTTGTAGTTTTTATAGCGTAATCTACGCCAGTGCCTGTGGTTCCATTAGATGACCAGCGCCGACACTGGCACCGTGCTGCGTTCTCCGGCGATGACCACGATGCCGGAATCGCTGACGTGCCATCCGCGGGCGCGGCGGTTGAGCTTTACGCCCCACGCAACGAGAGGTGTGAGAAGGCTGTACGATTCATTGTCGACCAGAGGAAGACTCATAAGCAGGCGGTGATCATCTCAGCACCTTCGACATTCTCATCATCACCATGGCATGCGAGTTGGCTTACGTCGGCCGGCCGGAAGACACTTTTCTCGTGACCTGTGACAAGAGGATTCGAAAGGTGGTTGACCAGTTCAAGGGAACGGACCTGAAAAAGCAGCAGGAGTGGAAGATTCCCAGCTCCCTCGATGACCGAAGTATCAAGCGCTGGGTTCCGCCAAACGTTCTCTATCTGCCCGCACTAAAGCCAGGCGAATTGAAGCCGGTTCAAGGCCAGAAGCCGCTGAATCTCTAAAGACGAATGGGAGAGTGGACGAAGACCATTCCTGGCGCGGAGAGGAGGCTTTCCGGTTCGGGTGCGCGGGGGCAAAGGCCCGGAGGGCCGAAAGAACTTAGCTCAGCCAGCCCTGGGTCCAGAAAGCCCCTGGTTCGCGGCAGCCCCAGCGGGGCGAAAGAAAAGGTCTCGAGGCTAGGGGCTGGGGACTGGGGAAGCAAAGCCTGCCACCCGCTGCTTTCCGCCTTCTGCCCACTGCCTACTGCCCGCCGCTTGCTGCCGCCCCGAGCTTTCACGAATATGTCATGCAACACCGGCAGGACTCCAACTTTTGTGCCGCGCACCCCTCCGTCTTTGTTATCATTGGGTCGACAGAGGAGGTATTGTCGTGAGTGCGAACGAGAAACGAGCGGCGTTCTGGGCGGAATACAGAGCAAGGTAAAATGAGCTCAAGTTGCGACTGACAGGTGGTGCTGTCTATGGACTCCACTTCAAGCTATCCCCCGGTTACGGATGAAATCCTGCAAGAAGCCGTCCAGCGTATCCTTTCAGCAGGCTCACCGTTGAAGATTGTGCTTTTTGGCTCGCGGGCGCGGGGTGAGGCCCATGGACAGAGCGACCTGGACCTTCTGATTATTGAGAAGTCAGAGCTGCCTCGGTACAAACGCGCGGCCCGGTATTTGCGCGCTCTCGTCGGAGTCTATCCTGAGAAGGACGTCCTGGTCTGGACTCCGGAGGAAGTGGAAGCCTGGGCCCAGGTGCCCAATGCCTTCATCACCGAGGTGGTGCGAGAGGGGAAGGTCCTCTATGCCCGATAAATCGGCGCACGCGCGGGGATGGTTTATGAAGGCTGAAAGCGACCTGCTGACCGCTAAGCGGGTGCTTGAAGGTAAGGGTCCGTACGACACGGCCTGCTTCCACGCTCAGCAGGCAGCGGAGAAATATATCAAGGGCTTGCTGGCTTTTCACGAGAAACCGGTTCCCCGTACGCACAATCTGGAGGAACTCGAGCGCCTGTGCGCGCCTCTCTTGCCCGCTTGGCCGGCGGGCGAGATGGATTTGGCGGAGTTGACGGCGTTTGCTGTTGAGCTGCGCTACGACTTCGAGTTCTGGCCCGACCGCCAAACGGCAGAAAAAGCCCTGGCCGCGGTCGCGGCGGTTCGAGACGCCGTGCTCGCTGGGGTTCCTGAAGAAGCCCGTCCATGATGCGTCACAGAGTGACTGGGGGAGTGACCCCCCGCTTGGCTTCTTGCCTGATACCCTGCTAACAACATCCAGCGGCGAAGGCCGGCGGGCACAGGAGTGAACTATGGACGTGTTTGCCTTGCGTGAGAAGGTAGTTTCCGACTATAAGCAGTACATCGAGAGCTTCGTCCGCATCCGGGACGAGCGCATCGATGGCTTTGTTCAAGAAGAGCTGAAGAAGGGTGCGCTATGGCCCGAGGCAATCCTCCAACTCAACCCAGCCTATGAGCCGGGCCAACGCTTGATGAGCTGGCCGCTCAAGGCGTTATCCTGCCCGCGACTGCCAGGTTTTTTCGGCTCCGTGATGGAAAAGTCATCCGGCTTTTTCATCACCAGGATGAAGCGATCCAGATTGCCCGCCGCTGGGAGCCTTTTGTAGTGACCACGGGCACCGGCTCCGGCAAGAGCCTCACCTACCTTGTCCCAATTTACGACCACATCTTGCGCAACCACCCCGAGCGCCATCAGGTTCGGGCGATCATCGTCTACCCGATGAACGCGCTTATCAACAGCCAGTTCAAGGCGCTAACGGAGTTCGCGGCGCAGGCTGGTAATTCCGTGGTTCGTTTCGATAAGTACACGGGACAAGAGAGAGACGAGGAACGGCAACGCATCCAGGACGACCCTCCGCACATACTTTTGACCAACTACGTGATGTTGGAATACATGCTGCTTCGACCGGCGGAGCGGCACTTCACAGACCGCGCCACGGCCAACCTGGAGTTCCTTGTTCTGGATGAGCTGCACACCTATCGCGGCCGGCAAGGGTCGGACGTCGCCATGCTGGTGCGGCGTGTTCGCGAGCGGGCTGGAAATCCTCGGATGCTGCACATCGGCACTAGCGCCACGATAGTGAGTGGAGGCAACCGTGCCGAACGAAAGCTGGCAGTGGCCGAAGTCACGACGAAACTCTTTGGCGTTGACGTGAAGCCCGAGAACGTGGTCGATGAAACGCTGCGACGCGCCATCGAGATTCCGGCCCCCCAGACCGCTGCGGCGCTGCAAGCTGCTGTTGAGGCCCCGCTCCCTGCCGAGACCTTGCAATCTTTCACACGAAATCCGCTGGGGTGGAAAAGGGTGTCAGGTACCCTTTCCGGGACGCCATGGGTTCCTCACCGTGTTTTCCAACCCGAACTGCGCAACCGCCTTGCTTACCCATCCCTCCGACCCATACGGCTTGCTCCTTTTTATGGCATATCGGATCTTCTCAACTTCTTCCTTGGGCTGCGAGCGGTTCAGCCACTCCAGATAATTGCCCGGCTCTGGCACGGGCCACGGGCTGAGCAGCCCCTTTTGGCCTTCGTTTCCATAGAGGCGCGCGTAAACGCTGCACCATGGCCACTCCTCGGCCCTCTTGACCAAGCCCGCCCGCTGGGCGTTCCTTTCCACGTAGCGAACCAACGCCAGGAAATGGCTGCCCTGTTCGACGGGGAGCGACTTATATCTGCCTTGGTAAATGTGGCCGTATCCCACGGTCCGGGTTTGGGCGTGATAACGCTGCGTGTGGGTCAGCGTGATCCTTTGCAGGAATTTCGACAGGTCGCCGTCGGCACGGGGATGAACCACCATATGCCAATGGTTCGGCATCAGGCAGTAAGCCAGCACGCGCATCGACACGAAATCCAACCTCCCTCCCACCAGAGCCAGAAAATCCTGATAATGCCCTTCCTTCTTGAAAAGACGAGAACGAAAATTCGCCCGGTTCAGGGCGTGGTAAACCATACCGCCGACATCGACCCGCCTTACTCTTCCCATGACGGAATACTACACCACAGCTACTTTCCTGAAAAGGGGTCGCGGTAGGGACGGACATTGCTGACCGCCCCCCGCGCAGATCCGTACGGGCGCTACTAACGCATACGGCTCTTACCTCGGATGTATGGCGTCAAAGCGCACGCTC
>Ga0326727_10023562_pt1 | contig 11726 bp, 10 predicted proteins | sample MB2enrmetagenome_FD_207643 | JGI IMG/M metagenome (GOLD analysis project Ga0326727, IMG submission 207643) | Lab enriched peat soil microbial communities from McLean, Ithaca, NY, United States - MB29MY | ecosystem: Environmental > Terrestrial > Soil > Wetlands > Peat | place: USA: New York... | reverse complement strand
ATGAACAGCGGGTCGCCGTCGGGCACCAGCCGCTGGAAGAACGCCTCCAGATCGCGGCACACGTCCGGATCGGCGTTTTCCTGAATCAGCAGCGAGGCTGACGTGTGTTGCAAATGCAGCGTCAGCAGGCCGTCCTTGAATTGATTTCGTTCCGCCCACCGCTCCACTTCGCGCGTGAACTCGTGCAGGCCGCGACCGCGCGTGGCGATGACCAGTTCGTGAAGTGCTTGGCGGAGCATTTTGGCGCGCGCGGACGCAGCCGCGCTTTCCGAGCGGCGGGCTTTCGCCGCAGTCCATGATTTTGTTACTGCGCAACCGGCGCGCCCAGGTCCGCGAGCAGCTTTTCCAGATCGGAATTGCGGGGCTGGCCGAGATCGAGCGCCTTTTGGTAATGCCAGCGGGCGAGCTGGGCCGCCGGCGGTTTTTCGCCCAGATAAACCACGGCGAGATTGTTGTGCGCCGCGCCGTAGCCGGGATCGAGTTGGATCGCCTTGCGCAAGGCCGTTTCCGCCTGCGCTTGCAGCCCCTTGTGGCTCAAGGTGACGCCGAGATAATTCTGGATTTGCGGGTTCGCCGGTTCCAGCTTCGCCGCGCGGCTCAACGCATCCAGCGCCTCGTCGAATTTCTCCTGCCGGAATTTCAGATAGCCGAAGGTCGAAAGGGTGTAGGCGTCGTCCGGATTTTTTGCGAGCGCGGCGGTGATGTGCGTGTCGGCGTCGGCGAGCTTGTTCTCCTGCAATTCAATCGCCGCCAGATTGGCCAGCGCCAGCGCGTTGGCCGGATCGCGCTGCAAAATCTGCCGGTAATCGGCCTCGGCCTTGTCGTAATCCCCGTTGGAAAAATATTTTTGCGCCTCGGCAACCAGCGCCGCCGAGCCGCCCGGCAGTTCCTTGACGGATTTTTCCTGGCTGCGGTCATTGGCGGCGACCGCCGGCATCGGGGCCGGCGATTTCAACAACGCCAGCTCCTCCGGCGTGTAGGGCACGGCCTGCGCCTCGTCCACCGCCAGCCGCGCGCGCAGCGTCTTCACCTCGTCATCCGTCTCCACCGCGGCCTGCCGCTGCTGCAAACGCTTTTCCAACGTCGTCTTTTCCAGCCGGCTGACGCCGGCATCCGACTGTAATTTTTGATTTTCCTGCGCCAGCTTGTCGGCGAGGCGGGCTTGTTCGGCCAGTTTTTTGTTCGCGTCCGCCAGAGCCTGCCGCAGCCTGGGCAATTCCGCCGGCGATGCGGCGTTGGTGACGACGACGGCCGGGCTGGCGCGCAGCAGGTCGTTTTCCTTCATCAGCGAGAGGATTTGCGCCCGCGCCTTGGACAGCTCCGGCGTGTCCGCCGATGCCGGCTGCACGCGCAGGGCTTCCTTGAGCTTGGCTTGAAACAACTCATTCTCCGCCTGCAAATTTTGAACCTGTGCGCGCAAGGCGTTCAATTGCATTTCCACGTCCGTGGCGGCGGCGGGAGCCGCATTGGCCGCCATCGGCGCCGCACCGGCAACGGCATTTGGCGGTGCCGACGCTGGCGGAGTGTTTGTTGGCGTCGCGTTTTGGGGAGACGCCGGAAGCTGCACCGTCAGGCTTTTGATTTTTTCCGCGAGATAATCGAGCCGGTAGCTGACGATCGCCGGATCCCATTCCGGGAATATTTTCTGAAACCTCTGCAATCCAGCCAGTGCCTGCGTGTAACCGGTTAGCGCCTGCTGCGTCTGGCCGGACGCCTGAAGCGTGTCCGCCTGCTGCACCTGATTGTAGATGGCGATGTATTGGTCGTCGGGACTTTGCTGGGCGCGCGCCGACGGCAAAATAACGGCGAGAACCAGACCCAAAACTGCGGCAAAACGTTTCATGCCGGAAAAGTAGCCGAACGCCGCTCGGTTTGGCAACGCTGGTCCGCTTCAATCTCGTCCTCGAAATCGTCACACGAGGACGGGGACAACCGGCAGATGCCGGCGGGCGGTTGACCTGAAACGCCCTTTTTGATAACGTTCGGCTCGTTGCGCCATGAATTCTGCGTTAAACCAGCATGTGCTTGTGTTGAACCGATTGTGGCAGGCGGTCAATGTCTGCACCGCCCGCCGGGCACTCACGTTGTTGTTTCAAGGCCAGGCGCAGGTCGTCCTCAACGACGAGGACGGCTCGTTTCGCACCTTCAATTTTCAGGAATGGCGCAACCTCTCCGACGGCGTGTCGCGCGAGGAATCCGTCCACACCATCTCCTTCCGCATCCGCGTGCCGCGCATCATCCTGCTGCTGATTTACGACCGGCTGCCGAAGAAGGAGGTCAAGTTCACCCGGCACAACATTTTCGAGCGCGACAAGAACACCTGCCAATATTGCGGGCGCGTTTTCGACCGGAAGGATTTGAACCTGGACCACGTCATCCCACGCGACCGCGGCGGCCCGACGACATGGGAAAACATCGTCTGCTCCTGCATCGAGTGCAACACGCAGAAGGCCAACCACACGCCGCAGGAGGCCGGATTGCACCTCATCCGCAAGCCCAAACGGCCCAAGTGGCGTCCGTTCGTCCAGATCAATTTCAACCTGCACCACCACGACAGTTGGAAACATTTTGTTGACCTCGCCTACTGGAACGTCGAGCTGGGCGAAGACGTGGAGTAACCCTTTTGCGAAGAGACAAAGACAGGGCAGGGCCGGTCAGCGGCCCTTGGCGGATTCAATCAGCTCCCAAAATTTCGGGTTTTCCTGAAGCGCCTCGTCCTCGCCCGTGTTCAACCCCGAACGAAACAGGAAATCCTTGAGCGTGTGCCGGCTCATGATGCGATGCACCAGCACGCCCAGCTCATGCCGCTCGAAATAAACGCGGTAATCGCCCACGCGAAAGCGGTGCAGGATGCGCCCGCCCTGCTCCAGCTTGCCGAACTCGTCCAGTTCCGTGCCGAGCACCTGCTGCGGCAGACCGCGAAACTCGCCGAGGATTTGCAGTTGCAATTCCTTGGGCATCCGCGCCAGCTCGGCGGCGGCCGTTGGCGTGAAAATGATCTGAAAGGTATTCATAATCAGTCGAGTCGGGATTCGAGGGTCGAGGGTCGGAAGCCCGGAGTCAAGAATCAAAGGAACTGTCCCCAAACCGTCGAAGCTGCGCCGGGCATAAACCCGATGCCATGAACCAAATTGGCTCATGCTGCGATTGACAGGAGGCCGTGCTTCGCTACGATGGTTGTCGGCTGGCGTGCTCGTCTATCGGTTAGGACACGGCCCTCTCAAGGCTGAAAGACGGGTTCGATTCCCGTGCGCGCTACCACCCTTGTAAATAAAGGGGTTTGTGAGTTTTATGCTTCCAAAATAGGCGAGTCATAACAGTAAGTCATAACAAATCGCCTAGAATCGGCCATGTCGCGGAGTGTAACAATTGTCACGGATGTTGCCGCATTGTGAGCGGACGGCGGCAGACTTGGGCGGACGGATTCAATTTTTTACCGCTGTAAATGTTGTCCACGCCTCGCGCCGAAAACATCAAAGGGGAAGCCCAGCCCGGACAATCAAAGCGCGTCCTGCGTAAGCCAGCAACACAAGGCGGGCATCGTGGCGAGCGACCGCGTGAGGTTTGGAATTTAAGTAATTCTTTTTTTCGCGGGGCGACCCCGTCCCCGCCGGTGCCGGTGGCAGGGGGATTTTGCAGCCGTCATTCGTTTAGGAGTCCCGCCTTTTGAGCGAAGGCGTTTTCTTGGCAAGGCATGATGCCTAAAATTCCACACGCCGCGTGATGGATTTATTCGCTATGGCTGGCAAAGCAACCGGAAGAAGCCGGTGCCATTCGTGATGAAAAGAAATTGCGAGTCCGTCACGCCGGTTGGGGTGAACAATCCGCCATTCCAATTCATCCATGTTCCGGTGATAACTGGCATGAATTGAATTTGATAATTGTCATACGGTGCCAGATTCGCGGAATCCACACGCATTACCGGCTGCACCGTTGGGAATATAGCGGCGGCTGGCGGTGGGGCGATTTGAACAGTTGGCGTTGCGGTGTAGCCGATGCCCGCGCTGGTGATGCTGATGTTTGTCACCACACCACCGGAAATTTGAGAAACCGCCGTGGCATTGGTGCCGTGGCCGCCAACTATGTTGACTGCCGGACTGGTGACGTAGCCCGAACCGCCACTTGTTACCGTTGCCCCGACAACAAATCCACTGTCCATTCGTGCCGTAGCGAATGCCTGCGATGGAACCGGATTCAGCGCCAGCCGGAAATCTCCACTGTCCCAAACACCCGCGACCATTTGCGTGTAAAGGGCATTTGTGGCCGTGAAACTGACAGGCTGGTTTGCCCAATACCAACCCGCAAATTGCTGCATTTGATAAGCACCCCCCACGGTGAGATTGGAAAAGGAAAGGAACGACATCGGCGCGATGCTCAACACCGGATTGGGAATAAACGGCGGGTTGTTCCATACCACTGTTGCGACACCGGTATTGGCGGAGAACGCATCCCAGCCCGTCGTCCCCGGCAAGTAATAGGCGGTCACATTATTGTCATTGAAGAACACCTGCGAACCAAGGCTGGGTGCGTTACCCCAGAAATAGATTGCTGTCAGGCTGTAGCAATAACGGAAAGCCATATCCCCGATGCTGGTGACGTTGGTGCCAATCACGACCCTGATAAGGTTGGTGCACCAATAGAACGCCCCGTTTCCGATGTTGGTAACGCTGTTCGGGATCGTTACACTGGTCAGACTGTAGCATTGACCGAACGCATTGTTCCCGATGCTGGTGACATTGGTGCCAATTACAACCCTAGTCAGGCTGGTGCACCAAACGAACTCCGATGCCCCGATACTGGGAACGCTGTCCGGGATCGTTACACTGGTCAGGCTAAAGCAATAAGCGAACGCACCGCTCCCGATGTTGGTGACGCAGTTGGGGAGCGCGACATTGGTCAGGCTGTTGCATTGCCAGAACGCGCCACCCCCGATGCTGGTGACGTTGGTGCCAATTACGACCTTGGTCATGCTGTAGCAGGCATTAAACGCATTGTTCCCGATTCTGGTCACGCTATCGGGGATGGTCACGCTAGACGGATAAACGACTGGCCATCCATAGAACGCGCCAGGACTGAACGCAGAATCTCCAATGCTGGTGACTTGCAGGCCGTTGGTTGTGCTGGGGATAATTACATCGCCGCCGCTACCAGTGTATTGGTAGAGGTTGAGCGACCCGTCGTTATTGGCCGTGAAAATGAATTGGGCTTGAACGGAGAAAGTGAACAATCCCAATGTGGCGATTGCCGACACCAGTTTCAATGTTTTCATACGTTTGTGTTCCCATTTTGAGCCAGCACCACGCGGAAATAAAAAGGCGCGAACCTGACGCACCCCAGCTAGAGGCACCGCGAAGCGCCTTCACAAGAAGCACGCCAAGCCGCGCCAATGGGCGCGAGCCTGACGGGTCTTGTGATTGAAAATTCGCGGTTTTCTAGCCGACCCCGTAGCAAAGCTACGCAAAATGATGGTTGTTTTATTTCAGTATCGTTTTTTGTTTTTCCGTCTGATCCGTTATGCGCCAAGCCGCCGGGGGATGCAAGTCAATTTGCGTCATGGGCGTTTGTCAGCGATAATGGCGGCGTGGATTTGCCAATGCCAATCGAGCTTCTACACGCCAATGGCGTGATAGGATTTTTCTTGCGCCACTTACCGAGAGCGGTTTTGTGTGAAGCGCAAACTCACGACGATCAGTGGACTTGGCTTGCTGAATGGGTTGATAAAAATTCTGGGAAAAGGCTGCGTATTGGTAAAGTGGAGATGGACTGGCCTGACAGCTTCCGCAAAACTTTTGAAGCGGCGGCAAGTCAGAAGCACGCATTACGACGGTTGGGTGAAGTCGCTGCGGGGGCCGGTTCAATGTCAACAGACTGGTATCGGAAGCTAGGCAAAGCCCTAAAAAATCCGCGTGACTTAAAAACGGCCAATCGCTGTGTGAAGAAAATTGCGGCATCAATTCTGCAATGGGATAAGCAATGGTTCAAGAGCGCACCGCCAGAAATACGCAAGATAGTGCGCCAGATTGAAAAAAAATCTTATGCCGCCGATGTTCGCAGTCGGGGAAGAAAAATAGCGGATGAAAAATGGGGAGATTCAAACAGCACACGAACTTCGCTTGAATTCAAGCGAGAGGAAAAGGAGCAAAAAATTGGAACGGAATTAACATTGGGATGGTTGTCTGTCGGGGACGATGGATTTCCGGGTTATTGTTTCATTTCAGATAAAGTTTTGGCGACGATTCTCGGCCTGACGTTGCCGTTTCAAGGTTTAAGGCCAACGTCTGACGATGCGGACAATGAACGCGGAGGGAAATGTATTGAGGATTGCCGACTGGAAATCGGTCTTAAAAAAGCAGAAATCATCGTCACTGGACTAAAACAGTTGGATGAGTGTAAATGGGCGATACTGGATAAACACGACAATGCAGTAGGTCATTTCCAGAGGGCAGATTCTTTTCCCCAAAAGCAGGCGGGGTGACAATTTTAGATTTGGCGTCATGGTATCAACATGACGATAAAATTAGAACCCAGCGCCAAGCGCGGCTGCCAAGAATTAACCGCGCAACCGCTCAACGTGCCAGCGGCCAATGGCGCGACTCCGCTGCGAGACAGTGAGACATTCCGTTTGCCAAAACCTTCGGCACGCTGTCCGTTAAGCGGGCTTTCAAGAACGACAATCTTGGAGCATGGCGAGGCCGGAGATTTCAAACTCATTCGTTTGCGAAAGCGCGGGAGCCAGCGCGGAATTGTTTTGGTGGACACAAAATCCTTTCTCGCATGGCTTCACGGTCAACCGGCAGTCACAAAGGAGTCGCAGCAATAATCCGCAAAGAAAGCCGCCGCGCTCACGACCAAATGAAACGCGACGGCAAACAAGACGCATGAATACTACTTCGATTTTATCCCGTTTGCAAGGCGTGACGCGCAATGGCGACGGCTGGAAAGCACCCTGTCCGGCGCACAACGATCAAACACCGTCACTATCAATCACGGAAGGCGCGGACGGGCGCACGCTCCTAAAATGTTTCGCCGGATGCACGGCAGAGGCAATTTGCGCCAAACTGAATTTGACGCTCGCTGATTTGTTTCCGCCAAAGGAAAGACGCAGCGGCAAGCGCATCGTCGCAAGTTATGACTACCACGACGCCAGCGGCAATGTTGCCTTTCAAGTCGTGCGTTTTGAGCCGAAAGATTTTCGCCAGCGCAAGCCGGACGCAACCGCGCCGGACGGCTGGACGTGGAACACCAAAGGAGTTGAAAAGGTTTTGTTTCACCTGCCCGAAATTCTCCGCGACGTTCAAGGCGGAAAATTCATTTTCCTTTGTGAAGGCGAGAAAGACGCGCTCGCAATGGCGCAACGCGGATTTTCGTCAACGTGCAATCCCGGCGGCGCGGGCAAATGGCTAGACAGTTACACCGCAACGCTACGCGGCGCGGATGTTGTAATCGTTGCGGACAAGGACAAAACCGGACGCGATCACGCGCAGCTTGTGGCGGGCAAACTTCGCGGCATTGCAAAAACCGTCCGCGTGGTTGAATTGCCGGACACCAACGGTAAGCCCGTCAAAGACGCCTTTGATTTTTTCGCGGCTGGCGGTGACACCGGACAGATTGGCGTGCTTGTGGACATGACGCCGGAATGGACACCGGCCAGCGTGCCGGACGTGGACACGGAAACGAAGCCAGCCAAACCGATGATTGAATTTTTCACGCCGTCGCAACTATCTGCGTTCACGCCGCCGGAAGGATTCAACCTTGCGGGCAATTATCACATTCAAAAGGCCGCCCCATTCGTGATTGGTGGTGCGCCGGGTGTCGGCAAAAGTCGCGCAGCGGTTGCGCTGGCCGTTGCTGGCGCAACTGGCAAAGATTGGTTTGGCTTCAAAGTGCATCGCCCGTTCAAGACGATGATTGTCCAAGCAGAGAATGGCCGCGTGCGCCTGAAAAATGAATTCGCGGACTTGGAGTGCGCCACACTCGACGAATTTGTGCGCGTGTGTTCGCCGCCGCCGTTTGGTTTCGCCTTCGACAAGCTGGCTTTTTGCGACCAACTCCGGCGAGAGATAGAAAATTTTCAGCCCGACGTTTTCATTCTCGATCCATTCAATCGGCTGGCGCGGGATGACAAGGCGCGAGATTACGCAGAGGCGTTTGAAGATTTGTTGTCCGTGCTGCCCACTGGCGACGATGCACCGGCTTTGGGAATTGTGGCGCACACGCGCAAGCCGCGAGCCGATGAGCGCGCCAGCGGGCGGGCATTGCTCAATTTGCTGGCGGGCAGCTACGTCATTGGCAGCGTGCCGCGAACGGTTTTTGTCATGCAGTCCGCGAGCGATGACACGACGGACAGCCGCATTGTGTGGACTTGCTGCAAGAACAATGACGGCGAACTTGGCCAACGCTCGGCTTGGGAACGGAGAAGCGGTTTGTTTGTGCCGGTTCAAGATTTCGATTGGAAAACTTTTGACGGCGACGGCGAGAAGCGGCGCACGGTGAGCCTTGACGACTTGGACGCGCTTTTTGAAGGCGGCAAGCGGCAACTGGCGCGGAATACCGCCGTTGAACAATTGAAGGAGCAAACAGGCTTGGCAAAGACGGCGTGTTACCAAGCATTGAAACTGGACGGCAAGTTCGCCCAAAACCTTTCGGAACAAAATGGACTACTCAATTTCAAACCGTGAACGCTTTCCGTCCGCGAAAACCACTAGCGATTTGGCGGAACGGAAAATCTTCCGCGAGTCTTTCCGCGAACTTCCGCGAACGATTGGCGGAAAAACCTTATGAGCATCACACACGAAATCTGGCTGCGCTGTAAAACGGATTACATCACGGGCAAGGGTTCGCTGCGCGAAGTGGCCGGGCGTCACGGTGTAGCCAAAAGCAGCATCGAGAAGCGGGCGCGTAACGAGGAATGGACGCGGCTGCGCCGCGAGTTTGAAGCCGCGCAACTCGCCAAGCTCATTCCCGCCGCGCCGCCTAGTCTGCCGCCCGTGCCGGTTGCACCGGATGGCGTTGTTTCCGATAGCTGGCTGGCGCAGCGAGTGGAAATCCATTATCGGCAGAACGCGGCATTGCTGGACAAAACCCGCACGTTGCTGGATGCGAAACTCACGGCCAGCGAAAAACCAAGCGCGGATGAACTCGGCAAAATGACCACGGCATTGAGTGGCATTGTCTCGGCTGAAATCGCTTTGCTCGGTTTGAACCGGAAAAAAGGCAAATCGCGTCGCCCGCCACCACCAGTTCTCTACGACGATCCACCACAACCGATTCCGACAAATGAACCAACAAACTGAATCTGATTTTATCGTAAGCCAGTTGAAACGCCTGCCACGACTACGCGACCACGCCATTGCCGCGCTCGGCAAAAAAGATTTGTCCAACAATCAGCGGCGGCAATGGCTAACGATGTTCAAACGATTCACGCGGATGCACCGGGATTGCCTGTTTTGGGCTGAATGGGATGAGGCATTGCCCCCCGCGCAACTGGCGGAGTTGTGGCGTGAGTTTGTGGAAACAGGCGCGGCATTCTGCGACGGGCAAGAGAAGATAATCACCGCCAACCTCGAATCGGCCAAGCTGACAATCGGCCAACGATGCGCTCTGGTCAATTTGTTCGTCAGTGTGGTGAAATTGAGCCGCAATTTTGAAGCCTACAAAGACGAGATTCCTGCCGTTGGTTCACCGCTAAATTCTCCGCCGCAATGATGCGATGGACGCATGGCGGGATTGTGGCAAATGAATGACGGGCTTCCCAAAAACCCTATGATTTGAACACGCTCGGCAGCTTGGCAATAGCGGCTTCCAACGGTGCCAATTCCAAGTGCGTGTATTTCTGGTGCATTGCGGCGTCGGCGTGGCCGGTGAGCTTCTGGCGCACTTCCGCCGGGACGTTTGCATTGGCAAGCGCACTGGTGAACGTGTGGCGCAGACTGTGGAATGAAAGTTTCGAGAACATCCGGCCTTGCTTGCCCTTGCCTTTAACTTGGTGTTGACCAATCCCCGCATCGCGCATGATGTTGGTGAAAGTTACCGACAGCCCCTTGCGTCCGCCGACACTGCGCTTTTGCAGCGTGGGGCAGAGCGGGGCGCGGGGGTCGTCACCAGCCAACTTAAACAAATGGTTTTTCAGATCAGGGTGAAGCGGGGCGGTGACGGGTTTGCCTGTTTTGCGTTGTTCGTAGGTAATGACACCGCCTGTCAAATCCACGTTCTCCCAAGTCAGATTAACCACGTCGGTTAAACGCGCCCCAAGATAGAAGCCCGCGAGAATTGCGGTTTGCCATTCGGCATTGGCTTTGCAAAGCAGCATCCGCACTTGTTCCGCCGTGAACACGTCGCGTGTATGCGAAGTGACCTTCGGCAGTTCCACGGCTTCGGCAGGGTTCACGCTGATGCGCCCCTGACGGCGGGCAACATTCAACACAACACGAAGGATTTTGATTTCCATTCCAACCGTATTTGGTGCCTTGCCCTCGTCCATTGACTGATTGCGCAGTTTTTCCAAGTCACGCGCAGTGAGTGCGCCCAAAGGCCGACGGGCCTTTTGCCCCAAACTAGCGAGGAACTTTTTGAGAACAATGCCGTAACGCTCATGCGTGCGTGGCTTGTTGGCGAGTTCCTTGCCATTGAGCCAGTTGGTGAAGTAGTCGTGAATCGTCTCGGTTTGCATCGGAGCTTGGCCGGTGTTTTCGAGAATGGTGTTCAAGACTTTTCGGGCTTGGGCTTCTGTGAACGCGCCGTCGCGCGCCTGTCCGCTGGAACGTTCCCATTCGCAACAAATGCCCAAAGCTTTTTTGCGGTCACGCTCTTTGGTGCTGCGAAAAGTGCGGCGTCCATCGGGCAGGGTGAAGGCACAATACCAAAAGGGTGATTTGCCACGCGGGTCTTTGTGTAAACTTGCCATAACGAGTCATAAAATAAGTCATAACAACGCCGATGTCAAGCGATGTCGCAGATGCTTGTTTTTATTGTGTTTAATGAAGTTGTGCGACTGGCATCGAAAGACGGGTTCGATTCCCGTGCGCGCTACCAATATCAATTTGACTCAATGATACCAATGGTATTTCTCATTTTCAGATTTTTCAAAATAGCAAAGTGAGAATAAAAGTGAGAATAAATGCCTTCTCATTTGCTGCCTTTGATCGGTAAAAGCGCCTGTTCTCAACAGGTTCCACGATGCTGAAAATTTGACCGGTGAGAATGACCCAACGTTTATTTCCAATTCCGACATTCCTCGATGAATCGAACCAGAGCGTCGTTTTGAAACACTTTCATCCTTTCCCAAACCGCTTGCGGAATCGGCAGCGAGAAAAATTGTGCAATGTCCCGTCGCAAACCTTCATATTTGACGACCAACTGGTCGCTCATCGCGTAATAGGGTGTGGAACCGAACGCCGACCATTCGCCATCCGCCCCGCCGACGCCCTTGCGGTTTAATCGTGAGGCATGAGCCAATTGTTGAAGTATTCACGGATTGTCTCGGATTGCATCGGGGCTTGCCCGGGCCGCGCCATTCAGATTTATCGCGAAGTCACCAAATAGCCGCCCCTGCAAAGTGCCTAGCGGGGAATCATATCCTTCCGCTTGACCTGATGATAGACACCGGAGACAACAGTTGCCTTTCCTTGAATGCGGAAGCATGGCAAACCGTGTTTTCGACCAACCAAATAAGCGAAATTGGGTTCATCCGGGAAGTTGGGGTCTGAAGGCATGAAGAGCGCTAAATG
>Ga0326727_10023561_pt1 | contig 11726 bp, 13 predicted proteins | sample MB2enrmetagenome_FD_207643 | JGI IMG/M metagenome (GOLD analysis project Ga0326727, IMG submission 207643) | Lab enriched peat soil microbial communities from McLean, Ithaca, NY, United States - MB29MY | ecosystem: Environmental > Terrestrial > Soil > Wetlands > Peat | place: USA: New York... | reverse complement strand
CGATGAATCCGTGAATGGCGAAAGCGCCACGCTCTACAGCATGCACAGCGAAACCCCGCGTTCGAAGAACGATGACCAGGTCTGGATTTCGAAGAGCAAAGGACTCATTTTGCGCCAAGAGACAGATGTGTACTCGAAGGGCGCGAATCGCAAGACCCACGTTTCCGCTCGCTATGAATACAGCAACGTGCAGGTGCCGAGACTCTGAAGAATTAACTGCTTTCGCTGCCTTCGGTGAGCCGGGCCGGTATGCCCTAGCGAGGGGAGCCACACCTAAGAGTCGAGTCCCACGCTCCGATGCTTGGCCCGGATCGAACCCTCCTGGCACTGGATCCATCAGCGAATTGAAGATCCTGCAAACGGCCGAGCACCACCGGGTGTGGCGGATCTGCCGAGCGGGGCCTATCTCGAACCCCCGGTCGAACCGGCCTGGATGAAGGTCCGAATGTCATTCAATTGGGTGTCGAGACTGAGCCCGGAAGCATCGTCGATGAGAATTGCCAAGGCCAGTCCTCCATGGTCCACCGTGGCCTGAACCCAGCCAGTGACCGGCCGGACTTTGCGCGCCTCGCGAACGACGAGGTCCTGCTGCGTTATCATCGGTGTTTCATTGCCATGCTTCGGCTCAACGCTGACGACGATTTGCACAGGAACGCCAGGGGCCGCTCCCGTTTGCTGAGCAGCGGCAGGCCGGGTAATAGAATACAGCACCATCGCCAGAGCAATTAGCCTCGCGAAATCTTGGATTTTCATGATGCTCGTCTCGATGTGGTCTCTTCAGCACACTGGCCCTGGAAGGGGATTCAAGAATTGGAATCCTGCCTGGCCAGCTTGGGCGGAGTCAGCCCTGCCGACCCAGACTACGCGGGCTTTAATGAAGTACTCAGCGTTGGCGGCAAGAAGGAGGCCCACGGGCTGGCCCGGGGAAAGGGCGGCGTCGGATTCCAGGCGCAGGCCATAAGGGGAGAGATCAACGGTAGTACCGAAGTATTCAGCCTGTTCACCTTCTATCACGACAGTCACAGCCATTTGGACCCGTTTACGCTCGGCCGGGCGCTTGACGGATGGTGTGTCGTCAGACATGCCATAAGGGTACATCAAGAAGGACGGATAATCAACTGACCTCGTTGGGGATTCCGGCCGGGTCCTGGCGCTCGGTTTGATCTGGTCTCATGGGGATGCGCCGGGTGGGCCAGTGCCCAAACCTAGCTCCCCCGGGGTCCAATTAACAACCGTCGTGGCGCTGGTGAAAGTCAGCACATGTGCCGCGAAGAGGACCTCCTGTGTTCGTCGAACTCATGACGCTTCTTGCCGTATTGAGGATCGACCCGCAGTGTTGGGAACGCAGTCGAAGTGTGTCCCAGCGGCGATAGTCCGCCGCCGCGGCGCGGCCCGTCAATGGGCAGGCCGGCCTCACTCTTTTCCGTTCAGGATTTCTTTACGCAGAATGTTTCTGAACCGCCCCCTGCTCACGTAGTGATCGGACAGCAGACGGCCGTTCCACAACAGACTGAAGGCGCCGTAATAGGACGGCGCCTTCTGAGCCTCGTGCGCGCTCTTGAGAACAGTGACCCGCAGCTTCAGACCATATTCCGCCGCCATCTGTGTAAGGTCATTCACCGACTTCAAGAGCATGGGGCATTGGTCCGAATAGACGATGTGCAGGCCTCGGTACCTTGCGCTGTTACCATCAATATTGCGGAAGCGCGGCTCCGCGCCCTCCCTTAGCCGGTGAATGACCAGTTCGAATCGATCGCGTTCCGCTGTCTTTGTGAATCCATTGTTCAGGAAGATTTCCTTTCCTGCCATCCAAGCGCCGTTGCTGACCATGGCTGCGACGCCTATGCTGCCGGCCCGTTCCGCTTCCTCGACACAGGCCCGGATCAACCGGCTTCCCAGCCCCCCAACCTGCTGCCCTGCAGCGAACACCCATAAGCAATGGACAAACAGCCACCCCTGGGCGTTGACCGGCCTCCAGGCGAATTCGCCCGGGACATATTCGAGGAACGCCAGCGGCTTTTCCCTCTCATCACGGAACAATAGGAAGCGCAATCCCTCCGCAAAGCGCTTCCGCAGCCATTTGACCTTGCGCCCGTAGCCTGGATTGTCACAATTTCTTATGCAGCCGATGCCGCACTCCGACAGGTTCTCGGGACCGACTTTTACGAGGGTAACGTTGTACATCGCGGCAGTCTCCGTATCAGGAAGGGCTGAGATTACATAGAAGGTACTACGTCGCCGGCGCAGGCACGCACCCGTGAGAAGATTGCTGAACATGGTCAACTTGGAAAGGGTTCCGGCAGCCCCCATGAAACCAAATCCGACCACTGTGCCACCCCGCCGTAGCGCGCCAATGCACGGACTGACGTTAGTCCATCCAACCGCGTCGAAGACGTAATCGACCCCTTGAGGTTCGAGATCAACACCCCGTGCCGGGCCAAATATCCTGGGGAGATCGAATTCAAGACTCTTTGATCTCCTTAAGGAGTTTGGCTGTCAAGTAAACAGCGACAAGGACCAAGAGCCCCAGCGTGACCTCTACGGCAACCGGAGCTGGAAGGCCTTTGGCGGAAAGAAACAACATCATAGAAATGATGGCGGTACCCATGAGGATGACGAAGGTGAGCAACGGAACGGCATAGATGAGGCCTACCGCTTTTCTTTTCCAGAGGTTCACAGAAACGATCGCCGTTGCCGGCAGGAATAACGCCATGTCCAGAACGTGGATCGGATTCACCGGCAAGCCGACACTACCGAGCCCTTCAGGCAACATGTGGGCGATCAACGCCTTCACCACCTCGCTTACCCAGAGAAAATAGAACATTACTGTGATGATCATCAAGAAGGCGCTCGCTGGCTTGACGCGCACCTGAGCGAAGCGCGGTAACAGTGCGCGCCAGTCCAAATTCATCGAACTGCCCACCAAGGAATAGAACGACACTCCCAGGATTGCCACGTACACCAAAAACCAGGGACCGAAGTGGATAAAGAAGGCGTAAATCACGTAGGAATAGATAACATAGATCAATGCTCCCAGCCACAGAAGAAATGACCTCAGGAACTTCTTGTGGACAAAGTACGCACTTATCAAAAGCGCCGGTGCGGCCAAGAACAGGTTGACCAGGTCTTGGCCCGTCCCCTGCGTTGCCCAGCTCACTGTTTCCCTGGCATAGGTGCCTGCGACAAAGACGCCAGCGCCGCTTGCGAGTGCCACCAAGGTACCGGCAAGAATTGATAACCAGATCCAAAGCTTGGAAACACTCATGGCATGAGACCGCTGACAAACACTTGCGTATCTAAACCTGCGGGTCACCTTCACCGCTCCGAACTTTGGCCGGCCGTACGCAGTACGAGTAGAGTGAGGTCATCGGCTGCCGGTACAGACCCTGCGAAGGCGTCAGAAGCTCTCAGCAGGTACGCTACGATGTCAGAGGCCCTCGACGGAACTGCCTCATTCAAATGGGAAATCAGACGTTCGACTCCGTAAAACTCGCCTCTTCTGTTCGACCGGTCGGTGACTCCGTCTGTGTAAAGAAGGAGCGTACTGTTCGGCGGTAAGGCTATGTTTCCAGTTTCGAACACAACTTCGGGAATCAAGCCCAATGGCGGACCCCCGGCGTCGAGCCGTGTCACACTGCCTTCCGAGGAAGCGAGCAATGGAGGTTCGTGACCCGCGTTTACATAGGTCAGTTGCCGGGACGCTGGGTACAGAAGCCCCAGGAACGCTGTAACATATCGCTCAGGTTCCGAGTGCCTGAGAAGATGGAGATGGATTGACGTCGCGATCTCTCTGGGGGACTGTCCCGCAAACGCCGAGGTCCTCAAGATTGCCTGAAGGTTTGCCATGAGCAGCGCTGCCGGTATCCCTTTGCCGGAGACATCGGCGATTACCAACAGAAGCTTCTCCCGATTGAGTTTGATCGCATCAAAGTAATCGCCGCCCACTTCGCGATTCGTGCGGCACAGGCCGGCAATTTCGCAGCCTGGAAACTGCGGGAGCTCGTGGCCTTGCAGGTATTTTTGAATCTCACGGGCGGCGATCTGTTCGCGCTCGAGTTCCAGTTTCCTCTCCAGATCGGAGGCCACAATGGCGTTCATGACAAATAAGCAACACAGCAACAGTAGAGTGAAGGCAGCGAGACGAAAACCCATTGCCGGGCTAGCTTTGGCCCAAAGAAGGCCTATGCCCAAGCCGAGGCCGAGCATGGAAAGCAGTAAACCTGCACGTTTGGGAGCGGGCATTCCCTTGCTCCAGTCGTAGAGTGCAAGCCGGAGCAGATTCCATACCCTGCTCGTAGGCCTCATGTGAGTATGTCCAAGCATCGCGGATTATGGCCTTTGCTTCGGCCCATAGGGCCAGAATTCGTGTTGCTCCCGCTACGGCGTTACTCCTGGGTTTGTATTACCCGGAATTTCCATTATCGAGCCCCTCTGCCAGATAACATACACGTGGCCCCCCGCCGCCAGAACGGCGAACCACGGACGCACAACGACAGGGTTGAGTTTCCGGTTACTCCGCGACTCCATCGTTCACTTGACCGCAATCCGTGCGCATCGTTCCATCGTCGTTGAAGAGCAGGCCATCAAAACGAAAGACGCTGCCGGCAGCAAGGGGCTGCGTGTTAAGAAGTTGCGTATTGCCGTCAACGTACACCGCGACGGTGCTCGGATTGTTAAGGGTGTAGGACAGCCCCGTTTGCGCCGCGAGGATGGGTGGCAAGTCATAGAAGGCCAGCGACACGCTGTAGATGTGGAAGCTGCCGCTGCTTGACGCTGCGACAACTGTTCCGTTGATGGTTTGGGGCATCAGCGTGATCGTGCTTGCCCGGATATACGTCGGACCACCGGCAATACTAAGGGCATGGGTCGTGATGTAAACGTTCTGACCGCCAAAGATAGTGGCAGCATCAAACCTGGCGGGGAATGGAAGCTCTTGCAGGTTCGTGAACTGCCCGGAGGTTCCGAAGACGGCGTCACCGATGCTGTAATAACCGGCGCCGCCAGATTGCGCCATGTAACCCTGTTGTTGGCGCGCGGACTGGAGACACTGGAGCCGCAGCCCGTGGTGAAGACAGTAGCCAGCGCCATGGCGAAAGCCACGAGAAGGAGTGAAACTCCGCGAAGAGATAACAGCGAATGAAGGGGCGACGCTGTTTTCATAGCGCCTCCTGATCAATTACCTATTTGCCAAACTCGCTAAAACGTGATAGCGACTGCGATCCCGATGCCCGGATAGTTGCGATCGTAGACGTAGTATCCATCGCCGGTGTAATCAATATACACGTCGTCGGTTTCGTACCACGTCGGAGGCCACGTTTCCGGCCACGGATCCATGAACGTAACCCAATAGCCGTCGTACTGGAAGCGCGGATACCCGCCTACGAAGAGCATCGGAAGGCGGTTGATACGGAAGAAATGGTCATGTCCGAAGTAGTTCCTGAAGCGTTCCTCAGGAACTCGGTAGCCGTTGTAGCCGCCGCGTTGCTGCCAGGTGCGGTGTTCGTTTTCCCACGAACTGGCGCGAGACTGGACGAAGCCGCTGCGCACCTGCCCTTGGTGTTGTGGGACGCCGCTATGGTGGACCCCGCCGTAGGTGGCGCCCGTGGCCTGGACGCCGCCATGATAGACGCCACCGAAGGTTTGTTGCGGCCGTTGCACAGGTCTATTAGCAGGTTGCTGATGCTGTTGCTGTGCGGCTCTCTCCTGCGGATGCTGTTGCTGAGTGGGTCTCGCCTCCTGACGTTGCTGCTGCTGTTGGGGTTTGGCGTGCTCCTTTTCCGGTTGCTCACGCTGTGCGTAGGCAGGAGCAATGGTTCCGAGAAGCAGGAGCAGAACTCCCGTGCTGATAAGACCAACTGGCTTCATGGGTGTTGCCTCCGATACGATGATTTCATCCGCCCCCTCGCCTGTCACGCCGGGCGCGGATGTCGTTTCTGGTGTTTGTCTCCGGTGGACCGACACGCGCATCCGTAAGATACACCTGACCGGCGCTGAATGCAATTGAACCTACCCTGATCGCGACAACTCGGCCATCAACACCTCACGCCGCTTCAAGGCGACTCAGCATGGCCTTGATGGCGCCGGCAGCAATCGCGTCCACACCTTCGAACGGCTCATCCAGAAACAGCACCTTGGGGCCATGGATTACGGCCGCGGCCATGGCCAACTTCTTCTTCATGCCGTGCGAGTAGTCCACAATCAGCGACGCGGCGCGATCGGCCAAGCCCATGAAATCGAGCAGCTCCCGTGCGCGCTCGGCAGCCGTGGCGCGGTCGAGCCCGTACATGCGTCCGGCAAAGTTGAGGTGCTCGGGCCCGGTCAAACGGTCGAAGAGCGCGAGGCCCTCCGGGACCACGCCGATCTGGCGCTTCAGCTCGATGGGGTTGCTCGCCAAGTCGAGGCCCAGAATTCGAATGCGACCTGCGCTCGGCTCCAGTAGCCCAGTGAGCATTTTGATGGTGGTCGATTTGCCCGCGCCGTTGGGCCCCAGGAATCCGAAGAATTGGCCCGCCTCCACGCACAGGGTGGCACTGCGCACCGCCTCGAGCGCTCCGAAGCGGCGGCAGAGGTCCTTCGTTTCAACTGCGAGGTTAGTCATGTCAGCGCGCTGGCGGGGAATGTGAGTCGGAGTCTGCATTATCGAGTTTCGGTTCGCCGGATAATCTACGGTCGGAAAGTCGAGAAGTCAAGGAGTCGAGCAGTCGACAACCGTTCCTGTCACAACGGACTTCTTGACCGTGGTGAGCTTGCCGGCGGAAAGTCAAGAAGTCCAGGAGTCGAGAAGTCGAGTAGTTGAGTAGTTGACCGACGGTGCCGGCCACAACGGACTTCTTGACCCTGGTGAGCCCCGCTGGCATCTGTCATTGACATATTGTCTGGAATCAGTTCTTTTCCTGAATCCTGAATCCCGAGTCCTGAATCCTGCTTCCTTTGTTATCATAGACATTCCCGGTTTGTTCCGCAAGAAAGCCATCAGCTTTCAGCTATCAGCCATCAGCCTTCGGTTGTCAGCCTTACTTCTAACTCCCGACACCTGAATCCTCGACTTCTTGACCTTGTCCTTTGTTTTCATTAACATTCCCGGTTTGTTCCGCAAGAAAGCCATCAGCTTTCAGCTATCAGCCGTCAGCCTTCGGTTGTCGGCCTTTCTTCTAACTCCCGGCACCTGAATCCTCGACTTTTTTACCTTGTCCTTTTTTTTCATAGACATTCCCGGTTTGTTCCTTCAAATCAAAAGTCGAGAGTCGAGGAGTTAACAAACACGCCCTCGAGCTGCCGATCGACTTTGCTCTCGAATCCGACTTTCGACTTTTTGACTCCTCGACTCGTCGACTCCTCGACTCCTCGACTCCTCGACTCCTCGACTCCTCGACTCCTCGACTCCTCGACTCCTCGACTCCTCGACTCCTCGACTCCTCGACTCCGCATAGGTCAACTATGATAGCCTATGTAGGCTCGGATGTCAAGCGAAAAATGCGCGAGCTGAACGGCAGGACTTAAGGTCCGACCTCGGTGGGGAGAGGGAGGCGCGGAGCGAGATCCTTCGCTTCGCTCACGATGACAAGCTTAGGGTCCGAATTCGGAGGGGAGAAGATAGGGATTCGGTCACGCGTGGCGAAGCCCTTGGGAGTGCGGCAGCGGAGCCGGCGGAGCAGCAAATATGGGCGCGACTCCTCCGAATGCGTTCTCCCCCGTCGTACCAAACCACCACGCGCTTCTCTTCGGGAAAATCTATCGGCCGTTTGTTGAGATGTGACGTCAAGCTCACTCCACATCTCCTCGCTGGTGGTTAGATGCTTGCGTAGTTGTCTTCGATGTGGCATGTGCCGCTGGTGGGGCCGGCTCGAACAAAGCAAGGTAAGGAGCATAGCGAAAGCGCCGGTTGCGCTGGAACCCCGTCATCTCATCGAGCAAACGCAATTTGACGAACCGCTTTACCACCTTGTTGGCGGTTACGAAGGCGCAGTTCAAGCGCTGCTCGACCATGCGGACGGTTACGAGCGGCTGCTCAATAAAGGCCGCATAACCTGTGGCTTGTTTTACGTAGTGTCCCGCTCGCATAATATGTAGCCCAAGCGTCAACGCTCATTTTGCCGGGCAAAATCCGGCGTGCCGCTTTCGTCCTCCTTATTTTACGACATAGCCATATCGTAAACCAAGGCTTCGGGAGAGCCCATCTTGTTTAACTAAGCAAAACAAGGAACTATGAGCGCTCCTTGCTCGGTAGGCGTCCAACTTATGGGGTTTCGCGGACTGACCGCTCAAGCCGCAGATGAAAATGTTCGCATCGATGAAAATAAAGCTGTGATCGGGCAGGGCGGGAAGCAGTTGTACCGGCATCTCTAGAATTCGTCTTCGAGGTCAGGATCCTCGGCCACCCACTTCCATTGTTGCGGAGTAAGGTGGATGGGTGCCTCCCGTTGGAGTTCTGCAAGGGCGCGGGCGATGGCGGACTACGGCGAGTGCAGATAATGGTATCCGTCCTGTAGACCCATTGCGGTGAGGCCAGGGATGTGCGTGGGTGGGGCGTGTGCGTGCCAGCGGAACCGAGCTAACATCAATTGATGCAATGCGGACGAGGTTTCTGGTAACCACAAGTATCGAGTAATCCAGGAATGCATCAACGAGAACGAAAGCAAGTGCATCCTGCTCTCCGCCACGCCCTACAACAAAACCCATCTCGATTTATCTAGTCAGCTTCGCCTCCTCGTGGCCGAGGATTACCCAGCCCGGCCTATGGAAGTGGACCAGCGGATCGATGCCGCAGGATGGGGGGTAGCCGGCAAAAAGGGCTCGTTTACTGCCCTGGCGTGGAACGATAATTCAAACATCCGCACATTGCCGACAGCAGGTTGGTTGACCAACTTTAATGACCAATTTAATTTGATTCCAGACACAGAAGATGCTAGACTCCGCCGCAGACGTCTAGTGGGCCATCAAGATGGCAAAGATATTGGTTATCGATGGCTACTATTTAAGGGAGAACGGCCCATTCGCACGGTGAAATTTCCTTGGACCGAGTGCGATTCGCGAGGTTGTAGCGGGTCGTCGCCAAATTCCGATTCCTTCTTGTGCTACTGACCCGCCCTTAGCAAGTCAATGGGGGAGTTATGGCAACGAAAAGTCAGCCTGCCGACTGGGATGCCCTCCTCTCGGGAACCAAGGCCGGGAATCCTGCGGTGGAATACGCCGCGAACCGCACGATCTACGTGCAGGGGGACCCAGCAGACTCTGTCTGGTATCTCCGGAGCGGCGAGGTCAAACTCGCGGTGACCTCCCAACAAGGCAAGGAAGCGATCGTCAGCGTTCTGGGCCACAACGAGTTTTTCGGTGAGGGATGCCTGGCCGGACAGCCGTTGCGCATCTCCACGGCAATCGCCGTGAGCGATTGCACTCTTTACAGGATCGAGAAGTCACTGATGGTGCGTCTGCTACACGAGAAGCGCGGTATCTCGGAATTGTTCATCACGCACCTGCTTTCGCGCAACATTCGATTTGAAGAGGATCTGGTCGACCAGCTCTTCAACTCCAGCGAGAAGCGCTTGGCCCGGATTCTCTTGCTGCTGGCGCATTTTGGCAAGGAAAGAAGAGCCGAAGCCGTCCATCCCGGAATCAACCAGGAGCATCTGGCCCAAATGGTGGGCACGACCCGCTCGCGGGTCAGTCATTTCATGAACAAGTTCCGGACGCTGGGCTTCATCGATTACGCGGGTAGCGGTGCGTTGACGGTTAACAGCGGCCTTTTGAGCGTACTTCTGCGCGACTAGTAACAAAGTCAACACCCGACAATATAGTTTTTTTCACCGCCCCCCATCAACTTGGTGTGCAATTTTGAACAGACACAGCGCCGGGAATTACTTACACTCACGTCTTACCGGTCCGGATTTGGAAACTCCGGGGAAACTGTCAGCCACGCTGCAAGGCAAATCCGGGGCGCCGTGATTTCCAGAATGATATTACGAAGGAATGTTGCGGGTGAGGCGCCGGGCTGCCAAACCAGGAGCAAGGGCTGCAGCGCCGGCTATACGGCGATGCGGGACAGGCGCTGCGCCAATAGAATCCGATGAAACTCTCTCAGGCACATGCCCTATCCGAGCGGCCCCCAAATGGATGACATTATGAGCAATGATTCACGTCCAAGTGTCCCGCCCATTTTGCACGGCAACGGAACGAAAATGATGCTTCCCCCGCAGACCCGGGATTTGGCCGAGCGCCTTATTGCTAACGAAGGCGCTACGGGCAACACCTCCGAACCCATGGAATTCGCGGCCTTTCGCGTCTGTGAGACGTTGCGCCGGCCCGTATGTGCACTTGCGGGAGTGCCCGGCTTTCGCTCACTCCTTTCTCGTGCTCTCACGCTGGCCAGGGCGGAGGCTCCCAGCCTTAGCGCGATGCGGGTCGCGGCCGATGGATCCTTAGAGGGTCTGGACGAGCTTGGGAGGCAATTTGACAAGGACCAGGTCAGGGAGGGAGGAGTAATTCTCATTTCCCAGTTACTCGGGCTGCTTCTCACGTTCATTGGCGAAACGATGACGTCGCGGCTGGTGACATCTGAAGTTCTCCCACCCTATAGGTCCATTCCGAAGAACGGTGTACGCACAGGTTTTGAAGTGATCCTGAACGAAGTTGACCAACTCAAAGGTGTCAGTGAGCGTCTGGAGAGACTAGCGGAGCAACACCCGCCCTTCACCGAAGCGCTGATGACGGTCGCGGGAACCGTTCTCAACACTGCCACCGTATTGGCAGTGCTGGTGGCGGTTAGTAACCCCAAGCCGAACTGAGCGCAGCGTCCGCGTCTTGCCCGGAAAACCAGATAATGAGTCCTACAGTGTCGCGAAATTTAGCTGGGCGCCTTCTTGCTTACGAAACCGCTGCGGGCAAGAACTCCGAGCCCACGGAGTCAGCGGCCTTTCGCGTCTGTGAGAAGCTGCGCCGGCCCCTTTGCTCCCTCGCGGGAGTTGCGGGGTTTCGCTCGCTCCTTTTTCGTGCTCTGGCGCTGGCCAGGGCGGAAGCACCCAGTCTTAGTGCGGTGCAGGTCGGTGCGGATGGATCCTTGACGGGTCTAGACGAGCTTGGACCGCAAAGAGACAAGGACATGGCTAAGGAGGGAGCAGCCCTTCTCATTGCCCAGTTACTCGGGCTGCTTCTCCTCTTCATTGGCGAAGGTTTAACGTTGCGCCTGGTTCAGGAAGCGTGGCCGGAGTCCGCCTTCGACGATCGCGATTCCGGGAAGGAGAAGAAAGCTTGAGCATGCAAGATAAAGTGACAATAAACAAACTACTGACCGGGGTCCCGGGCCTTGATGAAATCCTGGGTGGCGGTCTGCCGGAATTTTCTTTTAATATCATCGCGGGCGCCCCGGGAAGCGGCAAGACCACGCTGGCGCACCAAATCGTATTCGCCAACGCGACGCCCGAGCGCCCCGCGCTCTATTTCACCATCCTCGGCGAACCCGCCCTCAAAATGCTGCGATACCAGCAGCAGTACACATTCTTCGACCAGGCCAAGCTGAACAACGCTGTCCGCTTTATCAACCTGAGCCAGATTGTGTTGGAGCAGGACCTGAACGCGGTCCTGGAGGAGATTGCGAAGGAGGTGGAGAAGGCCAGCCCCGGCATTGTGGTGGTGGACTCGTTTCGCACCGTGGTGCGGAAGGCGCTCAGCGGCTCAAACGAATTGGAACTGCAGTCCTTCATTCAGCGGTTGGCGCTGCTCCTGACCAGTTG
>Ga0326727_10023558_pt1 | contig 11728 bp, 13 predicted proteins | sample MB2enrmetagenome_FD_207643 | JGI IMG/M metagenome (GOLD analysis project Ga0326727, IMG submission 207643) | Lab enriched peat soil microbial communities from McLean, Ithaca, NY, United States - MB29MY | ecosystem: Environmental > Terrestrial > Soil > Wetlands > Peat | place: USA: New York... | reverse complement strand
CGCGTCAGCACGCTCGCACAATCGCAGAAGCCTGCGTTGCCGCCGTTGCAATTCATGGGAGCTTGGGGTGTGAAAGGCAATGGCCCAGGTCAATTGGACCAACCCGCAAGCATCTCAACGGATTCGGTCGGCAACACTTACATTGCGGATGCAGGCAGCGCCTTTATCCACAAGTTCTCGCCCCAGGGGGAAGCGCTTCTTTCGTTTCAGGAGAATGGGCTAAAACAGCCTCAGTGGATCGCTTTGGATGGCGGCGGCGCGATCTACGTAACCGACCCCAGCCGTTCCAGTTTCTTCGTATTCCTTCCGAATGGCGATCGTTACCGGACAATCAAACTGAACGTGCGACCCAGCTCTGAAAACGAGTTGAGCTTATGTGTGGATGCAAACGGCCGCGTCCACATTCTTGATGCAGGCGCTGGAAAGATTTTCACGTACAACTCGCGCTTTCGACTCGCGCAAACCTGGCAGTTGCCGTCGGGCGCCGGCGGTGGCAAGAGTCGTTTCGGGGACATTGCCATTGGGCCAGACGGTTCCCTGTACGTTTCCGACATTTCGTCAAATCGAATCCTTCGCTTGAATAGCGAAGGGCGCGTGGCTTCGGAAATCAGCGCGGGAGCGAGAGGTACTGGGCGGGATATCACAGGCGAATTCGCTGTAACCAACAATTACATATTCTCGATGGATGTAGGAGGGTTGGTGCTTCATGTCTGGACCATGGACGGGAAGCCCAAACTCGATATCGATCTCGCGCCTGAACTCGGCCAAGCGCACCGGCTGCCCCCGCCACTTACCATTAGTCCGAACGGAGAACTCTTGCTGCTGGATGAACCGGAGACGCGAGTGCTTCGTTACCACATCAACTTTTGATTTCTCGTTTTTCCATGCTCATCGACGACCGGAGACACCATGACATTGCTGCTGACTGAGGAGAATGTGAAGTCGATCCTAAAGATGCCGATGGCGCTCGAAGCTGTGCAGGATTCCTTTCGGAGGTTGCAAGAAGGGTCGGCGCTTCTCCGTTTCCGTCAGCGACTCCATGTTTCCGGCAAAGGCTACATGAACTACATGGCTGCTGCCGATGTGGGCGGCGGGTACATGGGTCTGAAGATCTATTCGACGACTCGCGACGGCGCTCGATTCCTGGTTGTGCTTTTCAAAGTGGACACGGGTGAATGCGTGGCGCTGATCGAAGCTGACTATCTCGGACAGATGCGCACGGGGGCTGCCAGCGGGGTGGCAACGCGGTTCCTGGCACGCGATGATGCGCGCGTTGCGGGAATCATTGGAACGGGATGGCAAGCGCGCGCGCAACTGGAAGCCATCGCGTTGGTTCGGAAACTCAGCCATGTCCGAGCGCATAGCCGCGATGCGCAGCGGCGCGAGCAGTTCGCGAAGGAAATGTCCGCGCTTTTGGAAATCCCCGTTGTGGCGGTTGCTACCTGTGAAGAAGCGGTTCGGGATGCGGATATCGTGATCGCGTCCACCACTTCGAAAAATCCAGTCGTGGAAGGCCGCTGGCTCAAAGCCGGAATGCACATCAATGCGATTGGCGCGAATCTTGCCTTCAAACGAGAGCTGGATGCTGAGGCGGTTCTTCGCTCCGAAGTGGTTGTCGCAGACTCACGCGAACAATCCAAGCTTGAGGCCGGAGATTTGATTCAAATTTTCGGTGAGGATAAATCAAAGTGGGAATCCGTTCATGAACTTGGCCAGATCGTTTCCGGAGGGATTCCGGGGCGGACCGACGCCGCTCAAATCACTCTTTTCAAATCGACAGGCGTCGCCACGGAGGACATAGTTGTCGCTGGCCGCATTTATGAAATTGCCTTCGAGCGCGAGATTGGCACGCAATTGCCGATGTGGGCGGGTTAAGTTGGTAATGGCGAAGCAGTCGCTTTTCAGGTGCGGACGCGGTGGAGGCGTTTCTGCAAGGCCTCATGGAGGCGCCTGCGTGTGTCCTCCGGCAGGGGCGCAGGTTCCGAATTGCAGAAGATTTGGATCGTCTTCTTCGTGGTATCCACGATCAGACGGCAATCCTGGCACTTATTGAGGTGTTGTTCGATCTCCGCCCGCAGGCTGGGATCGAGTTCTTCGTCAAGATAGTTCGCCAGTTCGACGATGATTGTTTTGCACTTCACGAATTCTCACTCCGGCTAAAGAACTTGTCCAGCTTCTGGCGCAGCTTCAGCCGCGCCCTCAGCAATCGCGACTTCACTGCCGGCACTGAAAGCTTCAGCGCTTCCGCTGTCTCCTCGGTTGACAGTTCTTCGATGTCGCGCAACTGGAAAACGATTCTGAAAGGTGGGTCGAGTTCGGCAATGGCAGACGAAAGGATTCCGCCGAGTTCGGTTTGCCCATAGCGGTCCTCGGGCGATGGTCCCCAGTCCTGGACATCGCGCTGTACCAACTCCTCGCCCGTATCGACCTGCTCGTCCAACGAAACCACATTTGGGCGGCGCTTCCTGAGTTTCATTAGGGCCTGGTTCACCGCAATGCGAACCAGCCAGGTGTAAAAGCGCGAATTGCCCTCGAATTCGCCCAAGTGCTCGAACGCCTTCAGGAAAGCTTCCTGCATGGCGTCTTCGGCGTCCTCGCGATTCTGCGTGATATTTAGCGTGAGCCGGTAAATTTTGCTTTCGTAGCGGCCCACTAGCGTTTCAAAGGCGGAAATCTCACCGGCCTTCGCTGAGGCTACGAGGATGGGCTCATCGTCCTTCACCACCTGAGAAGGAAGGGGTGAGACCTTGATGGGTCCTATTTTGGGAGAGCTCATTGGAGATTTTCCCACAGCCCAAGAATATCACAGGTCAGGCACCCAGCAATCCCGTGACGACTTTGGCCTTGGGCTAGCGGTGCGGCGCTTGACAGCAGCCGCAGGCCTGCATATGCTTTTCGTATCGGACGAGCGTTCGTTCGAACAGTTTCCCTCCCTATGAGAAGGAATTCGGCACAGCGGCCCGTACCTCAACTGGAGTATCGACCCATCCAATGCCAGGTAGCGCCGGATCTTGCCGACGAATGCCAATCTCGCATCAGGGAGGTGAGGATGCGAAGGAAGTCCTGATCGCTCGCGTCGAAGGACAGTATCCTGAGTTCAATGGAGCGTAGACACGTCGCGCCTTTGGAATCGATCAGCAAATGTCAACGTCTGCACAATTGACAACTGTTTTCCGGCGGCGGACTCGAAGGGTTATATGATAAACGTGCTGTGTAAGATGCACGAACCCATGCCCCAGTTCGCGTACTTAAGCGATCAAGCTCACGTAGGAATAGAAGGAACCAATGCGCACACTGCCTGACTATCTTCGCAAAGGAATGAAAATGATCCTGGTCGGCGCCAACCCCGGCGACCGCTCAGCCCGCGTGGGCCACTACTACGCCGGGCGCGGCAATCAGTTTTGGCCGATGATGTACGAATCGGGCGTGATTCCGGAGCCGCTCGGCTATGAAGATGACCGCCGACTGGTGGAGTTCGGGATTGGCATGACGGACCTCGTAAAGCGCCCGACGCGCGGTGTCGAGGAGATCCAGCGGGAAGAATTTGCCGAAGGGCGCGTGCTGCTCGCGCGGAAACTGGAAGACATGCGGCCGCGTGTGATCGCTTTCAACGGAAAGATCGTCTATGAGAAGTTTGCCGGGCGCGCCTGCAAGCTCGGTTTGCAAAAGGAAAAACTCTACGGCGCGCACGTTTTTGTCCTTCCTTCGACGAGCGGGCAAAATGCAGGAACGTCGCTATCGGTGAAAAAGCGATATTTCAAGAAACTTGCGACGGTTTTGAGGAATCTGAAAGATTAGGGGAAGCCTAACTCATGAGTGTCGCGCCTCAAGTGATCCGTTCTTTCGTTCTCGAGGAGAGGACAGACGGTGTTTTGATCTTGCGCCTGAACCGTCCCGAGAAGCTGAACGCGATCAACGTGGAGATGGCGCAGGACCTTGTCCATGCGCTCATTCGGGCCGCGGATGACAAGACGGTCCGCGCAATCGTGATTACGGGGGCCGGGCGAGCCTTCAGCGCCGGTGGCGATCTTGCCATGCTTCAGGAAGCGCGGATGCGACACGCCACTCGAGAGTTGGAAGCTCTCATCATCGCGGGCAAGGAAATCTGCCTTGCGATCGCGACCATGCCCAAATTGGTGATCGCCGCGGTGAACGGTCCCGCCGCTGGCGGTGGAATGAGCCTTGCCTGCGCGTGCGATTTGCGAATCGCATCGGACCAAGCGACATTCGGGCAATCGTTTGCGCAAGTCGGCCTGTACCCCGATTTCGGGGCGACATATTTTTTGCCGCGACTGGTGGGATTGTCGCGCGCATCGGAACTGTTTTATACGGCGGAGATGCTCACAGCGGCTGAAGCGCAGCGCATCGGAATTGTTTGCAGCGTGTACCCAGCGGAACAATTCGAGGCGGAAACCCGCAAACTTGCGGAGAAAATGGCTGCGGGCCCGCCTCTGGCTTATCGCGACGTGAAGCGCACAATGATCGGCGAAATGAGGCGCGAACTGGAAGAGGCATTGGACGAAGAGATTCGGTTGCAGATACACTGTTTTCTCTCGGAAGACTGCGCCGAAGGCCTGGCGGCGTTCGCCGAGAAGCGCAAGCCGAATTTCACTGGCCACTGACGCTGGTGACATGAATAGGTGGATAAGCTTCATGCCGGATGGATGTATCGATTGGCGTGAGGGGACATGCGTATTCCACTCTCGCGGATTTTGACTATCGATGAACAAGGGTTCGCCCGCAAGTATTGAAATCTCGCCGCGTGAATTGAGCGAACTCCTCGCGCAAAGCAAGAGATTCCTTCTCGTGGATGTGCGCGAAAAATGGGAGTACGAAATCTCGCGGATGGAAGGCGCCGTACTGATTCCCATGAACGAAATTCCCGCCAGCCTGACGCGCCTTCGAGATGCCGGAGAAATTGTGCTGTATTGTCACCACGGTTTGCGTAGCTTTGATGCGGCTGCGTGGTTGCGCTCGAAAGGGGTGGAGGGAGCGCGCTCCATGTCCGGCGGAATCGAGCGGTGGGCAATGGAAATCGATCCTCGAGTGCCGCGATACTAATACGGGAGTGAATTAATGGCGACTAAGAAAGCGAACACAAGGAAGAGAACGACTGCAAAATTGAAGAAGTCTGGAAAAGTGGTTCAGTTCCTGCATAAGCCCTCGTGCACTACTTGCCGCAAGGCTCGAAAATTCATGGAAAAACGCGGATTCCAACTCTACTTCCGGGATCTTGCGAAGGAGCGGCTCAGCTCGACGGAACTGGAAAAACTGATCGGGCGCCGCGACTACACGGAGTTTCTGAATCCGAAGAACGAGCTTTTTCGGACAAAAAAGATGAAGGACGATCCGCCTTCCCGCAAAGAGGCGATCCGGCTGATGGCGAAGGAGCCAAATCTGATCCGGCGGCCTGTGGTTGTTGCCGGAGGCCGGGTTGTCGTCGGCTTCGACGAGAGCGGAATCGCCAAACTTTAACGAGGGTGCCGCCGCAGCTTATTGCCCGCCGGCGAGGATCGCGGCCCAAGGCTTGCATGGACGTAAAGACAATTGGAATAATCGGCGCGGGCGTGTTGGGCCGTGGAATTGCTTACATGGCGGCAGTCAGTGGTTACCAGGTTGTCCTGGAAGACATATCTCCTCAAGCACTGGCAATGGGACTTGACGTCATCAGTCAAATGTTGATGCAGTGCGCAGGGAGCGGTGACTTCAGGGATCAACAACGCGAAAGCGCGCTTGCGAATATCGCAATCGCGCATTCAGTCCAGGAAGCGTGCCGCATGGCAGATTTGCTTGTCGAAGCTGTCGCTGAAGAAATGGAAATGAAACTCGAACTCTTCACGGTCTTCGATAAGTTCGCGAAACCAGGCGCTATCCTGGCCAGTAGTACGGGCTCGCTTTCCATTGCGGAAATGGCGACGATGACATTTTGCGCGGAGAATTGCGTGGGCATGCGTTTTGTCGATCCAGTGCAAAAAATGAAACGGCTTGATATCGTGCGCGCACCGGAGACGGCGGATACTACCGTAAAAGCCTGCGTCAAGGTTGCCCAGCGGATGGGAATAAACGCGACCGTGGTTCACGATCTGCGAGAGCCAGGAAGGATTTGACTCAAGATGAAGTTGGCTGGCAAGGTCGAGATTTTGCAAGGCGATCTAACCGAGATGGACGTGGACGCGATTGTGAACGCCGCCAATAACGACTTGAAACTCGGCGGCGGCGTCGCCGGGGCAATCCGGCGCAAAGGCGGGCCGCAAATTCAAGTTGAGTGCGATGAAATTGGACCAATCCCTGTAGGCGGAGCGGCAATTACGTCCGGCGGAAACCTGAAAGCGCGCTATGTGATTCACGCCGCGAGCATGGAACTGGGCGGGCGGACCACTTCACAGGCGCTGCGTAATGCAACAGCTCACTCGTTGCGCATCGCCGCACAAAAGAATCTGAAGACGATTGCGTTTCCCGCTGTGGGAACGGGAATCGCGGGGTTCCCGATGCGCGAGTGCGCCGAGATCATGATGAATGAAATGGCCCGCCATTTTGAAGGGCCAACTTCGGTCGAAAAGGTGTCGTTCGTGCTTTTCGATGAGGAAGCGCTCAAAGTATTCGAAGAGGTTTTTACGTCGATGAAAAAGAAGGGCGCCACCTCGCCATGAGCGAGGCGCTGGCGGCGAAGGTGCGGGCCGAACTCGCGCGGTACGAGCATCCTCTCTTCGATTTCGAGGCGCACACTTCGCCGCATGGCGTCGAAGTGGAGATTCGATGCAAATCCTCAGCCGTTGAACCACCCCGTTACCTTTTCGAGCTTCAACCGCGTGAACTCGAAAGCTCGCAATTTCCTTGGATGTTTCAAAAGCAGCTTTACGATTGCCTTCACGATTACATCATCGAGATGTTCATTCGCAATCCGCAGCGGGAGAATTGATACACATGCGCCCGCAGCCAACGCCGCTTGCGGCGATCCTTGCCGATCGAATCCAGTCGAGCGGTCCCATCACGTTCGCGGAATACATGGAGGCCTGCCTTTATTATCCGCTGCGCGGCTATTACGCGAAGGCGGATCAAGATCCGCGACGCGATTATTTTACGAACGTGGACGTTGGCCCGCTTTTCGGGCGACTCCTCGCGCGCCAGTTTCGTGAAATGTGGCAACAACTTGGCCGCCCCAGCGCTTTCTGGCTGATCGAATGTGGGGCCGGTACAGGTGCACTGGCAAAGCACATCCTCGATTTCGCGGGGGAGTCTTTTGACGATTTCTATTCGGGTTTGCACTATGTAAGCGTGGAACAATCCGAGCCGCGCCGGGCGGCACAGGCGGGATTGCTTGCCGTGCGCGCGGCCAATGGTCACTTTGCGTCTTCATGTGAATTTCCCAGGGAGGTTCCGTGCGGCTGCGTTTTCTCGAACGAATTGCTCGACGCAATGCCGGCACATCGAGTCGTGCGTGAGCGAGCGGCACTGAGGGAGATCTATGTTGCGTTTGGAAAGAGCGGGTTCCGCGAGACGACCGGCCCGCTTTCGACACCTCGCCTCAGCGAATACTTTGCGGAGCAGGGAATCGAGTTGCAGGAAGGCCAGCAAGCGGAAGTGTGCCTGGCGGCATGCGACTGGATCGTCGAAGTTGGCCAAAGGCTTGGGCGAGGATTCGTCATGACGATCGACTACGGCCGCGAAGCGCGCGAGCTTTACAATGAACGCCACATGCGCGGGACATTTCTCGCATACAAAAGACATCGTACGGACGAGGACGTATTCGACGCGCCGGGCGACCAGGACCTGACGGCCCACGTTAATTTCACCGCGCTCGATCTTTGGGGCAGGCGGAGCGGCCTCCTTCGAACCACGTTAACAACACAGACAGATTTCCTCTTGTCGATCGCGCAAGATTCAAACTACGCGGACCTGCAAAAGGAAAATCTGACGGAGGCCGAACAAGCGCGCTCGAGGCTATTGTTCAAAACGCTGATCAATCCGGAAGGCATGGGCGAGACATTTCAGGTTCTGATCCAGCACAAAGGCGTTAAGTTGCCATCCAACGCTGGCCTTAAATTGAAGTGAGACAATCGACAGTTTCGCCGTCTCAGCGCTTCTTGAGCACGGGTTTATCGTCCGCGGCCGCTGAAGGAGCGGGCGCTGCAGGCGCAGCGCTGGAAGGCGATGCGGTTGCCGTGGCGGTTTCCTCGCTGTAAGGCTTCTTGAGATACACGCCAGCTTCCGCCTGCGCCCCAGCCGTATCGTCATTCGTGTGTTGCGCCAATTGGTATTCGTTCACTGCGCGTTCGCGTTGGCCCAGGATGTCGTAGATCTTTCCAATGTAAATGTGGCACCAGACGTTGATCCATTTGGGGTCGAGGTCGCCGTTCAGCGCCGCGCGAAACGCATTGGCCGCCGCCTGGTAGTTCTTCTGGTAGAACATGGCCTCCGCCATCCGGAAATCGGCGAGCGAATTGTTCGGCTGCAGCTCGAGCGCATGCTGGTACTCCACAATCGCTTCGTAGTATTTTCCGTTTGCGGCCAGCCCTTCGCCGCGGGCAACGGCAGCATGGACTCGAAGTCGCGGGCTCGACTTAAGCAGGTTGTTGTTTGGGTCGATCGTGATCCCGTTCGGCTTGGGACGTCCGAACGTGTCGACTTCGAATTCCGACGATATGCCGCTCACCAGTATTTTCTTGGTTTCAGGATTGCCTTCCGTATCCACGCGCACATCCACCGGCATACGGAATGTATCCAGGTCCTGCTTGATCTTGCCTACGACCTTGAAGCCCTTTGGCGTGCGATAAACGATGTAATCGAGCTTGAACTCAGGGACACCGGTCGAATTCAACCATTGCGAAAAGAAGGCAACCAGATTGAGTGGGGGGGCGTCCTTCGGGGGCGGCGGAGCCTTTGCCGTAGCGAGTTTTTCGAAATCATCGATCGTCAGAGTTTCGCCTGCATGGCTCTTGAAAACGTCTTTCAGCAAAGATGTAAAGGCGTCGTCGCCCAAACTTGTGCGGAGCATGTGAAAAACCATCGCGCCTTTGTCTATGACGATCGAGCGATACTGGTCCGAATACGCCGCGAGGCGCGCCGCCTGCGAGATCGGAGTTGCTTCTTCATACATCAACGCGCCGACAGCGAAATCATCGAGCGCCCTGTGAAGGCCCGCGACGCCGTCGGATTGCTCCGCGTACATCGCCTCCGCGTATCGAGAAAGACCATCCGTCACCCAGACGTCCGAAGGTGACGCAGGCAAAACACGGTCGCCCCACCACTGTCCGGCAGCAAGCTGAGCGAGAATGCGGTCGTTCGCCTTCGCGGAAGTCCATTGGCGAGCGCTGATCAGCAAAAGCCCGGGAGCCGAAAACCCCGGCAGCGTGCCGTTCGGAATCTGGGCGATTGTCAAGTCTGGCTGGCTCTCAAGCGGCCCAAACGTGTCGGAGAAATAGCTTAGGATGTGCGCCAAGGATGTCCCATAAGCAGTTGTCGTGGCAGTTTGATCCGCCGGCGTGTAAAAAGAAAAGCTGTAACCCTCGGCCTTGACCGGCGTGAGCTGCAATTGGCCCGCCACGAACGAACCTACAGGAGCAGGCCGGTCGCAATGAAAAATGTACGACGCTTGCCCTTGCATCCCCTTTGAGAGCGGAGGAATCATCGTGGGCGCATCCGGTTTGCCTGTGCCGGCAACAGCGAAAGTGTCGGGAACGATGATCTTGAAAGTGCCGGTGTATCGATTCGAAGGAAAATCCGTGAGCGGAAACCACCGGGACGGAAGGAGAAGGTAAGCTCCGGTTTTGTCGATCGACGCAAAACGCAACCCTTTTGTGGGGCTGTCGTCTTCACTCGATACAGGGCCGGAGTAGTCGAACGTGAGCGTCACCTGCTTTCCCGGCGTGGCGGTATCCGGAAGTCCCACGCTCAAATACATCGGAGAATTGTTATCCCGCTCGAAAGTGAGAGATTGCCCAGTGGCTGTCTTGACCGAGTTGACATGCAAATCCGGATGCAATTCGACAAGCAGAGTTCGCGACACCTGCCCGGCGACGAAATCCACTTTCGCTTGAGCGGCAAGAGTTTGGCTGTCGATTTGAAGCACTGCCTCGACATTGTAGTTCGTCGCGTGGAAAGGAAACGCGCGAGGCGCTTGTGCGCGCGCCGCAGCGACCGCGAACAGACAGAGCAACGCAAATGCGAGCACTCGGTTCATCTTGAGCACGGGGATGCCTCTCTCATGGATCGTGAATAACTTACTCTCATGTAAGATACCAGACAACGATCTTCAGTTGCTCGCAGGGCAGTTACAACATCCGTCTAAAAGCCTCGGCGGCGCGTCCTATGGCCCCGCCCGGACCAAGGAGGTTTCTGACTTCCGCAAGACCCGCCCTCATTTCTTCTCTGGCCGAGCGGGATTCAAGGAGTTTGCCAATTTCCGACGAGACTGCCCCGGGTGTGAAATCGTCCTGAATCAATTCAGGCACGATGCGCCGTCCCGCAATTAGATTCACCATACTGAAGAAAGGAGTCCGAATCATGAAGCGAAGAAAGAATGCACTCGCTGTTGCGAGGCGATAGACGACCACCATCGGCGTCCCTAGCAGCGCTGCCTCAACCGTCGCCGTGCCACTCGCAACAATCCCGCAATCCGCGGCTGCCAGCACATCGTATGCAGCACCCTCGATGTGTTTTACGTCAACGCCAGGTCGCGCATTTTTCGCAAAAAACTGGCGGCTCAAGCCCGGCGCGGCAGCGTTCACGAACTGCAGCCCGGCGACCTTTGTTTTCCTGGAAAGCTGCTCACACGCTTCGATGATTCGAGGGTAATTGTGCTCGATCTCCGTTTTGCGACTGCCGGGAAGGAGCGCGATAATCGGGCAACTTGCATCCAGACCGTGCCGCTCGGCAAACTCTCCGCGAGTCGAAGTTGGATGCACAATGTCCACCAACGGGTGTCCGACAAAATCCACGGGCACGCCCGCATTACGGTAAATCTTCTCTTCAAAGGGGAAAATCACGACCATCTTGTCAACCAGACGCTTAATTGTGCGGATGCGTCCCGCCCGCCAGGCCCAGATCTGCGGTCCGATGAAATAGCCCACCGGGACGCCCATGCGCTTCAAACGCCGCGCAACACCCAAGTGCGTGCTTGGCGAATCGACGAGTATCGCGAGCGCTGGGCGGCGCTTCGCGGCCTCGCTTGCCAAGCGGCGCTGCACGCGAATCACGGCTGGAATTTTGTGCAGAGCTTCGGCCAGGCCCACGACCGCGATCTCGTGCGAATTCGCGACCAATTCCACGCCGGCTTCCGCCATGTGCGGCCCGCCCATGCCGAAGAAATTCGCGCCGGTTCGCTCACGAAGAGCGGTCACCAACTGCGCGGCGTACATGTCACTTGAAGCTTCGCCGGCGGAGATCAGGATTGTCGACGCGCTCATGCAATTGTCCTGGAGAAGTCCGATACGAAACAGAAAAGGAACGAGGGCGGAGGGTCAAGGTTGATCGAGCGCATCGTCACGAGTGTATCAGTCGTCGGCTGGCATGAGCTGTTGAAATCCTAGCGTGCCCGCGCCAGGCAAGGGAATGGTTATTTCCTGCTCCTTGTATTGCAGTTGGTACAGCCGGTAGTAAATGCCATGCAGCGCAAGGAGTTCCTGGTGCGAGCCCTGTTCGCGCAAGCGTCCTTTGTGGAAGACGAGGATTCGGTGCGCGTGCTGGATCGTGCTTAGCCTGTGCGCGATTACAACCGCCGTACGCCCTT
>Ga0326727_10023556_pt1 | contig 11728 bp, 11 predicted proteins | sample MB2enrmetagenome_FD_207643 | JGI IMG/M metagenome (GOLD analysis project Ga0326727, IMG submission 207643) | Lab enriched peat soil microbial communities from McLean, Ithaca, NY, United States - MB29MY | ecosystem: Environmental > Terrestrial > Soil > Wetlands > Peat | place: USA: New York... | reverse complement strand
GGATCATTGCAGGTCTGCTCAACGATCTCCAGGAGCTTGTTGAACCCCACGGTCCCGATGGAGGAGCGGCGCACCCCGAAATCCGAGAGTACCCGTCCGATGTAGTGCGTGACCCCCTGGGTGAAAGCGGCCTCCCTGTCGTGCTCATCCGGCGACATGACGGACACGACAAGACCCATGGAGGTGAAGAACTCCTTCCACTCGGCCGTTTGGGAATCGGAAACCCGGGCCGGGCAGAGGATCAAGGGCAGGCCGCGCACGCTATTTCTGGCCGAATCGGGTCCGAACATCGGATGGGTGCCGAGAATGGACGCCGTGTCAGGGAGAAGGCGCTGCATGAGGTCGACCGGGTACGTTTTCACCGAACATGTGTCCATCACGATCGAGCCGGGAGAAAGACGCGTGCTCGCGCGCATCAAGACCTCCTCGACAGCGGATATAGCGACGCAAAGCATGATAACGGGAAGGGAAAGAAGCTCGGCCTCCCCCACGCGCGTGACTCCTTTCGGAACCGGACGCCCCGCGTCGCGCGAGTACCCGTAAACGGTTGCACGCGCCGCAAGTTGCTCCGCCCAGAAATATCCGAACCTTCCCAGGCCGTAGACCCCGATCGTCATGGTCGTGATTATTGCAGTTTTCAGGGAAAAAGCTATACTGGTGGGACACTCGAGATTGTTTCGACGACGAGAGAAGGAGCGCGCTATGAACTTCATTGAAGAAATGCGCAAGAAAGCGAAATCCGACCCGCGCAAGCTCGTACTGCCCGAAGGCTACGAGCCACGAACGCTGAAGGCTGCCAGACTCATCCTGGACGGAGGCTTCGCAAAGGAGGTCACACTCCTCGGGACGACGCGGGAAATTGAAGCGGAGGCGAGAAAGCAAGGTGTGAGCCTGTCGGGGCTCATTGTCGAAGAGCCTGCGACGTCGTCCCTACGAAAGGAATATGTCGACGAATACTTCGAGCTTCGCAAGGCCAAGGGGATCAGCCATGAAGAGGCGGAGAAGATCTTCATGGGCGACACCCAGCACTGGGGCGCCATGATGATGCGCAAGGGCCGCGCGGATGCAATGGTGTCAGGCGCGGATAGCGAGACGGCCAAGGTCTTACGCGCGGCTCTCACCATCGTCAAGACGAGCCCCGGCATTAAGACCGCTTCCTCCTGCTTCGTGATGGTCATGTTGGACAAGAAATGGGGAGTGGACGGCCACATGATCTTTGCCGACTGCGCCGTCATCCCCGACCCGACCTCGGAGCAGTTGGCGGACATCGCCCTCTCCTCCGCTCTTTCGTTCCGTACCTTTCTTAAGGCGGAGCCCATGGTGGCAATGCTTTCGTTCTCCACGAAGGGAAGCGCTTCCCATCCTCTCGTGGACAAGGTGACCGCCGCACTGGCCATCATACGGCAGAAGGATCCCAAGTTGATGGTGGACGGCGAAATGCAGGCTGACGCGGCTCTCGTGCCGACGGTTGCCGCCAAGAAAGCACCGGGGTCCCCAGTGGCGGGCAAGGCAAACACGTTGATCTTCCCGGACCTTCAGAGCGCAAACATCGGGTACAAGCTTGTCCAGCGCTTCGCGGGCGCAGAGGCGTACGGGCCCTTTCTCCAGGGATTCGCAAAGCCGGTGAGCGATCTCTCCCGTGGATGCTCAGTCGATGACGTGGTCAACACTTCAGTGGTAACTCTCGTCCAGTCCCAGAAGGGGTAGCGCCGGCGCGCTGCCCGCACGCTCACGGCGCATCATGGGGCGCACAAACTCTTGCTTTTCCCCCGCTGCCCGTCCTATGATACTCGGGCCATGAGAGTCGCCATCATCGGTTACGGGGGCATGGGCCAGGAAGTGGAGCGCGTCCTGCGCTCCGGGGGTCATGAGCTTGTCGCGCGAATTGATCCCCAGGCGCCCGGCGCCGACGCAAAGCACTTGACAGAGGAGACGGCGCGCAAGCTCGACGTCGTGATCGAGTTCTCCCATGCCGAGGCGGTACTGGAAAACGTGCGCTCCTACGCTCGTTTCGGCGTAAACGCCGTGGTGGGCACAACGGGCTGGTACGGACGGCTTGATGAGCTGAAATCCCTCCTGAAAGACAGCCCCATCGGGCTCATCTACGGCAGCAACTTTTCCATCGGGGCGCACCTATTCTTCGCAATCGTGGCGGCCGCCGTGGAGCTCTCCAATCCGTTTGCCGAATATGACATCCTGGGCTGGGAAGTACACCATAAAAGAAAGAAAGACTCCCCTTCCGGCACGGCGTTGAGCCTTGCAAAGATCATAACGTCGGCTCATGCGCGCAAGAAAAAGGTGGTGACGGACAAGCTTGATCGAGCGCCTGGTCCGGACGAACTTCACTTCGCTTCGGTTCGCGGAGGGGAGGTCCCCGGTATCCACACCGTTCTGCTCGACTCCTCGTTTGACACTATCGAGCTGACGCACTCGGCCCGCAGCAGGGGAGGACTTGCCGTCGGCGCGGTGCGCGCCGCGGAATGGATCCAGGGGAAAAAGGGCCTCTACGAGGTGAGCGATTTCATCCAGGACGTTTTGGGGAGGAAAAAGCCATGAAGCTGGAAGGCGTCTTCACGGCGCTCGTTACGCCTATGACGGATGACGGGAAAGTGGATGAGAAGTCGCTGCGCAAGCTGGTGGACTTCCAAATCGAAGGTGGCGTGCAGGGTCTGGTACCTACGGGGACAACAGGAGAAAGTCCGACCCTGGATGGAGAAGAATCCCGACGCGTCATACAAGTGGTTGTCGAGCAGGCGCGGGGTCGTGTCCCCGTGATCGGCGGCGCTGGCTCCAACAATACCAGGGAAGCAATCCATTACGCTAAGGAAGCCAAAGAGGTCGGAGCGGACGCCACTCTCCAAGTGACCCCGTATTACAACAAGCCGACGAACGACGGAATCCTGGCCCACTTCCGTGCTGTTGCAGACGAGGTGGACCTTCCGCTCATCGTCTATAATATAGCCGGACGCACGGGAAAGAACATCGATACACCCACCATGCTCGAGCTGGCCCGTCACCGAAATATAGTTGCCGTCAAGGAAGCAAGCGGCGACATCACGCAAATGATGGACCTGATATCCCGTAAGCCGGCTGATTTCGCTGTCCTGTCCGGAGATGACAACCTCGTCTTCCCGCTGATGGCCCTGGGCGGCTCGGGAGTGATTTCCGTCGCGAGCAACGTGGTGCCGGATCGAATGGTGAAGTTCGTTTCCGCGGCCCTCAAAGGGGACTGGAACACGGCCCGCAAGATGCATTACGAGCTTCTCCCCCTGTTCAAGGCTATGTTCATAGAAACGAACCCCATTCCGGTCAAAGCGGCCCTCGCCATGAAAGGGATGATGTCGGAAGTCTATCGGCTTCCGATGTGCAGGATGGCTCCCAAGAACAGGGATTCGCTTTGCGCAACTCTCAAGGAGCTCAAAGTCCTCTGAGATCCTGGGAGCCGCCCGGAGGCGGTGCTTCGGCGGCTTGCGTACGGGCGAGCCTCGTCGCCGACCGAACGAATATCCCGCAAGCAAGCTCCTCGGCACGCGCCGCCAGGTCCACCTTTTCATGCTGCAGCGCCTCTTCGACGCTCTCACGGCTAATTCCCGCCGGAAAAGTTGCGCCAGCAATGTTATTACGGATCGTCTTCCTTCGTGACGCGAACAATCCGCGCGTCAGAGCCTCGAGAATCTCTAGGGTGGCCCCTACGGGCGCCTCTTGGAGCGGGACCAGCTCGACCACCGCAGAGCTGACCTCTGGAGCGGGATAGAAGCTTCCCGGCTTCAACTCCCCGAGGATTCTCGGCGCGAACGCTGCCTGACAAAGAACGGAGAAAGATGAGTAGGACTTGAAACCGGGCCGAGAGCACATCCGATCCGCCGCCTCGCGCTGAACGGTCATCACTGCGCGACGAGGCCGTAGCCCGCCTTCGATAACAGCGGCGATTATGAGCGAGGCGGAACGATAGGGAAGATTGCTCAGCAGAAGATCGGGAGAGCCGTGCGCCTGGAGCGCCCCGTGCCAGGTCTTCACAAAATCACCGGGCACGAGCGCAAACCCGGCCGCTCCTCCGTACGTCTCCTCAAGGTATCTACACATACCTCTGTCTATCTCGAAAACAACGCACGCCTCGCTTTTCTTGAGGAGCAGTTCAGTCATTGCGCCGAGGCCGGGGCCGATCTCCCAGACATGGTCAGCGGACATGGGCGAAAGCCACTCCACCATGGAGTCCCTTGCTCCGCGGTTGATCAGGAAGTTCTGGCCCCATCGCTTCTTGAGAGTTAGACCGCGGCGCTCCAACTCGGCGCGGATTTCCGCGGGAGAATCATGATTCAAGGCGACGGCCTTGGGATCCGCGCGACGCGGGTACGTGCAGGCAGGGGAAAGCCATGAAGGCCAGAGAGAGGGCTTCATGACCCACGAGAAACCCAGGCGCGCTGCCGAAAACCGCGGTCGTACGCTCGATCAGCTGATACAGGATCGCAAAGGCCTGCGCTCTTAGGTCGTAAAGAAAAGGCCAGGGAACCACGAACACGACATCCCAGGCGAGCGCGTCCCAGAGCACCGCTGTTGTCAGCGGCACCAGAATGACCCCGACAAGAAGCCCTGAGGGATAGTAGACGCAGAACCGGGCCACAACGAGCGGGAACGTAGCAATCTGCGGCCCCGGGGACGTGGCGAGCAGAGCCAGGATGAGCCTGAGAACGCGGCTTTCCAGCAGCCTCTGGACCACAGGACCCACGGCAAGGATGCCGCCCACCGCAAGATACGAAACTGGCGCGACAGTGAAAAAGACCTCCCGGGGCTTGCCAGCAGCAGGTGGGCATGACGCAAAAGGCGAGGACCGGGAGTGTGACGTTCCTTCGCAGCATGCGGGCTTGCGGCGGCTCTCACCACTTCAGCTTGTCGAGAGCCTCTCGCGCGGCCTCTTTCACTCCAGTGGGATAGTTCAGGTATCGGGTGTACATTAGATCGTCGAAGGCGACCTTGTCCGCAAGGCTCCCCAGGGAGTTCACGATGGCAGTGACAACCCTCTCGTCATACGCTTTTCCCTTCTCCGTGTAGGAGTTGATGAGCACGAGGAACTGGGTGAGCCGCATCGCCGCGTCATGCGTTCCCGTGGTGCCGAGCTCATTTATGGCGTCGAGGAGATGGTTGGTGTCAACAATCCCCTTGTCATTCTCTCCGATAGTGCTGTCAAGGTTCTCGATAAGCAAGGGTGCCGCCGGAGCCCACTTACGGTCTCCCAACGCCCCTGCCGCGACGAACCTCATGTCGCGGTATCCGTTTCGTTGATTCGTGTCCGCGGCGCTCGTATGGAGGCTGATATCGAGAGCGATTTGGGCCACTTGCGCCTTCTGGTCGCTCGTCAGCTTGTCAGTGGCCAAGGCCATTTGCAACGCCAGGGATTTCTCCCCCAGCGGCCTGCTTTTGATCACGTCCGTCAGGAGCGCCTGAAGGTCTCCCTTGATTGAGAACAACGCGTCCTTTGCCGTGGCGGTGATCCGGTCCGAGTAATTAAGGTTCATTGCGCTGAAGAGGTACGGAAACGACGACGGGTCTCCCAGGTTCCCCAGCGCCTGGAGGCACGCGGAGAAAACGATCAGGTCTACCTGCCCACCGCCGGAGAACGTGGTGTTCTGGGTGTCCACGTAATGGTTGAGGGTCGCGATGATAACCGCGTCTCCCGCGCCGACCTGTCCCAGAGCGATGACAGCTTTCTGCAGCGTCTGCGTGTCCGAATCCACCTGGAAAAGCCTCAACAGAGACTCCTTCCCCGCGGCGTATTTGACGGTCCCGATCTGTTCAGCGGAAATTGCGGCAAGCTGGTTAAAGCGCGTATCACTTGCCATGAGGCTGCCGTTGTCCGTCACGAACTCAAGCGCCTGTTCGTAGAGAGGACCCATGTCAGCAGCGTTCTTGCCGCTAGCTGCATCCTGGAGGATCTGGATCTTCACATCCAGGCTGGCAATAGTGAAATTGCGCCGATAGGTGTCCAGGATCTTGCTGGCCTCCTGCGCCTGCGCGGAAACAAATGGGACGAATAGCAGGACAAGGAGCCAGAAAGGGCGCTTCATAGCGTTAATCCTCCACTTAATGCGACGATAGTATCTGGACTCTCCGTGAATGGCAATCAAGAGTCCGCGGAACCTCAGTTTCTCTTGTCCTGGTTGGGGTTTGCCGGCGTAGCCTTCAACATGATCCCTTCAGGGCGTGATTCCTTATTTACCGCGTCCGCTTTGCGCACAGCATTCAGGGTTTCCCGTTCTCCGAAGAGGTTGTAAACGTAAGTCAGGAGGCGGTTCCTCATGGACGGGCTCGGCGGTACGGCCTGCACGTGAAGCGTGGACCGGCCCTTTTTCTCGTCGAAATTGACCCCTTTTACGACACCGTTCATTGTTAGGGTATTTTCCCCGATTGCAAACTGAAGCTTCAGCGGAAGCCCTACTTTCGCCTTGCCCCCAATAAGAACCGCACACCCGCCCTCGGAGAGGTCCACGATCTTGCAACGAAGTCCATGGGCTTCCTCCGGCGTCTCGTTTGCAAGATCGATCGACTTCATGGGGAAAAGCTCAGCCTGCAAATCGGCCTCAACGCGCACAGAGTTTCGTTTCTGCGTGCGGACCAGGTTGTCAGAATGGAGTATGTGGAGGATGGGATACTTGCGGTCCAGAAAATCCTCCAGTACCCTCGTCTGGAAATAGTAGCCGGCGTCCTCCGCCCGCCAGAAATAGACTCCGACTTTCTGGTTTTTCCAAGAAAAGGACTCCGGAAGCTTGGGGCCCTGCGGATAGGAGACAGCCATGTACCGATTGAGGTTCTCGACGACCACAGAGGTGAAGGGACCGAGCCCTGGTAGCATGATGCGTAGGGATTGCTTGGGATTCAGCTTCCGCGTGCTTTTGATGCCGACTTTGTACTTGGGCAGTTCGAACTCGACCCGCTTGCGCAGCTCGAACAGCTTCTGAAGAAGCCGATTGTACTCCGGGTCCTGCTCTTGGGAGCGAGCACGGTATTGAACGATAATCCCCTTAATCGAACGGTCCAGCTGCTTCATCGACCAGAAAAGGGAGGTCGGGTTTTCCAGCCTGGATTCAACGGCAACCCTGCGCAGGAGGTTTATTTCGCGAAAATCGAACCCAGACTCTCTGCCTTTGAGGTAAAATTGCAGCCAGGGGAACTTCCCGCCGCCAGCGCGACGTAGAATTATCAATGTGAGCACGACGAGAAAGGCGATTGCGATGATGACAACTGCAAATGCCATATTATCAGCTACTATTATCGTGAAAAAGGACGTATATTTCCATACCAAATCTGGATGTTCACCTTATGAAGCAAACACAGTTTCTGCTGGAGATGGCGCTCTGTTTCCTCACTTTTTTCCTCCCGGGATACCTTTCTCAGGGCGTCGAGCCCCTAATGGGCCCCGTAACCACCTCGATCATGCTTCAAACCATCGCCCTCGGCGTTCCCCAGTTCCTCCTCATGGTCTATATAGCGAGCCTCTCGCAGGAGACACCGCTAGCGGGTTGGGGCTTTTTGCAGTTTCGAGCAGCTGATTCGCTGCGCGTCGTCCTCGTGCTGATGGGGTGCTTCGTGATTTTCACCCCGTTCGCCCTCCTCGTGTCGTCACTTCCCTCTCGGGTTGCCAGATACCTGTCCAGCGGTTTTCGATGGAGGCTTGCCAGCTCTTCGCAGATTCCGCTGGCCGTGGTTTTCGGGCTGGTCGCCGGCTACCGTGAGGAGTTCTTCTTTCGATCTTACATGCTGCGCAGACTGGAACAATTGGGATTCCCCGTCCCCCTTTCGGTAGCCGCCTCCACACTGCTTTTCTGCGCCGGGCATTTCTACCAGGGCCCCCTGGGACTTGCAACCTCAGCAGCCCTCGGCGTTCTTTTCGCTTCGGTATACCTGAGGCGACACAGCCTTCACGTCATCGCGATTGCCCACGGCCTGTACAATGCAAGCGTGCTCTGCCTAAGCCTTCTACGCATTTCGCCGTTGTCGAGCTCTGCCTGAATGGGTACGTTCAAGATATGAGACCATCTCACAGCCGGATAGAACAAGGGTTGCTCCTTGCCGCAACAATCCTAATCGCAGCGCTCTTACTGCAGTCTTGTTCACGCAAGCCAACCCAAGCTTCCGCTGACGCCCAGGGCGCGCGCCCCAATCCCCCAGTTGCGGACCCTCCGGCCGTGCTGTCGCCAGACCTCACTGATCAGTTGAAGCAAGCCGGTTTTGCGGTTGCCTCCAAGCCATTCGTGCCTGAGGACTTCACCCTTGGATCCCTTGACGGATCACGCCAGAGCTTGAGCTCATTCAAGGGGAAGGTCGTGTTCCTCAGCTTTTGGGCCACCTGGTGCGGTCCCTGCAAGGAAGAGCTGCCGTCCATCCAGGCTCTCTACGGCAAACTGTCCGGCAAGGGGTTCGTCGTCCTTGCGGTCGACCTTGGCGAGAACACGTCGAAAGTGTCGCAGTTCGTCAAAGAGCACAACCTGACTTTCCCCATACTGCTAGACACGGACTCCGCGGTTGGCGCCACGTTCGGCACAAGCAGCATACCGACGAATTATATCCTCGACAGGTCCGGGCGCATAATCGCCCGCATCGTCGGATACGACGGAACGGAGTGGACAAACAGCAAGAGGCTCGACTTGTTCGATAAAATCCTTAGAATGTAGCTGAGTTACTAACTCAAAAGAAAATTAAGCCTTTACATGCCGGCTATTCGCGTTGTATCACTGTAAGCAAAAATACGCCCAGAGGGAGGCCATCTTGGACATATTCGAGAAATGCTATTCGTGGGGCGAAGCCCGAGAAGCCCAGGAGAAGGGGCTTTATCCTTTCTTCAAACCCATCCAGGAGAGTCGCGGCACCCGAGTGATCATGGAAGGCAAAGAGCTCATCATGGCGGGATCAAACAACTATCTGGGACTTTCCTGGGACCCTCGCGTGAAGGAGGCAGCGATCGAAGCAACCCAAAAGTGGGGCACGAGCTGTTCGGGGTCACGCTTTCTCAACGGCAGCTTGGCTCTGCACGAGGAGCTGGAAGGGAACCTCGCTAGGTTCGTAGGTAAGGAAAGAGCTCTGTGCTTCACCACCGGATACCAGACCAACCTGGGGGCTATTTCGGCGCTTCTGGGCAAAGATGAGCACATATTCTCGGATAAGCTAGACCATGCCTCCATCATGGACGGGATCTTCCTCTCCTCCGGCATGCGGGGGAAGGTGCGCTCGCACCGTTACTCTCACAACGACATGGGGAGCCTCGAAAAGTTTCTGTCGCAGGAGGCAGCGGACGCCCCGAAGCTCGTCGTGACGGATGGCGTTTTCAGCATGGAGGGGGACATCGTGAAGCTCCCCCGGATGCATGAGTTGTGCAAGAAATACGGCGCTCGTCTGTACCTTGATGAGGCACATGCCATTGGGGTGATTGGGAAAACAGGCCGGGGGACGCAGGAGCACTACGGGGTAAGCGGCTACGCTGATGTGATCATGTGTACGTTCTCGAAATCATTCGGTTCCCTGGGAGGATTCGTTGCCGGGGACGACGAGGTGATCGACTACATCAAGCACTTTGCGCGGCCCCTCATCTTCAGCGCCAGCATGCCGCCGGCAACCATCGCCTCCGTGAGCGCTTGTCTGGACATCATCGAAAAAGAGCCCGAACGCGTGCAGCGTCTGCAGACCATCGGACACAAGATGGTTGCCGGGTTCAAGAATCTCGGCTTCAACGTTGGGACGGCGGAGACGCCGATCGTCCCGCTTTTGATCGGTGAGTTCGAAAAAACCCTGCTGTTCTGGCGCGCGCTCTTCGACGGCGGAGTGTTCACCAACCCGGTGATCTCCCCCGCGGTTCCCCCCGACAGCTCGCTCATCCGCACCTCTTACATGGCCATCCATACGGATGAGGAGCTCGACAGGATTCTGGAGGTGGCGGGTAAGGCCGGCAAAAAGCTGGGAATTCTCTAGCACGGCCTCCGGCCGCGCTAGAAGAATTCTCGCAAGCGCTGGAGAAACCCCTTGCGGCGCTGCTCTTGCTCCTGGAAAACGCCCAGGCTGAGGAATCTCTCATGCCGCTGGGAAAGCATGGACTGAACGCTGCGCCGTGATACGACCCCGAGCGCCTTCAGGATGTCGGACTTCAGGGTGACGGCCGCCGCATCGACGTCCTTGTGAGCGCCTCCGGGGGGCTCTTTGACGATCCGGTCGATTACACGGAAATCCAGAAGGTCTTTCGGCGTCAGGCGCAAGAGCTGTGCGGACAGTGGCGCCTTGCTGGAGTCTCGAAGCAGTATGCTCGCGCATCCTTCAGGTGTGATCACGGAATAGTACGCGTTCTCCATCATGAGAATGATGTCAGCAAGGCCAATCCCGATTGCCCCGCCCGACCCTCCCTCCCCTAACACCGTTGCGATAATGGGAATTGGCAGCTCCGCAAACTCCTTCATGTTCGTGGCGATGGCTTGACTGATCCCCCGGTCCTCACCCGACACCCCGGGATAGGCTCCCGGGGTGTCGATGAACGTAAGGATTGGCCGGTCGAATTTGGCGGCCTGTTTTGCCAGCCGAAGGGCCTTGCGGTATCCCTCGGGGTGCGCCATCCCGAAATTGCGCTTGATGTTGTCCTTCATGTTGCGCCCCTTCTGGTGGCCGAACCACGTTACCGGCCTTCCGCCAAGGAGCGCAATTCCGCCCACCATTGCCGGGTCGTCCCCGAAGGTTCGGTCTCCGTGCAGCTCCAGAAAGTCATCGAAAATCTTCTCGGCGTACTGCAGGGTCGTAGGCCTTTCCGGATGACGGGCTAACTCGACGCGCTTCCACGCCTCGTTGGGCGCCGCGGCAGGCAAGGGAGGCGCGGGAGAGCGAAGCTTTGCCTCAATGGCTCCCAGCTCACGGGAGATGTCCTGGTTGGATCTGTCCGCAAGCGCCTTGAGCTCCGCGAGCTTCTCACGGATCTGATTGTCTATCATCCGCGCCCTCCCTGGGGGACTGCATGCGTGGCAAGCAGGAAGTCGAGCGTCTTCTTCAGCTCCCCGCGGGGCACCAAGCGGTCAATGAACCCTCTTTCGAAGTGATACTGGGAAAGGGGAAAGTTGTCCGGGACCTTCTCACGAATGGTCCCGGCCACCACGCGCGCCCCGGCGAACCGCATGAGGGCACCGGGCTCCGCTAGGATAACGTCCCCCAGCATCGCAAAGGAGGCGAGAACGCCAGCAGTCGTCGGGTCCGTCAACACAACGAAATAGGGGCACCGGCTTTTTTCCAGGGCCTGTGTTGCTACAGCAGTCTTTGCCATCTGCATTAGGGAGAGAATGCCTTCCTGCATCCGCGCCCCGCCGGAAGCCGTGAAGACAATGACGGGAATCTTCTTTTCCGCGCCCACAAGCATGGCCCGCATGATCTTCTCCCCGACCACGGACCCCATGCTGCCGCCGATGAAGCGGAAATCCATGACCGCGAGCACCACCTCCCTGCCGCCGACCTTGCACAGCCCAGTGACCACGGCCTCTTTCACGCCAGTCTTTTTGGCGGCGGCGGCGAGCTTTTCTTCGTATTCGGGAAACTCGAGAGGGTTTGTTGATTCCAGGTCTGAAGAGAACTCCTGGAAGACCCCTTCGTCAGCAGTATGGCGGATGCGCTCCCATGCGGTAAGGCGAAAGTGGTGTCCGCAGTGCGGGCACACATACAAAGTGGCTTCCAGTTCCGCGGGGTTGAGGGGGCGTTGGCAGGAAGGGCACGA
>Ga0326727_10023555_pt1 | contig 11730 bp, 11 predicted proteins | sample MB2enrmetagenome_FD_207643 | JGI IMG/M metagenome (GOLD analysis project Ga0326727, IMG submission 207643) | Lab enriched peat soil microbial communities from McLean, Ithaca, NY, United States - MB29MY | ecosystem: Environmental > Terrestrial > Soil > Wetlands > Peat | place: USA: New York... | reverse complement strand
GGTTAACGACAGCGGCTTCCAGCGTGTAATGGCCGGCCGGAAGCAGGAGCGGGTGGGAACCGGTAACCGGGTGGCCGGGAACGCCGGAAACATCGGCGCTGTACTGGTCGGCAAGCCGGCCGTTCGCATCTTTAATTCGAGCGAAGAGCGAAAAACGGACACGGTCCGGCTCCGCCTTCGCTTTATTGGGAGGAATCTCGAACACCACGGCGCGTTGCGCGCCCGAGGCCAGGCTTGCGAAGCGGAAAACCGCCAGATGGAATTCAAAATCGCGCGGCCGAGGGTGGGCGTCCAGAGCCGCGATCGCGTCAAGATCGCGCATTCTGGGCCGTTCCGAATCCTTACTCGAAGACGACGTCAGGGCGCCCAGGTCGCGATTCGACCAGGTTTCCGGATTCGGCGGCGGCTTGAAGTCGTTGGTGTTGAAAACCTTCCAAGGCGCATCGGGCGGAGCCACCTTCAGAACAAGCGCCACGGTGTCGCGAGGGCCTTGGAAATAGGAGACCCGAATATCGTGAAGACCGGCGCTCAGCTCCACATGGCCATGGACAGTGTTGGGTGGATGCTGGCCGTCGTTGTCGATGACGAGCCGCTCGTCGATGTAGAGCTTGGAGCCATCGTCGGACTCCAGAGAAAACCGGTACCTGCCTGGGTTGTCGATCCAGAACCTGCCGCGGTAGTCGATGGCGAACCACTCGAACCGGCTGGTGATGCCGGGGAAACCTTCCAGCCAATGGCGAGGCGGGACGTTCAGCTCGGAAACGTAGATCGTACCCACCGGCTGGTGTTTCTCAAAATTGGGGAGCCACCAAGTACCCTCCTTCAGGTAGTAGACTTGGCCGCGCAGACCGCCGGGGACCACAACCGTGGTGCCGAAGGTCGCCGTGGGGTTGGCATCGGAGGCCGCTTCCTGAGCCGGGCTAAGGCACGTCCAAAGGCCGATCAGACAGAAGCCGGTGCGACAACGCCATGGCAAGGACATGTGGGGCTATAGCCTCGCTACCGAATAACAATACCATCGGGCGCAGGAAGGTGGGCCGGCCCGAATTGGGCGCTTCGCACATCGCGCAGGGTGGCGGACCAGGCGGGGTAGCCGCGGGCGCGGGAGTAATCGTCGGCGTCGAGAGTGAAGGCGAGGTCCAGGCGGGCGCCGGGGGCGAATTCGGCGGCGCGCTCGGCGAAATTCCAGCCCTTGAGGGTGAGGGTGCGGCCGGCCTGGCGGAGGCCGACTCGCAGATGCTTCTCCTTGAAGATCCATGGGCCGCCTGCCACTTCCGCGCCGAAGGCGGCGAAGACGGGGGCGGGATTGCCGCAGCCGAAGGGCGCCATGGAGAGCACGTCGGCGACCACTTGGTCCGTGATCTCGTCGAAGGCAAGAGAGGCATCCACTTCGATCTCGGCGCGGAAGTCGTCGGGGGCCAGGCGCGCGGCGGCATAGGCGTTCAAACGTTCCCGGAACTCGGGGATGCGGCTGGCGGAGAGCGTGAGCCCGGCGGCTTGGCGGTGGCCTCCGAAGCGGAGGAGCAGGTCGGACATGGACTCGAGGGCCTGGAGCAGGTGAAAGGCGGGGACACTGCGGCCGGAGCCTTGGGCGACGCCTTGCTCGGGGTCCATGTCCAGCACGAAGACGGGGCGGTGGAAGCGGTCGACCAGGCGGCTGGCGACGATGCCGATGACGCCGCGGTGCCAATCCTGGCCGGCGAAGACCAGGGCGGCCTGCTGGTCGGTGACGGGCGCGGCGAGGCACTGGTCGAGGATCAGGCGGACGATTTGGGTCTCGGTCTCCTGGCGGTCGCGGTTCAAGCTGTGCAGGCGCGCGGCGATTTCGGTGGCGCGCGCGGGGTCGTCGGTGAGCAGCAGCTCGATAATATCGTTGGCGTCCGCCATGCGCCCGGCGGCGTTCAATCGCGGTGCGATGCGAAAGGCCACCTGGCCCGCGGTGAGCGCCTGGCCGGGCTCGAAACCGGCGACGGCGAGCAGCGCACGCAGGCCGGGGTTGCGCACGGAACGCAATCCATGGAGGCCGTGCTTCACCAGAACACGATTCTCGCCGGTGAGCGGAACCACGTCGGCGACGGTGGCGATGGCCACCAGTTTGAGGAAGGATTCGGTGACGAGCCGGAGCTTGGCGGCGGGCCAGCCCAGCGTGGCCAGAAGCGCCTGCACCAGCTTGAAGGCCACGCCCGCGCCGCAGAGGTTCTTCTCCGGGTAGCCGCAGCCGGGCTGATTGGGATTCAGAACGGCGAGAGCGGGCGGCAGCTCGGCGTCGGGCAGGTGGTGGTCGGTGACGATCACGTCCATGCCGAAGGCGCGGGCGCGGCAGACGGCTTCGGCGGCGCGGATGCCGGTATCCAGGCTGATGAGGAGCGTGGCTCCGGCGGAGGCGGCCTGCTCGATCACCTCGGGGCGCATCCCGTAGCCGTCGCGGATGCGGTGCGGGATAAACACGTTGGCTTCGCCGCCGGCCAGTTGGATGGCTTTCTTGAGGATCACCACCGCGGTGGTCCCGTCCACGTCGTAGTCGCCGTAGAGCAGGATGTTCTCGCGCGCGGCGATGGCGCGCTGCAACCGTTGCAGAGCGGCGCTCAGGCCGAGCAGCAGGCCGGGATCGTGCAGGTCGTTGAGAGCCGGGGAGAGGTAGCGGCGCGCGGAGGCGGGGTCGCGGTAGCCGCGGTGCGTGAGGATGCGCGCGGCGGGCAACGAAATTCCCAGGCTCTGGGCCAGGCGCCCGGCCTCGCCGGGATCGATCTGCGGGATGGCCCAGCGCGCCGGCCTATCCATGTCGCGGATTGTCAGTTGCTGGAGTAGAAGCCGCCAATCGAGTCGTCTTCCTCGTCCCCGTCCTCGTCGTCGGGCAGGCCGTCGTCGAGTTCCTCGAGCAGGTCCAGATATTCCTCGTACCAGTCGGCGCGGAGGTTGAAGAGGTAGACGCGGGTTTGGAGATCGAAGGAGAGCTCGAGCGCGCAGGTGAAGCCCTCGTAGGCGCGCAAGTCGCGCAGACGGCGTTCCAGGTTGTGCTGTTCTTCGAGGCTGAAGTCGCACTCCTCCAGGCGCTCGGCGGCCTCGTCCACGTGGGCCCGCGAGAACTCGCGGAAGTGATAGACGATGAGCTTGGCGCCGGCGCTCTGGGCGGCCGCGAGGAACTGGCGATAGTCCGGCTGGCGCTCCACGTCCCAGGCGACGAAGGAGTTGGCGTCGGAGAGGCGCGCGAAGCCGTGGAACACGACGAATCCTTGCGACTCGAGGTGCTGCAGCACCTCGGTTTTCAACTCATCCAGGTTCAGGTTCATTTAGCGTTGTGCCACCACGAGGATATCATGTTGCCGGCCCAGATCCCGCGCGGAGGGAGTCACGATGGTGCGCGGCCCGATGTAGATTTTGCGGGACTGCCGGAGGGCGGCGAGAACGTCCGCCTCGCACACGAAGTCGACGATCGCGATCTGGGGAGCGGGCGGCGGAGGGGGCGGAGGGGGCGCGGCCTGGGGTGGCTGTTTGGCCTGCACGCACGGGCAGGAAGGGGGACAACTCGGGAGCGGCCCGGGACAGCCGGTACGCCGCGAGGCGAGGAAGCGGTCCACCACCTGGGCGGCGGCGCTGGGTGCGGCCGGGGCCGGCGCGACGGCGATGCCACGCTGGGCGAGGTACCGTTCGACCGCGGCGGTGACGGTCTGCCGGTCGAGCCGGGCGGGCTCGGAGACCGACGGCGGCGGAGCGGCGAGCATCGGCATGGCCTCCTCGGCGGTGCGCACCATCCAGGCCACACGCTTGATGTTGATCAGATGCTGCGGGCCGACGTTATCGCCGGTGACATTGCCCGCCATGGCGCCGCAACCGAGGGTCATGGAAGGCTGCAAGTTGGTGGTGATGCCGGTAGAGCCGCCGGGGGAGCCAGTGTTCACGAGCACGCGCATGGCCGGCATGCGCAGACCGAACTCGCGAACCCGCGCGTCGTCCTGGGAATGAATGACGCAGGTGTGGCCCAGCCCGCCGAAGCGCAGCAGCGCCTCGCAGGTGTCCAGAGCCGCGGCGTGGTCGCGCACGAAATAGAGCGCCAGCACGGGGGAGAGTTTCTCGACCGAGAGCGGATAGTCCTTGCCGACTCCCTGGAGTTCCGCTACCAGGATGGAAGTATCGGCGGGGACCTCGAAACCGGCCATTTGAGCCAGACGGACCGGCGACTGGGCCACGCAATCGGGATTGATGCGGAAGTTGTCCTTGAGCAGGACCTTGGCGAGCGCCTCCTTCTGGGCCTCGTCGCAGAAGAAGGCGCGCCGCCGCTTCAATTCGGCGACGACAGGCTCTTGGATGGAGCGCTCGCAAACCAGCGCCTGCTCGCTGGAGCAGACGGTGCCGTAGTCAAAGGCTTTGCCATCCACCACCTTGGCGACCGCCTCGGCGACCGGCGCGCTGCGCTCGATGTAGGCCGGCACGTTGCCGGGACCTACGCCGAAAGCCGGCTTGCCGCTGGAATAGGCCGCCTTCACCATGGCGTGGCCGCCGGTGGCCAGAATCACGGCGACGCGCTCGTGCTTCATCAGCGCATGCGTGGATTCCATGGTGGGGGCGGAGATGCATTGGACGATGCCCTCCGGCGCTCCGGCCTGGAGGGCGGCCTGGGCCATCAAGTCGGCGGCCGCTTTGGTGCACTTGGCGGCGCGCGGGTGCGGGCTGATGACCACGGCGTTGCCGGCCTTGAGCGAAACGATGGTCTTGAAGAAAACGGTGGAAGTCGGGTTGGTGGTCGGCACCAGGGCGGCCACCACTCCCAGAGGCTCGGCGATCTCGACGATCTTCTTCTCCGGCAGCTCGCGCAGCACGCCGACGGTCTTCATGCCCCGGATGAAGCGCGGCAACAGGTCGGAGTTCAGCAGGTTCTTGACGATCTTGTCGGGAACGTTGCCGTAGTGCGTCTCCTCGACCGCCGCCTCGGCCAGCGATTTCGCGTTGGCGCGTCCGGCCGCACCCATGGCTTCGACGATGGAGTCCACCCGCTGCTGGTCGTAGAGGCGATACTTCCGGAAAGCCGCGTACGCCTGATCGACCTTGGCGCGGACCTCCTGCACGGAGGCGGAATCTTGATCCTGGGGCATGGTAAAGCCCGAAGCCGGCTACGCGAGAGCGGCCGGCCTCAGCCGTTCTTCTTGAGGCCCGGCAGGATCTTCTCGACCTCTTCGTGCGGGCGCGGAATCACGTGCACGGAGACCAGTTCGCCCACGCGGCGGGCGGCGGCGGCCCCGGCATCCGTGGCGGCCTTAACGGCGCCCACGTCGCCCCGAACCGTGACGGTGACGTAACCGGCGCCAATGTACTCTTTTCCGATCAGAATCACGTTGGCGGCTTTCACCATGGCGTCGGCCGCTTCGATAGCGGCCACCAGGCCCTTCGTCTCAATCAATCCCAGCGCTTCCATATGAACTGCTCCTGTAGAAGATACCATTGCTTGCGATTTATCACGGTAACACAAATCGACGGCTGCCGTCAGGGCGCCGGCGCGGAATCCGGCGCCGGGATGCGTGGATCGCAGACCGGCCAGGGGGCGAAGCCGAGCGTGCCATCGGAGCGGAGGTAATTGAGGTCCACAACCCCACCCTTGGGCGACCGGATGGTGACGATGACACTGCCGCTCTGGCAATAGCGGGATCGCTGGATCGCCGCCGCGGATGGGTCGGGGAACCTGCTCTTGGGGCCCCAATCCTCCATGAACTTGTCGAACGGATAGTCGGGGCAGGACTTGGCGCAACCCCAGTCGCGGTAAGCGGCCTGGTAATCCTGGCGCTGCAAATCGCCCAGGAACGCCCGGACCTGGCGCTTGGCGGGCCAGGCGCGAAACGTGAAGTACAGAACCACGGCGCCGAGGCCCAGCGCCACCACCGAGATCACCAGCCAGCGGACGATTCTCGCGCGCCGCTCGTCCGCGACCCCATAGTCGTCGAGGTAGCCGGCCATCCGCCCTCCTACGGCCCTACTGGACCGGGTACGCCCGGTCGTATTCGGCGACGGCGTCCTTGGTCAGGTCCATAACGGGCTTGAAGAAGATGGTGCCGGAGGCGTCGACCACCATATCCATGCCGCGCGCGTCCGCCAGCTTTCTGACCACGCCGACCATGCGCTGGCTGGTCCTGGAAAGGACTTCCTGGCGCTCGGCTTCGACCTCCTCCTGGAGGTCCTGGCCGAGGCGCTGGAAGTCGCGCTGCTTGCGCTGCCCCTGCAACTGCAGGTCGTTGATGGCCTGCTGGGGAAGCTTGTCGGCGCCGGCCTGGAGCTTCTGCTGGATCTCGTCGAGGTCCTTGCGGAGTTTCTCCATTTCGGTCTGGCGCGGCTTGTACTTGGCTTCCAGCTCCGCGGAAGCCTTCTTGATCTCGGCCGTTTGTAGCACCGCCTGCCGCAGATCGACGACGGCGACTTTCATCTGTGCCGCCGCGACACCGGCGAAAAGGGCCGCGCAGGCGGCCATCGCGAATACGCGCTGGGGAGTATTTGGATGCATCTCAAAAGAATCCTTCTGGGAAAACGTTCTCCCAGGGTAACACATCGAGAGCGCGGGTTCGCTGGGCTTGGCTCACTTGGCGAAGACGCCCAGGATTTCGTCCTCGCGGACGATAAGGTACTCTTGGCCTTCGACCTTGATGTCCGAGCCGGAGTACTTGCCGTACAAGATGCGGTCGCCGGCCTGGACGGCCATGGGGGCGCGCTCGCCGTCTTCCAGCATCTTGCCGTTGCCCACGGCAACGACCTCGCCCTGCTGGGGTTTCTCCTTGGCGGAATCGGGGATGATGATGCCGCCGATCCTGGTTTCCGACTCTTCGATGCGCCTCACCAGCACCCGATCGTGAAGCGGACGGATAATCATAGTGCATCGCTCCTTTCCGAACGAATCCATTATAAAGGGATCGGCGTGCTATATCAGTAGGGGCGGCCGGAAATCCTAGAGGAGGCAGCGTGGCGAAGATTCGGGTAGCGGTGGTGGGAGCCGGAGAGTTCGGGCGGAACCACATGCGGGTGGTGCGCGAATCGGGGCGCGCCGAATTGGCGGCGGTGTGCGATACGGATGGCAGGCGGGCGGCCGGGGCCGCGGTGCAGTTCGAATGCGCGGCGCTGGATGCAGCGGAGCTGGCCGGCCGGGCGGATGCGGCGATCGTGGCGGTTCCGACGGTCGAGCATTGCGCGGTGGGCTGCGCGCTGCTGGAAGCGGGCCTGGACGTGCTGGTGGAAAAGCCCATCGCGCCGGACCTGGCCTCGGCTCGCCAGTTGGTGGAGACCGCGCGGGCCAACTCCCGCCTGCTTCAGGTGGGCCACCTGGAGCGCTTCAACCCCGCCGTGGCCGCCCTGCGCAGCATCGCCGGGCTGCCGCTGTTCTTCGAGGTGCACCGCATGAGCGTGTTCACGCCGCGCAGCCTGGACATCGACGTGGTGCTGGATCTGATGATCCACGACCTGGACATCCTGCTGAGCCTGGTCGGGGAGGCCCCCGAGGAGATACGCGCCGCCGGCATCTCGGTCCTGAGCGGAAAGGTGGACATCGCCAACGTGCGCCTGGCGTTTCCGGGCGGCTGCGTGGCCAACCTGACGGCCAGCCGCGTTTCCACCGAACGGGTACGGAAACTTCGGCTCTTCCAACCGCGTCAATACATATCGGTGGACTACGCGCGGCAGGAGTGTGCGGTTTTCGAGGTGGCGGACAACCGCCAGATCGGATTCCGCCTGCTGCCGGTGGAAAACGCCGAGCCGCTGCGGCTGGAGCTGGAGTCTTTCTTCGAGGCCGTGGAAACGCGCCGCAGGCCGGTGGTGAGCGGAGAAGACGGCTGCCACGCGCTGGAAGCGGCCCTGGACGTTCGCGACAAGATCGAGGAGCACTCGCGCCGGGTCGAACAAACCGTGGCGGCTTGGAAATCGTGAATGCAAGGATTGGTTCGCCCGACGGTATCTGAGCCGCGGCTGCTGCTGGAGTGGCCCGCCGAGAGCAAACGAGCGCCGGCCTGGACGCTCTCGCTGGCGCTGCACGTGGCGGCGGTGATCGGCTTGATGTGGGTGCCGCGGAGTATCCTGGAGCCTCCGGAGCGCGCGATCCAATTCCACCTGACTACTCCGTTGATCGCGCCACCGGGGAAGCTGACGCAGACCGCGGCAAACCGAGGCAGAGTGGGCCACAACTTCACGCTGGAGAGCCTGATGGCCCGCCCGCGCGTGACGGCTCCGCGGGTGGCGCCCAGCGTTTCTCCGCCGCCGGAACCTCCCAAAGTGGAAGTCCCCGCGCTGGCCGGCGCCCAGCCGCCCCCACTGGGCACCAGTCTCACGGCGGCTGGGCCGCCTCCGCCACAGATTCAGTCCGAGGAGACGCCCCAGTTGACCTTCGAGACGCCGGGAGCTCCGGTCGCCCTGCCCGGGGCCGGCCGCCTGTCGCCCAACAGAGTATTTGGACAGTCCCGCAGCGCCGTCGACCAAGCCATCCAAGGCGCGGTTCGTCCGGGCAGCGGGGGCGTGGCGATCGACGATGTGGATGTGCCGGGCTCCGGGGACCTGGGCGCGTTGAGCCTGCCGAGCTCGCACGGCCGGCCCGCCAGTTCCCTCGAGTTGCTCAGCGACCCGATGGGCGTGGATTTCAAGCCCTACCTGATCCGGATTCTGGCCGCGGTGAAGCGCAACTGGCTGGCGGTTTACCCGGAAAGCGCGCGCCTGGGACGCAAGGGCCGGGTGCAGATCCAGTTTGCCATCGCGCGGGACGGCAGCGTTCCCAAGCTGGTGATCGCGATGTCCTCCGGCACCCGGGCGCTGGATCTGGCCGCGGTGGCGGGCGTCGATTCCTCGACTCCGTTCCCGCCCTTGCCGAACGACTTCCAGGGCGGCCAGGTCCGGTTGCAATTCACGTTCACTTACAACATGAAGTAGGCGGATGGCTTTCCCCCGGCCGGCTGTGATACTCTCGGGGAGGATCGGTTGCATTCCTATTCCAGCCGGACTACGGGACGCGGCTGCGCTTGCCGGCAGGCGGACCGGGCAATGGAAAACTCAGAATGAACGTTCGTTCCCTCTTTAGTCTGTTCTCTTCGGACCTGGCCATCGATCTGGGGACCGCCAACACGCTGGTCTACGCCAAAGGCAAAGGGATCGTGGTCAACGAGCCCTCCATCGTAGCCATCAACAAGAACACCGGAGAGGTGGAAGCGGTGGGGAAAGAGGCCAAGGAAATGCTGGGCCGCACCCCCGGCAATATCGTGGCCATCCGGCCGATGAAGGACGGCGTCATCGCCGACTTCAAGGTCACCGAGCGGATGCTGAACTACTTCATTCAGAAGGCGCACGGGCGGAAAATGCTGGTGCATCCGCGCATCGTGATTGGGGTGCCTTGCGAGATCACGCAGGTGGAAAAGCGGGCGGTGGTGGATTCGGCCTACCGGGCCAAGGCCAGCGAAGTGCACCTGGTGGAGCAGGCCATGGTGGCGGCCATCGGGGCGGGGCTTCCTATTACGGAACCGTGCGGCAACATGATCGTGGACATCGGCGGCGGCACCACCGACGTGGCGGTCATCTCGCTTTCGGGGATCGTGTATTCGCGCTCGGTGCGGGTGGCGGGCAACGAGATGGACGACGCCATCATGCAGTACCTGAAGCGCAAGTACAATCTGCTGATCGGAGAGCGCACGGCGGAGCAGATCAAGATCCAGGTGGGGTCGGCGTATCCGCTGGACCGGCCGCTGACCATGGAGATCAAGGGGCGGAACCTGATCGAGGGCGTGCCCAAGACCCTGACCGTCGACGACAGCGAAATCCGGGAGGCGCTTTCGGAATGCGTGGCCACCATCATGAACGCGATCCGGGTGGCGCTGGAGCGCACGCCGCCGGAGCTGAGCGCGGATATCAGCGACCGGGGCATCGTGCTGACGGGCGGGGGCGCGCTGCTCAAGAACCTGGACCGGCGGATTCGCGAAGAGACCGGGCTGCCGGTGTCGATCGCCGAGGACCCGCTGGCCTCGGTGGTGCTGGGCACCGGAAAAATGCTGACGGATTTCAAACTCCTGCGCAAAATCTCCCTAGAATAGGAAACGGAGGCCCAATGCCGCTCGTACCCGGCCGGCGCGGAGCGGCCAGCGGCCTCGCGGAGCCGGATGGACTCGCTGCTCAACCGATACCGTAACGTCACGGTGCTGTTGCTGGTGATCTTCGCACAGTTGATCCTGCTGGCCTACCAGGTCAAAAGCAACCAGGATGTGCGGCTGATCCGGGTGTGGGCGGTGAGCGCGGTGACGCCGCTGGCGCGGGTGATAGAGAGCCTGCGGAGCGGGACGGTCAGACTGGGGGAGAACTACGTCTTCCTGCACAACCTGCGCGAAGAGAACCGGGAGATCCAGAAGGAACTGGGCCGGCTGAAGATCGAGAACCAGTACTTGAAGTCGCAGTTGGAGACGGCCGATCGCGTCAAGGCCCTGAGCGCCTTCCAGTCGAACAACCCGTCGCGGATGGCGGCGGCGCGGGTGATCGGCACCGGCACGGGGGCCAACTCGCGGGTGGTGTTCATCGACCGGGGCTCGCGGGGCGGCGTGGCGGCGGGGATGGCGGTGATTACGCCGGACGGCATCGTGGGCAAGGTGACCGCGGCGTACCCCACGGCGTCGCAGGTGCTGCTGATCAGCGATCCGACCTTCAAGGCGGGGGTGATCTCGCAGAAGCACCGGGTGCACGGAACGGTGCGCGGGCTGGGCTACAGCACCTGCGACGTGTACTACATACAGAACGAGGAGCAGGTGGAACCGGGCGAGCGCTTCTTCACCTCGGGGGACGACGGGGTGTTTCCGAAAGGCCTGCCGGTGGGCTCGGTAACCGCGGTCCGGGAAGGCAATCCGTTCAAGGAGGTCCTGCTGGCGCCGAGCGGGTTTCAAGGCGGGCTGGAGGAGGTGCTGGTGGTGCTGGAGGGAGTCCACCAGCCGATTCCCGAACAATCGGTAGCCTCCACCGAAGTTCACCTGCAAGCGCCCGCGCCGCCGGCCGGGCAGGAAGAAGAAGCGCCCGCGGTTCCCGGAGCCAAGCCGAACGTCGGGACCGACGCGGATCGCTTGCGCGAGCGCTACAAGAACATCGGGGAGGCGCAGGGGCACAGGTTCGGCGAAGGGCAGATCGGCTCGAAGCCTCCGGATTTCAACCTGAAGCCGGAGGATGCCGGGGCCAAGGCCGCCAAACCGCCCGCGGAAGGCCAGACGGCCCCGCCGGCCAAGCCGGAGCCGGAGCCATGAGCGACACTTCCGACCTCCGGCTGATGACCAGCGCGCGCGAGACCGGGGTGGCGCGCTTTCGCCGCTGGGGAGTGGTGGGGGTCCCGCTGGCCGCCATCCTGTTCCAGGTGTATGTGCCGCGGTTCTTCCAGGTCTTCCAGTTCCTGGAAATGCCGCTGCTGGTGACGGTGTACTTCTCGCTGATGCGGCGCGACCAGATCGGTGGAACGTTCATTGGCGCGAGCATCGGACTGTTGCAGGATTCGCTCTCTCACCAGCCGCTGGGGATGTTCGGCATCGTGAAAACGCTGGTGGGCTACTTCGCCGCCTCGGTGGGCATGCGGATCGACGTGGATCACGTGGTGATCCGGCTGCTGCTGGCGTTTTTCCTGTACTGCTTCCACCAGTTCTTCTACTGGGTGCTGGCGCGCGCGCTGCTGGGAGAGCAGATTCCGTTCGACGTGCAGCAGATGTTCTTCGTGGGACTGTTGAACGCGGCGGTGGGCATCTCCCTGTTCCACTTTTT
>Ga0326727_10023554_pt1 | contig 11730 bp, 10 predicted proteins | sample MB2enrmetagenome_FD_207643 | JGI IMG/M metagenome (GOLD analysis project Ga0326727, IMG submission 207643) | Lab enriched peat soil microbial communities from McLean, Ithaca, NY, United States - MB29MY | ecosystem: Environmental > Terrestrial > Soil > Wetlands > Peat | place: USA: New York... | reverse complement strand
CTGTGTACCGCCTTGCTGCTGATTCCGCCGCTGCTGGTCGACGCAACCGCCCATCAGGCGGTCGCGCTGTTCGATGCCTTCTACCGGTCGGGCGCGCTGGTGTTCGGCGGCGGACACGTCGTGTTGCCATTGCTGCAGGCGGAAGTGGTGACACCCGGATGGGTGACGAACGAAACCTTCCTCGCCGGCTATGGCCTGGCGCAGGCCGTTCCCGGGCCGCTCTTCACCTTCGCCGCCTACCTCGGCGCCGTAGTGGGGCCGGCACCCCATGGATTGCGCGGTGCCGTCATCGCGCTGGTCGCCCTCTTCCTGCCCGGCCTGCTATTGGTCTACGGCATGCTGCCGTTTTGGGACGGCCTGCGGCGGCACCCTTCGACGCAGGCGGCCATGCGCGGCGCCAATGCCGCCGTTGTCGGCATCCTCGGCGCCGCCCTCTACAGCCCGGTCTGGACCAGCGCGGTGCTTTCGCCGCCGGATTTCGCGCTCGCGCTCACCGGCTTCCTGCTGCTCACCGTCTGGCAGGCGCCACCGTGGATCGTCGTGCTGCTGCTGGCGGCAGCCAGCACGCTCTCAAAACTGATCTGACAACGTCAGGAGTTTCCACAGCTCCGCCGGTCAAAGCTTCCGTCGGTCCGCGCTTACGACCCAAGCCCCGCGGTTTATTTCAGCGACGTATTGATGGCCGTGTATTTGGCGTTGAGCGTGGTACCGAGGCCATTGACGGTGGCGATGATGGCAAGGCTGATGCCCGCGGCGATCAATGCATATTCGATGGCGGTGGCGCCGGATTGATCGGCTACAAATCGCAACAATAGTGACTTCAAGACGGCCTCCTCTGGACGAACGGCGGAACTCGGCCGCGTTATAACCTGACCGCGAAGGTCATAGCCGGGCTAGAAGTTTTATCGGTTAATTCCGCTCCCCGTAGTTCTACGGAGAACGGATTGCGCTGGGCACGCACGGCCCGCAGTTACCAAGGGACGGATACGTCGAGAAAGTTTCAACCGGAAGACCCGTTCGACGCCGGTCTCGATCAGCCGATAGGTCGAGCCTGCAAATACCTGGCCGGCGAAGTTGGTCTTCATGTAGAGGATGAACTGGACTGTTGATTGTCGAGCATCGCGGCCGCGGCGAACCCGTCGGGATCAAATGGCCTCCGCCACCATCTGGATGGCGCCGCAGGGACATTCCTGGGCGCAGATGCCGCAGCCCTTGCAATAGTCCAGGTTGAACTCAAAACCCATTCCCGGCCCGAGCTTGATGACCGCGTTGTCGGGACAGACGCCGTAGCAGTTGTCGCACTCGAAGCAGTTGCCGCAAGACAGGCAGCGCCGCGCCTCATAGAGCGCGTTGCTTTCGTCCAGACCCTTGACGACCTCCTCGAAGGTCGAGGTACGCCGCGCCATCTCCAGCAGCGGCTGCAGAGTCTTCGGCGCTTCGCCGTAATACCAGGTGTTGAGCTTGTCGGCGGAGGCGATCTCGTGCTTCGCCGCGGGCGCGAAAGTCTCGCCGCGCAGCCATGCGTCAATATGGCGGGCGGCCTTCTTGCCATGTCCCACGGCCACCGTAACGGTGCGTTCGGACGGCACCATATCGCCGCCGGCGAAAATGCCGTTAACGCCGGTCATCATGTTGGGACCGACCTGGACGACGCCGTCTTTGACCTCCAACCCCGGCACGCCCTCGAGTAGGGACAGATCGACATCCTGGCCGAGCGCAAGCACGACCGAATCCGCCTGCAAGGTTTCGAAGGCGCCGGTCGGCTGCGGAAAGCCCTTGTCGTCGAGCGCCATTTTCTCGACCGTGATCGAGCCGGCCTCGACGTGCTTGATGGTCGACAGCCACTTCATCATCACGCCCTCTTCGAGCGCCTCCTCGACCTCGAAATCATGGGCCGGCATACGGTCGCGCGTCCGGCGATAGACGATGATGGCTTCCTCCGCGCCAAGCCTTTTGGCGGTGCGCGCGACGTCTAGCGCGGTATTGCCGCCACCGTAGACGACGACCTTGCGGCCGAGCAGCGGCTTGTCCTCGCCCTCCATCGAGCGCAGCACCTGCACGGCATCGAGCACCTTGGCCGCCTCGCCTGCCGGAATATAGGCCCGCTTGGCAATATGGGCACCGACCGCCAGGAAGGCGGCATCGAAGCCGCCAGCTTGCATCGCGTCGCGGATATTTTCGACCTTGCGGTTATAATTGATAACGACCCCGAGGTCCTGGATGCGCCGCACTTCGGCGTCCAGCACATCGCGCGGCAAGCGGTACTTCGGAATGCCGAACCGCATCATGCCGCCCGGCGCTGGCCCGGCTTCGTCGATGGTCACCCGATGGCCAAGGCGCGCCAGGTGATAGGCGGCGGAAAGGCCGGACGGTCCGGCGCCAACGATCAGCACCTTCTTGCCCGACACTTTGGCCGGCGCGGCAAAACGCCAGCCATTCTTGATGGCGAGATCGCCGAGGAAGCGCTCCACGGAATTGATGCCGACGGCGGAGTCCAGCACCGCGCGATTGCAGGCGCCCTCGCAGGGGTGATAGCAGACCCGGCCCATGACGGCCGGCAGCGGATTGTTTTCGGTCAGCGCCCGCCATGCCGCTTCGTAATCGCCGCTTTCGGCAAATGCGAGCCAGCCCTGAATGTCCTCGCCGGCGGGACAGGCATGATTGCAGGGCGGCAGGCGGTGAACATATTCGGGCCGCAGCGTGCGCCAGGAGCCGGTGTGGTTGATGAGTGACGTGCCGACGTCGAGCGTGATGGCAAAGGGATGCTCCATGGCCGCGCTCCTCACGCCTCGCCGGCTGGCTCGACCAGCCCGTATTCGGAGATGTTGGCGTCGCAGATGGCCTGCAGCCGCGCGATCCGCGGATCTTCGTGGCCGCCCCTGAACAGATGCGCGAAGCGGCGCTGCAGCTTCAAATAGTCCTGGACCGGAACCTGGCGCCGAATTCGGCGCACCTGGGTGACCTTGCCGTGTTCGGCCTCGAAGATCGGGTAGAGGCCGCACTCGACGGCAAGCTGCGCCAGCCGGATCGTATCGTGGGAGGCCGAACCCCAGCCGAGCGGGCAAGGCACGTTGATCTGGATGTAGCGCGCGCCATGGATCGACATCGCCTTGGTCACCTTGCGCTCGAGATCGTGCAGGTCGGCCACCGTCGCGGTGGCGACATAGGGAATGTTGTGGGCCACCGCGATCCTCGGCACCGACTTTCCGGTGCCGAACACGTTGCCCGGCTCCTCGCCGAGCGCGGGCGTGGTCGCGGTGCGCGCGGTCGGCGGCGTCGCCGAGGAGCGCTGCACGCCGGTGTTCATGTAGCCTTCATTATCGTAGCAGATGTAGAGCACATCGTCGTTGCGCTCGAACATCCCGGACAGGCACTGAAAGCCGATGTCGGTGGTCCCGCCATCGCCACCCTGCGCGATCACGCGGACCTCCGGGCGTTTCTTGACGCGCATGGCGGCAGCCACTCCAGTGGCGACCGCGGCGGCGTTGCCGAACAGCGAATGCAGCCAGGGCAATTGCCACGAGGTCTCCGGATAGGGCGTGGTGAACACTTCGAGACAGCCGGTGGCGTTGACGGCGATGAGGTTATTGTTGGTGGCGCGCATCGCCGCATCGATGGCATAGCGTGCGCCGAGCGCTTCGCCACATCCCTGGCAGGCGCGGTGACCGCAGGTCAGCGCGTTGGACCGCTCTTGCGAGGCCTGGACCGACCGCTCCTGTTCCGCCACCAGCCGGTTGCCGACGGTGAAGGTCCCCTTCTGATAATACTTCAGCTTCTGCACCGCTTCCCCGGGGGCCAGCGTCGCGATCGGTTGGGTCATGGACTTCCTCACTCCGCCGGGTTGGCCGCTGCCGCCAGCTGGCGCAGCACATTTTCGGCTGTCGGACCGGAGCGCCGGGTCTTGCGGGTGCGATGGATTTCGCGCCCGACCACGCGCTCATTCAGGTCCAGGAAATGCGTGCCCTCCCAGGGCTGCACGCTGGCCTGCCGGAACAGCCGGTGCAGCGAGGCGCGGGTGATGGCGCGGCCGCCGAGGCCGGCGACGCAGGAGTGGAGCCTGGGTGCTTTCGGCAGGTTGCGTAGCGCAGCGCCGACATTGTCGGCAAGCTGTCCGCCCATGCCGACCGCGATGCTCTTCTCCACCACGACAACGTCCCTGGCGCCGGCCAGCGCGTTGCGCAGAGCTTCCACCGGGAACGGCCGGAACGCGACGATGACGACCAAGCCGATGCGAATGCCATCGTCACGCATCTCGTCGATGGTGTCCTTGATGGTGCCGCAGACCGAGCCCATCGCCACCACCACCAGATCGGCATCCTCGGTCCGGTAGGCCCGCAAGAGGCCGCCCGAATCACGGCCGAAGACGCCCTTGAAGTCGTCGGAGAATTCCGGGATCAGCTTCAGCGCCAGGTTCTGCTTGTAATGGGCAAGGAAGCGCACTTCGGTGAAGGCTTCCGGCCCGACCATGGCGCCGATCGAGGCGGGCTCGCTGGGATCGAGCACCTGGACCGGATCGTAGGGCGGCAGATAGCCGTCGACCTGCGCCTGCGTGGGGATGTCGACGCGCTCCACGGCGTGGGTGAGAATGAAACCGTCGACGCAGACCATGACCGGCATCGACAATTCCTCGGCCAGCCTGAAGGCCTGGATATGCAGATCGACCGCCTCCTGATTGGTCTCGGCAAACAGCTGCAGCCAGCCGGCATCGCGCATCGACATCGCGTCGGAATGATCGTTCCAGATATTGATGGGCGCGCCGATGGCGCGGTTGCCGAGCGTCATCACGATCGGCAGGCCGAGGCCGGAGGCGTTATAGACCGCCTCGGCCATGAACAAGAGGCCCTGCGAGGCGGTCGCGGTATAGGCGCGGGCGCCGGCAGCCGAAGCGCCGATCGCGACCGAAAGGGCGGCAAACTCGCTCTCGACATTGATGTACTCGCAATTTTCCAGACGGCCCTCCTTCACCAACTCGCCAAGACCTTCGACGATGTGGGTCTGCGGCGTGATCGGATAGGCGCAGATCACTTCCGGCCGGCACAGCGCGATGGCCTCGGCCATGGCGTGCGATCCCTCAATTTGCTTCAGCATCGCGTGCGCTCCTTCAGTCTGCGTTTTCGGCAGGTTGCTGGGCCGCAATGAATTCAAAGGCCGCTCTCGCTGCGGCGATATTGGCGGCGCCGACCTTGCCGGGGAAGGCCTGCTCGATGGCGTGTTCGACGCTGTCCTGGTGAACAAAGCGGGTCAGCGCGGCAAAGGCGCCGAGCAAAGCGGCGTTCGGCACCGGGCGCCCGACATGCTTGAGCGCCAGTTCGGTAGCGTGCACCGTGACCGCATGGCCTTTGGGGAGTCGCTCGGCGATTTCGGGCAGTTGCAGATCGGCGAAGGTCTTGTTGGTGTTGACCAGGAGATAGCCATCGCCGCGCAGGCCAGCGAACACGTCGATCACCCGGAACAGGGTCGGATCCTGCACGATCACGCAGTCGGGCTCCTGGATCGGTTCGCGCAGGCGAATTTCCCGGTCGGCGATGCGGCAGAAGGCGACCACGGGAGCTCCGGTACGTTCCGAGCCGAAACTGGGAAAGGCCTGCGCGTGCCGCCCTTCGAAGAACGCCGCGACCGAGAGCATCTCGGCGCCGGTGACGACCCCCTGCCCGCCACGGCCATGAATTCGAACCTCAAACATCGACATTTCCTCGGAGCATTTGGTTTTGCACCTTAGCTTCCGGGCGCCGGCCCATCTTGCGCTCGATCAAACATCGCTGCATCGAGCGGGGCTTTTCCGCGTTTACCCATTCAGTCCGGTTGGCCCGACTTTCGCGGCACCAGCCAGACCGACAGCGAGCGGACGCCCTGGGCGCCCAGGATCAGCACACCCTCGATGTCGGCGGTCGCCGACGGCCCCGAATGAAACACGGCATAAGCCCGTTCGCGGAACTCCGGCCGCCCATAGGCCGCGTGAAGGTTGACGACGATGTCGGCGGGGTCGAGCAGAACGACCAGATGCTGGGCAAGGTAGGCCAGCGCGTTCACCTTCAGATCGCCATCGGTCAGCAGCACCGACCCGGTCTCGGCGACGCCGCAGCTGGCGCGAACCACCGCGTGATCGACATCGGCGAGACTGCGGGGATCGACGACGTCATTGAGGTCGAATTCGCCGGCAATTTCCGGCGTTGCCGAACAGACAAGGAGGCTGTCCGCGAGCAGAGCGTTGACCGGGGCGGTGCCATCGCCCCCGGGATCGGGCTGCAGCATCCGGCCACCCATTCGTTTGAGCGCGCGGCCGAAGGCCTCGATGAGATCGGCCGGCGAATGATCCTCGAACGTCGGAACCGCGGGCAGCGGCCGCTCCCCTTTCGGCAGATGACTGCGGATCGCCGCAAGAATGGCGTCACGGCTGCTCATGGCTTGTCTCCGCGAGTCCTGATGAACCATTGGTGAAAGGTCTCCGCCGGTGGTCGCGGCATCTCGCGGCCTTTGCCCCATTCGTTCATGCCGTTATAGATCACGAAGCGCGGCAGGCTGGTCAGCGCGTCGTTGGTTTTCTCGATCGCTGCCCGATAGACCGTCGGACGGGCGAGCACGGCGCCCGCGGCCCTCATGGCGGCGCGCTTGACGAACGGCGTTTCATGCTCGCGCACCAGAACCTTGCGCCAGGCGTAGATCTGCTCGTGAATATTGATCTTCACCGGACAGACGTTGCTGCAGCTGCCATTCAGCGTCGAAGAATAAGGCAGGTTGGAGTATTTCCTTGCGTTGAAGGTCGGATCGATGATCAGGCCGATCGGCCCGGAATAGGTGGCCCCGTAGCTCAAGCCGCCCGAGCGCCGATAGACCGGACAGGTGTTCATGCAGGCGCCGCAGCGAATGCATTTCAGCGAGGTCCAGAACTCCGCCATGCCGAGCCGCTCCGAGCGGCCATTGTCGACCAGCACGACGTGCATCTCAGCACCTGGCCGGGGTCCGCGGAAATGCGAGGTGTACTGGGTGATGGGCGAGCCGAGCGCGCTGCGCGACAGCATCCGTACGAACACCGCCAGATCTCCCATCCTCGGTATGATCTTCTCGATGCCGGCCGAGACGATATGGAGAGCGGGGATGTTGGCGCAGAGATCGGCATTGCCTTCATTGGTACAGACGACGACCGCGCCGGTTTCCGCAACCAGGAAGTTGGCCCCGGTCATGCCGGCGCCCGCGCTCAGGATCACCGGACGGGCGGCATTACGCTGGGCCTCGGCGAGGTAGGGCGGGTCGTCATTGTCCGGATCGGAGCCGATGGTGGCGGCGAATACTTTTGCCACATCCGTCCGTAGCTTGTGCACGGCAGGCACCACCACATGGCTCGGATCCTCATCGTCGAGCTGCTGGATACGCTCGCCGAGATCGGTCTCGACCACGTCGATGCCGGCTTTGGCCAGATCGGCGCGCAGACCGCATTCCTCGGTCAGCATCGACTTGCTCTTGATCAGCGTCCTGGCGCCGTGCTGCTCGAGCAGCTGCTGCACGATCTTGTTGTGCTCGGCGGCATCCCTGGCCCAGTGCACCACGACGCCGTTGGCCTTGGCCTTGGCCTCGAACATCTCGAGATAATGGTCGAGACGGCTCAGCGTGTGCTCCTTGATATCGGAGGCAAGCTGTCGCAGTTCCTCCCATTCTGGCATCGCCCACATCTGCTCGTCGCGGCGCTGCCGCAGCGTCCAGAGTCGCGCGTCGTGCTGTTGCTGGTGACGCGGAGCGGCAAGGAAGCGTTTGGCCGCTTCGGCCTGGTCGATCGGTTTGCTGCCGCGCTGGCGCGCGCCGCGCGGCTGCGCCTCGATGCCTTCGGGGACATCTTCGGGGGGGCGCTCGCTCATGCCGCCGCCCCGTTCAGGATCTGCGCGATATGAATGAACTTGATGGGGACGTTTCCCCGCTCGGCGCAGCCGCGCTGGTGCATCAGGCAGGAGCTGTCGGCCGAGACGATGTAATCGGCTGACGCGCGCGCAAAATCATGCACCTTGTCGGAACCCATCTTGGCCGACACGCTCTCGTTATAGACCGAGAACAGACCGCCAAAACCGCAGCACTCGTCGGGCCGCGACGCCGCCACGAACTGCAACCCTTCGACCTTGGACAACAGCTGCTCCGGCTTGGAGAAATGCGGCTCGCGCAGCTCCGAGGCCCGGGCGTGACGGAGCCCGCGCAGCGTCCCGCAGCTGTTGTGTAGACCTACCTTGTGCGGAAAGCGCGCCCATGGAAAGGCATCGACCTTGAGGATGTCGTGGAGAAACTCCACCAGCTCATAAGTCCGGGCGCGGACGTCGCGGACCGCCTCGGTCTGTTCCAGGGCCGTGAAGAAATGACGGATGTGGTGGACGCAGCTGCCGGAGGGACCGACGATATAGTCGAAGCCTTCGAAGTTCCGCACGAACAGCGCTTCAGCCCCGCTGGCCTCGGCGTCATATCCGCTGTTGGCCATCGGCTGGCCGCAGCAGGTCTGATCGCGGGGATAGACGACGTCGAGATCGAAGCGCTCCAGCAGTTGCAGCGTGGCGATGCCGACTTCCGGAAAGAAGGCATCGATGAAGCAGGGAATGAAAATCCCTATTTTCATGCTGTGGTTCCTCCGATTTTATGGTTTTTGAAATCGGCGCCGGCCGTGGCGTGCAGCCGGCGCCTGCAGTCCAGCTAGTGCCCGCCGACGACAGGGATGATCCAGGGAATCAGGTATTGCTGGATGGCGACGAGTGCGCCGAGCAGCACGGTCAGCACCACGCTGTGAACAAAGGTGCGGGCGAACACCGCGCCCTCCTTGCCCGCCATGTTCGTCACCGAAACGCCGGTGGCGATGTTCTGTGGCGAAATCATCTTGCCCATGACGCCGCCCGATGAATTGGTCGCGGCGAACAGCACCGGATTAAGATCGAGCTGACGCGCCGCGACCACCTGCAGGTTGCCGAACAGGGCGTTGCCCGATGTATCGCTTCCCGACAGCATCACCGCGATCCATCCGAGGAAAGGTGACAGCAGCACGAACAGCTTTCCGGTCGATGCAACCCCCTGCCCCAGCGTGTAGGCGAGGCCGGAATAGTTCATCAGATAGGCGAGGCCAACAATCAGCATCACCGTGACGACCGCAAGCCAGCACTGTCTGACGGTCTCGACCACGCAGCTGAAAAACAATTTGGGCGATAGCCGCACCAGGACCGCGGTGATGACGGCCGCCAGCAGGATGGCCGTCCCCGTCCCCAGCGGCTGGAATGCCCAGACCGCGTCATAGGGCTTGCCGTTGTAGAGTGTGATCGAGATCGCGCGATGCAATCCGGGCCAGGGAATATTCTGTTGCCCGATCGCAAACACCTTCAGCGTGGTCCAGACGATCACCGTCACCGACACCACGATCCATGGCAGCCATCCCTGCCAGCTCGGTACCGATGTGGCAGACGTCGACTTGGGGCCGGCACCAGCCTTGCTCTTGATCGCGAATTCGGGGTCCGGCGCGGGACGCCAGACCTGCAGGAACAGCAGGGTAGCGATCAGCGAGCCGAGCGAGGACAAGACGTCGGTCAGCGTGTAATCGATCAGGTTGGAGGCGGCAAACTGCGATATGGCAAAGCTGCCGCCGGCGACCAGCAGCACCGGCCACAGCGCGCGAATCGAGCGCCAGCCGCCATAGAGGCCAATGACATAGAAAGGCAACAAGAGGGCGATCAACGGCAGCTGACGGCCGATCATCGAGGCCAGCGCGGTCGCTGGCAGGCCGGTGACCGCGCCCAGCACCGTAACCGGCGCACCGAGCGCGCCGAACGCCACTGGCGCGGTGTTGAAGATCAGGACGTAGACCAGCGCCTCAAGCGGCGGATAGCCGACCAGGATCAGCAGCGAACTGGTAATTGCAACCGGCGTGCCGAACCCCGAGACGCCTTCCAGAAGAGCGCCGAAGCAGAAGCCGACCACGACCAGGATGACCCGTCGATCATTGGGCAGATGGGCCACCACCCACTCCCGGAAGGCATCGAACCGGCCGGACCGCACCGCGATATTGTAGAGCAACAGCGCGTTGACCACGATCCACATCACCGGCCACAGCGCGAAGACCGCACCATTGACGACCGAGTCGAGCGCCAGACCGACCGGCATGTTCCAGGCCATCACCGCGATGATCAGCGCCAGCACCAGACCGGCCAGGGCGGCCTGCCATGCCGGCCTGCGCAACACGCCAAGCAATACGAGGACCGCGAGGATGGGCAATATCGCGACGACAAACGATAGCCCCAGGCTGTCGCCGATAGGGGTCAGAAGCTGTTGAAACACTCGATCCTCCCGTGCTTGTGGTAATGTTTATTTACCGTGTTATTAATTGGTTATAATTTACACCCAACTATGTCAATGGTGTGTAATTGAGACCAAAGTCGAACATTGGACGAAAAATACGTCCAAGAGTATGATGCCGCCAGCCTGGAGCGCCCGATCATGATTCGACCCGAGAAACTTGCAGACGCGATCGCCGAGCACCTTGAGAAGCTGATCCTGGAAGGCGTGCTGCGGCCCGGAGAGAAGCTCGCCCCGGAGCGCGATCTTGCGGCCAAGCTCGATGTATCGCGCCCGTCTTTGCGCGAGGCCTTGGAAAAACTGCAAGGCAAGGGGCTGATCGAGACGACCAAGGCGGGAACGGTCGTGGCGCAGTTCCTGGCGCCCTTGTCCCGGCCGCTCGCCGAGCTGTTTGCCGACAAGCCCCGCGTTACCGCCGATTACTTCGAGTACCGCCGCATCATCGAGGGCCAAGCCGCTGCATTGGCTGCGACCCGCGCCACCGAGGTCGATCGGGCCGGGCTGAAAACCTGCTGCGAGCGCATGGAAAAGGCGCATCAGATCGAAGACCCCAGCCAGGAGGCGGCGGCCGATGCCGACCTTCACCAGCTGATCTACGAGGCGGCGCATAATGTCGTGCTGCTGCACGTGATGCGCGTATTCGGCGAACTCCTGAGAAACGACATACTCTACAATCGCCATCAACTATACCGGCGGTTTGGCGTTCGCGATCAGCTGCTGAGACAGCATCTTGCGATTGCCAAGGAAATCCTGCGCGGCGATCCCAAGGCCGCAGAGAAGGCCGCTTCCGACCACATCAACTTCACCTTTCAGACCATCGAGGACATTCGCCGCGATGAGGAGCGCGTGGAGGTTTCCCTGCGCCGGGTCTCTCGCTCCGACCTGTTGGCAGATTTCGTCAAGCATTCGTAAGCGCATTTTGGCAAGCAGATCCCGCCACCGGTTGACCTAGGTCAAATCCCAACGTCGCGGGCGATGTTAGTCTTGATTTAATCCAACAACGTTCCGAACCGGATAGATCGTTTATCCCCGAACCGAGGCTGGAAAATCCACAGTGGGGTGGCAGATGCTGCGCGCTCTCTTCCCAGCCCTGTTCTGCGGGACCGCCGTCGATGCGTACGAGCTCCGGGAATTTCAAGGGCTTGCGACCGCCGTCCAGTTCAATTCGGGAAGGACGATTTTTTCCGAGGGCGAGCAGGCCGATAGCGTGTTCGGCCTCTCGCACGGCTTTGTCCGCCTTTACAAGCTCTTGATGGACGGGAGGCGCCAGGTTCTGGCCTTCAAGTTGCCCGGCGACTTCCTGGCCATGCCACGCGCCGAGTTGCATAAATTTTCGGCCGACGCGATCGGCGAGGTCACCTTGAGCCAATTCTCGCGCAATGACCTGATCGAATTGATTGAGTCCAGTCCCAATCTGATGCG
>Ga0326727_10023551_pt1 | contig 11731 bp, 9 predicted proteins | sample MB2enrmetagenome_FD_207643 | JGI IMG/M metagenome (GOLD analysis project Ga0326727, IMG submission 207643) | Lab enriched peat soil microbial communities from McLean, Ithaca, NY, United States - MB29MY | ecosystem: Environmental > Terrestrial > Soil > Wetlands > Peat | place: USA: New York... | reverse complement strand
CTCTCGCGTGCCAGGCGCGCCAAAGAACACAAAGCAGCCCAAATGGACTTTCTGCGGTTCCAGATCGGAGAGCTTGAATCGGCAAAGATTCAACCAAACGAGGATGCCGATCTCAGACAGGAGCGGGAGATTTTGAAAAACGCCGGCACATTGGCCCAGTCCTCACAAAGGGCCGTCAACGCTCTTTATTCAGACAAAGGCGCCATTCTGGAGCGGCTTTCGGAGGTGGAAAAAGATCTGGGATCGATCGTGAATGTCGATCCGTCTCAGGGCAGCCTTGGCGAATACCTCAGGCAGGCCCGGATCCATTTGGAAGAAATGAGCCACGCGCTGAAGAGGTATGCTGAAAGGATAGTTTTCGATCCTTCAAGGCTCGCCGCGATAGAGGATCGGCTTGCACTCCTGAGCAGACTCGGGAAAAAATATGGTTCCAACGCAAACGAGATGCTGGCTAAATTGGGAGAATTCCGCAAAATAGAGGGTGAAAGCGAGGAATCAGTCCTCCGCGAGGAAGAATTGGAAAGGGAGATCGAAACTCTGCGCCTCGCCTACCTCGAGAAGGCAGGAAATCTTTCGAGCAAACGGCATGAGGCGGCCGAGAAGCTTTCCGAGGAAGTCTCAAGAAATCTGGCCGACCTGGACATGCCGCAGGCAAGGTTTTACGTGAGTTTTTCGGACGAGGAAGAAAATCCGGCCTTATTTTCTCCAACCGGAATCGACAGGATTGAATTTCTGCTTTCCGCGAATCCGGGAGAAGAGTTGAAACCCCTGGTCAGAATAGCATCGGGAGGGGAACTTTCCAGGATCCTTCTCGCGCTGAAGAGTCTTCTCGGTAGAAGGGAAGAAGCCGAGACGCTCATCTTCGATGAGGTAGATGCTGGAATCGGCGGCCGCACGGCCGAACTCGTAGGTATTAGATTAAGTAAGCTCTCGAAGCGGCATCAGGTCATTTGCATCACTCATCTTCCTCAGATCGCCTGCTATGGGAGGTTCCATTACCTGGTAAAAAAACAGGCAGAAGAAAACGAGACCTCCACCACCATTAGCATGCTGACGGAATCAGAGCGCCCGGAAGAACTCGCTCGCATGCTGGGCGGGATTTCTATATCCGAAAAGGTGCGAGAGCACGCTAGAGAACTTCTGAAGCGAAGCTTGCAAGCTTGAAGCCGCCCATTGATTAATATGGAGTGACATTTGACATTAGCATGCGCCGTCATTCCGGCAGGGCTCTCGGGCCGGAATCCAGTGGCGGGCTAACGCAGCAAGTCGGCACGACTAATAACTAAGAACTTGAAACCAAAAATTTATGGTTCTTGCAGATGCTGAAAAACGCAGCAGGGCCCTTGATCCGACGGGCAGCTTCCATCTTACCGCCCCTGCCGGTTCGGGTAAGACCTTCCTGCTGGTCGCCAGGTTTCTTCGCCTTTTGGGGCTTGTAGGGCATCCTCGGCAAATCCTCGCGCTTACATTCACCAACAAGGCGGCGGCCGAAATGCTTGAAAGAGTGAGGGCCTGTCTCGATCGGGCAAAGAGAGGAGCGACCGCCGAAAACCCGGCGGAGGCCGAATTGCTTGGTTATGCCGCCCAAGCCCTCATTGCCCACAAAAAGCTTGAAGATCCCCTGCTTGCCGGGGAAATTCTACAGGTCCGCACCTTTCACTCTTTTTGCTACGCAGTTGCCTCGCAAGCACCGTTCGAAGCCGGAATCCCCCCGGGGTCCAGTCTTCTTGACGAAAACGAGCAGGAGTTTTTTCTCGAAGAAGTGGTTAATGAAGCCCTTCAGCAAATCGCTTCCCGCAAGGATGGCGATGTTGCGCGCCGCGCCCTCATGAACCGCCTCCTTTATCTGAATAATTCCTGGCGTGCCCTGGCAAACGAGATGAAGGACCTGGTAGAAAGGAGAGGGGTGCTGGTGGACCTGGTGCAGGTCCTTAGCCGCGATCGGGCGTCCGGTTGCCTTGCAGCCAGGGTGCGTGAACTGGTTGAAGCCGAACTGAAGACGCTCAGGGCCGGCTTCGAGACATGTGAGCTCGGATGCGGATGGGCCGACTTTATAGAGCATGAGAGAGATGCCGGCGCGGAGGCCGCCTGTGCTCTTCCACCCCGGATTCCCGGACCGCGTTGGGAAGATCTTCCTCAGTGGATCTGCCTCGCGGACACTTTCCTCACCAAAGAAGGCAACATCAGGGGCCGGCTTGGACCAAAAACGGGGTTCTACAATGGATTTTCAAAGACGGCATGGGGTTGCGCCATTCAGAATATCCCGGTCGAAACTGCTCAAAGACTCCATCAGGTCCGTCTGCTTCCTTTTCATGACGCACCCGTGATGGACCCTGACATTCTCTGGGACCTGGTGGTTTTGCTGCATTCGGTCCTCGAAATTTACGACTCCGCGAGGCGCGCTAAAAGGTCGCTCGATTATTCGGCCCTGGAGATTGCCGCCCTGCGTCTTTTTGATGCTGCCGCCCCTTCCGACCTTCAGTTGATACTCGATCAGCAGATCCGGCACATTCTGGTCGATGAGTTTCAGGACACCAGCCGCGAGCAGTGGGAACTCCTGCAGAAACTGTGTTCCGGCTGGTCGGACGGAGACGGGCGAACCCTCTTTTTAGTCGGTGACCCAAAGCAATCGATTTACGCTTTCCGCAAAGCGGAGGTCAAGCTGTTCCTGGACGCGAGGCTGGGGCTTCCCGTCGAGGCGGGAGGAAATATCAGCCTGGAAACTCTCGTACTCGATACAAACTTCCGTTCGCAGCCGCATCTCATCGACTGGTGCAACCGGATTTTCGAAGAAACGGTTATGGTTGAACCCAAACCTGAATTCGACGAAGTCCCTTTCAGTTCGGCAAAACCATCACCGACAACGCAAGTTCTCGCGGACCCGGCTCCGATCGAGCTTGCTCTGTTCATAGAGTGGCCTGAGCGCGAGAGCGCAAGGACAAGGGAAGCTCAGTGGCTGGCCGGAAGAATCGCCCAACATCGGCAAGAAAGAGGCCGTGATTGGCAAACGGCTATCCTCCTATTCTCGCGTACCCATCTGCCGTTCTACCTCGAGGCGCTTCAGCAAAAGAAGGTCCCAGTCCAGGTGAAGGAGGGGTTAAAGCTTCAGGAGAGGCCCGAGGTCTTCTATCTGTGGCAGCTTTGCCGGGGAATAGTTCTGCCCCATGACGATCTTGCCTGGGCTACCCAGCTTCGAAGTCCCTGGTTTAGCCTGGATTTTGACAGAATTCATGCCGTATCACACGAACAACCAGATCTTTGGATTGAGAAAATCAACGCGTTTTCGGAGCGCGATGAGCAGACAGGATTTTTCAGGAAGGCGCTGACCGGCGCATGGCAGCATGTCGGGCATCTGCCGCTCGCCGATGTCGTCGAGTCAGTGTGGTTGGAACTGCATGGGGCCCGCGTGGTAGTTTCGAGGTGGGGAAGCCGGGGTCTCAACTGTTGCCGCCGTTTTCTTCAGATGCTCAGGGAGGCTGAGCAGGGCGAACCGGTCCGCACTCTTGAGCGGCTGGAGCAGCTTCTAAATAAGGCTTACGAGCCGGTGGACCCGGACACCGCCGGCTCTAACATTGTGCTTTCAACCGTTCATGGAGCCAAAGGCCTGGAATTCGACGCGGTTTTCATCCCATTCATGGATTGGAACCCGGAGAGCCAAAGAAAAGACCTGCCCCCCCCTTACGTGCTGGAGCGGTCCCCTTGTTCCGGCGATTATTTGCTGGCCTCGAGACCTGACCGTCTTACGGGCGAGAAGGACCCCCTATATGCCCATCTTCGGAAACTTCGCTCCAGACGCCAGTTGGGGGAGGCCAGGAGACTTTTTTACGTAGCGGTTACGCGCGCCAGGCATCAACTTGTTATGAGCGGGCTTGCAAAAAAGAAGGGAGACTCCTTTTCGAGTTTCACCGAAAGTCCCCTGGGTTGGCTCAGCAAACATTATGCGATCGACGAGCTTTGCGGACTGGATCGGATCTCCTGCCCCGATGAGACCGAAGAGGCCGGTACGGCGCTTACCCCTTTCGAACGGAAAAGATTATCGCTCGGTGGGGATGGTTTTGTACATCTAGAACCCGACTGCGGCTCATGCGTGACGTGCGGCCCAGAGGAGAAGACCTCACGGCCTGAATTCGCGCCGGCGCAATTCGAACGAGAAAAGCCCGTTTTGACGGTCATCTCACCTTCGGGTCTCAGGGTCTTCGGGGGGGCCCGCTTTGAGGCGGAACTGGAAGAACGGGCGGAGGGTGCTGTATCTTCATCCTGCCCCGCAAACGTGTGGGGAACGCTGGTTCATCGGCTTCTGGCCGATTTCGGCAAAACGGGAACCCTGCCTTCGATTCAGCAGGCAAGCGCAACTCTCGTCAGGATAGGGATTGAACGGCCCAAGTCCCTTGGAATAGCACGGGAAGCTCTTTCAGAGGTGAAGTCATGCCTGGGTGATCTTTGGCTCCAGGGTTTTTACAACACGCCGCCAGAGCGCCGCAGAGTCGAATGGCCGGCAGAGTGTGCACACGAGAGCGGCGTGCTATATTCGGGTGTGATCGATCTTGCCGCCGAGATAGAAGAAAGATGGAAACTGGTCGACTTTAAGACCTCCAGGCCCCTTCAAGGCGAGGATATCGAAGATTTCCTGCGAATAGAAGTAGAAGCGTATCGGCCTCAGATTCTCGCTTATTGCGAAATCTGGTCAAAACTTACCGCAACGGACCCTGCCCGTATAGAAGCCTTCATTTACTGGACGGCATTAAGACGGTGGTCAGTCGTAAGTGGTCAGTGGTCGGGCAAAGCGTAAGACAGATAGTATTTCCGCCATCACTGGCTGCTTTTCCTGACCGCTGTCAACCGCTGTTTACAGCAAGGTCAGGACCACGAGCAGATGTGCCACCTCACTCAAAGGCGCGTTCAGGTTGGCCCGGTGGTTGGCGAAAAATCCATCCAAATCAGCGTCTAAAACTATCCAGGGGTCTATCTTCTCAGCGATAAGCAGTTCGTGCAGCATCTCATCCATTATGTCAGCCCCATGCATGGTGGCCAACTGGTTTTTGAATCCCACCCGGCAGATTTTCAGGATTTCGCAATAAACATGGGCAACCCCCTTGGCATAATAGAAGTAAGCGTCCGACTTCCACCATCCAACCGGCATGACCAGGGTTCGATTCACATTTCCGATCTGGTCCTTGTAAGTAGAAAGCAGCGAGACCAAGGTGTCGCGGCGGTAATAGAAGTTCCGCTGGCCTGTCTCAAGTTTGGCTTTGAATTTTTTCAGGTGTTCAAGCGCCTGCCTGTATGAACTTTCGGCCGATGGAAACCACCATGACGTGGCGCTGATATAGAAATCATTGAGTGCCTGTTCCAGGTCGGGATCGTACGAGTCCGCCTCACCGAGCCTTGTGAGACTGTCTTTGAGCCGCACAGTGGTAAACCGGACGGCTTCTAGCACCCCTAACTGGTAGTTGTTCACATCGTCAGTAAAGCGGCAGATGAAGATGCCGTTGGGCCTCCAGCCCAAAAACCTGGCGTTAAGCTCATAATCCATGAGTTTTATTAAAGTATCGACAAAAGTTACACCGGGAATCGGGGAAATCTGCGGAAGTTGGACGTGCGCTTCCCCATGAGCCCCAGCGTGGGCCTCTTCGTGCGCCGGTCCATGCTCTAACGCGCCTGGGGACGGCTCCGGAGCCCGCTGTTCCTCTTTGGGCAGCTCTGCCCCCCCCTGGGCCGGGGGTATTGGAGGCGGCTTGTGCTCCTTATTGAGAGCAGGAAGCTTTTCCTGGGGTGGAGGCTGTTGATCCTGAGGCGCCTGCTGTGGCGATGGAGATTCTGCGGAAAGCGCAGGCCTTTGGAGCGCGAACACAGTTGTCGATACCCCGAAGGTCAGGAGAAAGGTGATCGCAAGAAAGGACAACAAAACTGAATGCTGCCTTGCTGAGAATTTGCAGCAGCTTCGAGTCCTTCCGTCCATAAGTCCCATCTCAGCCTCCTTTATGCGGCTCAATGACGTCTCAGGACTCCTCCATATATGTCGCACAAGCGTCCGCGGACTCCCACGCGGACACACTATAAAGCCGCCTTTTCTCGGTATTTAGTTTTGCGGAAAGCCTTTCAAAGAGGAAATGGGCAATATTTTCGGAAGAAGGATTGTTCTGTGAAAAGAAAGGCAATTCATTCATGTACTTATGATCCACTTCCTCGAGAATCTCCCGTATCGCCGCTTTCACTTCACCGAAATCGACAAGTATGCCGTTTGCCTCCAAGGATTTCCCGCGCAGAACTACTTCGATTTTCCAGTTATGCCCGTGAAGATTTTCGCACTTGCCGCGAAAGTCCCTCAGCATATGTGCAGCGGCGAAGCTGCTGATCACTTTCAGTTCGAAAAGGCCATTGTTCAAAACCAAATCTCCTTATAGCCTGCATATGGTTCGCCGCAGAGATGCAGAGAAGTTGCAGAAAAAGCTCTTTGCATCAATGACTTAAAGAAATTTACCCGAAGGGTGGATTTTTGTCAAACTCAATCGGGGAACTCGATTATAGACCTGTCCAGAGCAGAGGTCGTCCTTGGCGGAATAATAAATATCCCTCCCCCAAGCCCCAGAGAGGCTATTTCCGAGAGGCGACGGAAAGTTGAATATGGAGTGCGAATTAGAGGCAGCCCTCTGAGGAGCGAATCCTATTGACTCAATCCTGAATTTCAATTAGATATTAAAGGTTCTAAGGCGGTGTAGCTCAGGTGGTAGAGCATACGGCTCATATCCGTAGCGTCCGGGGTTCGAAACCCTGCACCGCCAATCTTCGATTCAAAAAAGTAACTTCTTCACCAAGTTAGGTCGTCAGCCCCTCTGCTTTCCACAAAAGAGTCACACCGGGGCTGACGATGCAAACAACTTACAAACCTTTTAAGAATCCTTCCTATCTGTTAAAATCCCGGTACGGATTTTATTTTCGAAAGACATTTGAGACTGCTAGGCTGGGCAAATCGAATCAACGGTTTTGCCTAAAACCGTTGATTCGCCAGCCGGAAAGCGGATTTCATCGGGATTGCAGGCCAGACCATTGCGGGGACACCAACGGCATTAACCTACTTGCTAAATTTAACCGATAGGGTTATTTTACAGTCGTATGGAAAAGCGGACGCCTCACTGCAAGCTTTCGGACATAAAAGCCTTGATCCGAGCCGGTAAAGTGCGAATAACCCTGTCGGCACTTGCTGGCGGGGCGGCGTTGGGATTCGATGCAGACGGTATTCTGGGCGTTGTCATGGCGCTGACGCCAAAGGATTTTTATAAATGCATGACGACGCTCTCCGATCATCGGATCTGGCAAGACGTTTACAGACCTGCAACATCAGCCGGTGAGGTTTACCTGAAACTGACCGTCGCCGACGATGTGCTCGTCGTGTCTTTTAAGGAGCTATGACCATGAAATGTCCAGTTTGCGGCGGCGCTGAATTGGTGCGCGACACCCGTGACGTACCTTACACATACAAGGGCGAGTCAACGATCATTCCCTCGGCAACGGGTGATTTCTGCCCGGCGTGTGGCGAAGCCGTGTTTGAAAAGAGCGAATCGGAGCGTATCAGTTCGTTGATGCTGGAGTTTAACAAGCAGGTGAACGCATCCATTGTCGATCCGGCGTTCATAGCGCATGTGCGCAAGAAGCTTGCTCTCGACCAGCGCGAAGCGGGCGAGATTTTCGGGGGGGGCGTCAATGCGTTTTCACGCTATGAGAACGGCAAGACCAAGCCGCCACTGGCGCTGGTGAAATTGCTCAAGGTGCTTGACCGTCACCCGGACCTTCTGGCGGAGATCAGAACCGATTCCTGATTGAAAGTGTGTCACACTTCGGGTATACACATTGCTGTTGGCGTTGATATGGACCATAAGGAAATCGAAGGCTTACGGTGCGACGGGGTTCGGTGGTTCGAAACCCTGCACCGCCATTTTTCAGATGGATCCCCGAAGGGGAATCTTTTTTATTTGCAGAAAAACGATTTTGCCTTTAAAAATGAAGAGTTCCAGCCTATCGAGTCTTTTTTTTGCTTGAAAACCTGAGAATAATCCTTTAATAGTTTATGAGGATTCAATAAGACTGAACAATCCAAAGCCGAACGACCAAGAGCCGAACTACCAAGCTTCGGTGGCGCTGGAAGGAAAGGAAGTTTTATGACTTTGACCAAGGCTCATATCGTGGAGAATTTGTTTGCCAAAAACATCTTTACCAAGACAGAATCAGCCCAGATTATCGACACCCTTTTCGAGATCATAAAAAATACCCTTGAAAATGGCGAAGACGTGCTTATAAGCGGCTTTGGCAAATTCAGCGTCAAAGAAAAGAACCAGCGCCGGGGCCGCAACCCCCAGACTGGCGACCCTATTATTCTCTCACCACGCAGCGTTGTTACCTTCAAGTGCTCCGGCGTTCTAAGAGAGAAAATCAACGAGGGTTAATATACCTCCGGCGGAAAGGATATCCTCTTGAACGGAGGATTACCCTTTGAAACAGGGACTTCTTCTGAAGGTGAACTCCTCGTTTCCTTCAAAGCCCCACTGACCTACGAAAACGCTGCACAAACATGGCAAAGGCTGAGCGCCCTTGTCATTTCAACACATGCTTCATTGGTTCTAGACCTTTCCTCGGTGACCAAGGTGGACAGCGCCGGGGCGGCGCTTCTGTGGTCGTTTCAGCGACTGTGCGACCGTAAGGGCGTTCGGCTTCGCACCGAATCCGTTCAGCCCCCTATAAAACATTTCCTCGAATATCTTGAGCGTGAGACACCAAAACAACAACCCACACCACCAGCTGGTTCTTTTGTCAGTCGATTTGGTGATTTTCTGATCGTGCAGGCAACTGAACTCAGGGATTTCGTCCGATTCTGTGGTTCTTTTCTTGCCGTAGCCGGCAGCGTCCTTCGCCGGTCCGGACGGTTTCGCTGGAAGGAGTCCTTCTATTATCTTCAGTTGGCGGGATCGGACGCCATGACCATCCTCTTCCTGATCATGTTTCTTTTAGGGATGGTTATGACCTTTCAAGCAGCGATACAGTTGAAGCAATTTGGGGCCAATATTTATGTTGCCGACCTTGTCAGCCTTGCCCTGGCTCGCGAGCTTGCGCCCGTATTCACCGCGATGCTTCTTGCGGGCCGCTCAGGCTCGGCCTTCGCAGCAGAAATCGGGACCATGAAAGTCGGCGAGGAATTGGATGCCCTGGCCGTAATGGGTTTCAATCTAACCGAATTGGTAATTCTTCCCAAAGTGATCGCTCTGATGATGGCGGCGCCGCTACTGACGATTTGGGCCAATGTTGCAGGGATTTTAGGAGGAATTGTCGTTTCGGCTGTTTCTCTTGACCTCACGCCTTACAGTTTCATGTATGAGGTTTACTCAGCTATCTCCCTCACAGACATCGCTGGAGGCATGCTAAAAACAGAGGTTTTTGCAATTCTCATCGGGCTGGTAGGTTGCTTTCGAGGGTGCCAAACCGGCATTGGAGCAGACAGCGTGGGGCGCCAGACCACTTCGGCAGTCGTAAGCGGACTTTTCCTTATTATTTTTGCCGATGCCATATTGACTGTCCTATACTATCTCCTGGGCTGGTAAATTTAACGACAGGTTCATCTTTTTCCAAATACACTCGCTAAGAACAGCCGTGTCCATGGATTCGTCCCAAAATTCCCTAACTGTCCATGCCCTTTGCGTCGAAGGTATTTCATTGGGCTATGGAGAAAAAATAGTATTGAAAAACGTGAGTTTCTGTGTCGAACACGGCCAGATAGTGACTATCCTGGGAGGCAGCGGGAGCGGAAAGAGCACTCTTATGAAAGGTCTGACCGGTTTGCTCAAACCAACGGAAGGCCGAGTCGAGCTATACGGAAAAGATATTTCCGGGACCGGCACCGAGGAATGGCTCGAGTCGGCGCGAAAAAGGATCGGAGTGTTGTTCCAGTCGGGGGCGCTTATAGGCTCTCTCACTCTTGCTGAAAACATTGCTTTGCCGATCCAGGAATTTTCAAATGTTCCGGATGAGATTTTGCCCGATATTGTGCGGCTCAAGCTGGAAATGGTGAGGCTGGGCGGATATGAAGGCTATTATCCTGCGGAACTTAGCGGCGGGATGAAAAAGCGCGCGGGGCTGGCCAGGGCGATCGCGCTCGACCCACAAATACTTTTCTGTGATGAGCCCACAGGAGGCCTCGATCCTGTCATATCGGCAGAAATGGATAACCTGTTGCTGGAACTCAACCGCACACTGGGCATCACTATGGTTATCATTACTCACGACCTTCCGAGCATCAAAGCGATATCTGACTGGTCGATCATGGTCGATAGAGACGCACAGGGGATAATAGCCACCGGTTCACCGGACGAGATGGAAAACAGCACGGATCAACGTGTCTATGACTTTTTCCACAGGCAGGCCCGGTAATAATCGACGACAAAAGGAAACCGCCGCAGGGACACGGAGACATGAGGTAGAAGCGATCTCTTTGCGTTGCCGCGTTTTCCCTTCTCCGTGTCAAGTTCTTCAAGGGAGGAAGTAGTTGGCCCGAACGGTTAGTCCATTCAGAATCGGCATGTTTGCTCTTCTTTGCCTGGCATTGACAGCCGGAGCAGCTATCTGGCTCAAGGCAGCCTTCCTTTTTGAAAACACAAAAATTTACGCCACCTATTTCAGCGTCTCGGTAAAAGGACTGCAAAAGGACGCCGTTGTCAACTACAAAGGGGTTCCGGTGGGTCGTGTATACACTGTGGACATTGCCCCCGACGGCAGGCTGATTGAGGTGCTGATGAAACTGAGGGCCGATTTCAGGGTCGACAATACCATTTGCGCCAAGTTGCACGAGCAGGGTTTGACCGGACTGCGTTATCTAGAAATCGGCACCGCCCCCGAAGATATAGACCAATTTACTCCAAAGATCACCTTTCCAACCCAATATCCTTATATACAGTCATACCCGTCTGAACTGGAGCTGCTCGAGATCGGTCTCCACAACCTTTACGACAAACTCATATCATTGGATTTGGAAGGCCTTACCGATTCATGGAGGCATACCTCGGGGTTGTTCAACAACCTGCTGACTCAACTCGGTGCTCAGTCAGCGACCCAGGGGGACCTCAAAGAGACGATTACCGCATTGAAGAAAGCTTCTCAACATTCGGAGGCCCTTTTTGCAAGACTATCCAATGCGATGTCCAAGGAGCGGGTCAATAAAGGGATGCAAGACCTCACGGCGACGCTGGCGTCGACCCGGCGAGCTTCAGACCGGCTCAGACAACAGCTAGACGCCTTGCCACCCGGCACCCTCAAGCGGCTTTCGGATCAATTTGGCGAGACACTTCAATCCGGCGGGACGGCTTTTTCAGACCTGGGAACCAAAGTTAACGATTCAGCCAACCTGCTCGAACTGGATCTTCAACAGTTGGGGGCACTCATCGCCCAATTGAATTCCCTGGTTCAGGAAGTGAGGGAAGAGCCAAACCGGCTGATCTTTCCGGGCAAACAACCCCATGAACCATTCACGAACAAGTGAACGGCAAACAGCGAGCAGTGAATTGTGAAAAACCAAATTCTTCAATTGGTAAGAAGCATGAAAAACAGAGGTGAAAAGCATCAAAACCCAAGCAACCAAAAAGAAAAGGGCAAAAATTTTTCCCTTTTCACTTTATACTGTTGCCTGTTACTCGCGCTCTCCAGCTGTGGGTCTCTTTTTCCAAAGGGTCCTGCGCCTGATTACTACCAG
>Ga0326727_10023549_pt1 | contig 11731 bp, 9 predicted proteins | sample MB2enrmetagenome_FD_207643 | JGI IMG/M metagenome (GOLD analysis project Ga0326727, IMG submission 207643) | Lab enriched peat soil microbial communities from McLean, Ithaca, NY, United States - MB29MY | ecosystem: Environmental > Terrestrial > Soil > Wetlands > Peat | place: USA: New York... | reverse complement strand
GACAGGGTGGCGATCATCGATCATGGCCGACTGGTTGCACTGGGCACACCCGCGGACCTACGGCGAGGGCAGGGGGTCGCCTCTCGGGCGCGACGACCCTCCACCGGTGGGGAAACAGCCGGGCCGCTCCCGCACGCGGGGGCGACCTCCGCCGCGGCGGCCGTTCCAAATGGCCCCGCCATGGACATGCGGGAGGTCCGGCTCGAGCTGGGCGCGCCGCTCGAGTCCGAGCAGCTCACCCGCCTCGGACGGCTGCCATCCGCCCAAGCGGTTCGCGCCGATCGCAGTGGTGTTTACCTGCTGCAGACGGCGTCCGCGGGTGACCTCCTGGTCGAGCTCAGCACGTGGCTGCTCGCGAACGGCGTCGAGCCGCTCGCGATCCACGTAGGGCAGGGCAGCCTGGAAGACGTGTTCCTGCGGCTGATCGGGGAAGGGGCCGACTCGTGAGCCCCGCGCTGACCTGGCGCGCCTTCCTCGCGCAGACGCGCGTCGAGCTGCTGCTCACCGTCCGCCGGGGCGAGAACCTGCTCGTCACCCTGGGGATCCCGCTGCTGCTGTTGGTCTTCTTCTCCGTCGTGCCACTGCTGCCACCTCCGTCGTGGGGCGGGCACCAAGTCGACCAGGTGGCACCCGGCATCCTCGCGCTCGCGGTCGTCTCCACGGGCCTAGTGTCCCTGGGGATCGCGACCGCGTTCGAGCGCTCCTACGGCGTGCTGAAGCGGCTCGGTGGCTCGCCGCTGCCGCGACCGGCGCTGCTCGCCGCGAAGACCGTCGCCGTCGTGGCCACCGAGCTCGTCCAGGTCCTGCTAATCGCCGTGGTCGGGGCGCTGCTCGGATGGGCCCCGCAGGGCGGGATCGTGGCCGGCATCCTCGGCGTCCTGGCCTGGCTGCTGCTGGGCTCGATCGCCTTCTGCGCGATGGGCCTGCTGATCGCGGGAACGCTGCGGGCGGAAGCCGTGTTGGGCATCGCCAACGGCGTCTACTTAGTCTTCCTGCTGTTGGGCGGGATCATCATCCCACTCGACCATCTCCCGCCCGCGATCGCCGTCCCTGCGTCGCTGCTGCCCCCGGCCCAGCTGGCGGGGTTGCTGCGCGGCGCGCTGGAGCCCGGAGGAGTGATCGACCCCATGCAGGCCGGAGGGCTGGCGGCGTGGGCGGTGGCGCTGGTCGGCGCGACGCTCCTCACATTTCGCACGGAGTAACCATAGAGAACGACCCCGGGAGGCGGGTCCCAGGGTCGTTCGGTCGATATGCGTCTGGTTGCGGGGGACGGATTCGAACCGCCGACCTTCGGGTTATGAGCCCGACGAGCTGCCGCTGCTCCACCCCGCGAAGAATCACTATAGCCACCCGCGTCTGTTCGGTCAAACGCGTGCAGGGAGAGGGGGAGGACAAGGGTCAAACGCCGCTGACCCGGACTCGTCTCCCGGCGCCCCCTGCCGCTTTAGCGTCGGCGCCGCGGGTGGGCTGGGGGGCAGCTGAGCAAGGGCCCCGCCGGTCGGCGTTGTGGCGACGGGCCCACGCCTGGCAGGGATCGATGTTCCGGGGCCGGGGGGCCACGGCGGTGCGGAGCGAGTGTCGTGTGGGCTTGAAGGGTTCAGGGAAGAGATAACCTCATGACGAGCCCTCGCCGCCGGGGGTCGGCGTAGTGGCCCGTTGGCCTATCGTGCGCGCCGCCCTTGCGAGCGATGAGGCTTCATTCTCGCCACGCCCATCTCACGCTGCCTCGCCGCGAGCGCGACAGTCCCTTCTCGGCGATCTTGCGGACCGGCCCCTGCGGATTGTCCCGAACACAGACGTATAACTTCGAGGCCAGCGTGGCGTCGGGGCTCTTACCGCTCGTGCTGACTAGCCCTCGGTCGAGTACTTCTTTAACGAGCTCCTTCGTGGTCATCTCACGTCCGGTGTCGCGGAGGACCGAGATTGCAGCGGAGAGGAACGGCATTGCGAGCCCAACGAGCAGCCGAGGGCCGTGCGGCCCTTGCCGTTGTGCCGGACAGCCTAGGGAAGAACTAATCCGTGGGCCCCGGCTCGCGCCGCGGCAGCAGGCCGAGTTGGAGCAGCAAGCCGAGCTGGTCGGGCACCCCCCAATGCTCAACGATCTTCCCGTCCTCCACGCGAGCGATGTCGATGACGTCGATCTCTATCGCCCCTTGAGAACCCGACGTCGATGAGCCTGCGGAACGTCGCGCTGTTCTGCTCGGCCCGTCTCGCGCCGAAATCAGCCCCGAAGGTTTGGCCCCGTCCCCTCCGATCCCGCGCCGTCAGCCTGCCGGACCGCCAGCCTCCGGCCGGAACCCGTCCGGTGCGCCCGAGTGCCGGGTCTTCGCGTAGCGGATCGGCCCGCTGCCGAGCGCGACCAGCGGCCAGCACACGCAGAAGACCGGGATCCACAGGCCGGAGAAGACCAGGAGCCGCCAGCTGCGCAGGACCCGCTCGGGAAGCGTACGCCGCCCCTCCAGGCCTTCCCAGCGCAGCGAGTCGACCGCGAGCACGCTCCCGGGACCGAGATAGGTGGCAAACAGCAGCACCAGCGACGGCCAGGCCCCCGCGACGCCCGCCGCGATGAGTGCGGCTGCGAGCGACACGGGGAGCACCGTCTGCGCCGAGTATGCGAGGTAGTCGAGGCGGGCCCGAGGCGACAGCCGGGGGCTCGTCAGCAACCTGTGCGTCAGCTCGAGCTCGCGGCGGATGATCCCCTCCCCCCAGCGTAGCCTCTGGCGACGCAGCGCCCCGAGGTCGAGCACCGGCTCCTCCCAGGCGACGACGTCAAGCGCCCAGCCGACTCGGTCACCCAGGATGGCGAGCCGCGTCGAGAGATCCAGGTCTTCGCACAGCGCGTGCTCGTGCCACCCACCGGCGGCCGCGAGCAGGTCGCGCCGCACCAGCATCCCGTTCCCCCGGAACTCGCTGCACCCGCCGCTGCTCCAGCGGCCCCGTTGGATCTCCCCGTCGGCATCCTGTTCGTCCGCTTGGGCAGCCTCCAGCTGCCGCAGGAACCAGTTTCGGGGCTCGTGGCGCAGCGTCCGCTTCCGCGCGGTCATCGCGCTGGCGCCCCGCGCAAAGTAGGTCGCCGCTCGGCGCAGGTAATCCGGTCCGACACGCGCATCGGCGTCGAGCACGGCGACGAAGTCGCCCCGGTAATCGGCTGGTCCGGTTGTGCTGAGAGCGGCCCCCTTGCCGTCTGGCAGCGAGGGTACGCGACGACCCGCGAATACGCCGGCCTCGGGGCCGCGGCGGATCACGCGCGTGACGTCGCCGATGCCGGCGGCTCGCGCGGCCTCGGCCGCCGCCGTGCCCGTTCCGTCGGTCGATCGGTCGTCGACGATGATGATCTCGAACAGGGGGGCGCCGTCGGGGGCGCGATGGTTCTGTGCAGCGAGGTCGGCGAGCAGGTGCGGGATCACGGCAGCCTCGTCGCGCCCGGCGACTAGTACGGTGGCGAACGGAAGCGGCCCGAGCTGGCGGATTTCTGCTTCGGTGAGCGGCGGCAACGCGGGGCGGCGGCTCGCTGGAACGATCGTGAGCGTGAACGCCGCGAAAGCGACGCACAGCAGGGTCAGGAGCGCCACGGGCAGCGCAAGGACCAGCGCTTCGCCAACCCCGATGGCCGCCAGCAGGATCACCACCGCTGCGATCCTCCCCGCGACCGGCACGGCGCTCACGACGACTCACCGGCCCCGGAGGCCGCGCAAGCGGTTCCGTCGGCTCGGACGGCCGCGGCCCACGGGCGGCCCCGGGCGATTCCCGGTGTTTCTGCGGCCACCGTGCCGGGGAGGCCGGGATGAGGAACGTCAGGATCAGCAGGCTCACCGCCGAGTTCGACCCGGTCAGGCCGTAGACCACAATGGTCAACCCGTCGATGACCAATGTTTCCGCCGGTCTGGGCCGAGGCCTGGGCGAGCCACAGCGCTAGGAACCGGCGGTTGGCCAAGACCCCAAGTCCGGACGGCTCGAGCCCCTCGCTCGCGAACTCGTGGTCGTGCAGGTCGCCAGGCTGCCCCATGTACGCGTCTTCCGAACTGAATGCCAAGATCGTCGAGGTTGTCCTTCCTCGTTGCCGGATCCGTTGCGGCGCTCGACCTCTACGAAGCCATGATGCTCAGCGGACTTCGCGGGCTTGATCGCGCCCCGCACCGAGATCAGGCGCGCCTGAGCCGGAAGGCAATGCGGCGAAGGCCGGCGCCCTGCGAGCGCACGCCATCCGCGACCGTCCGAACCGCCGCACGACGCAAGCTTCCGAGGTGCAGTCGCGCCAGCGCCAGCAGCGCCCGCGCCAGGTAGACGCGCGAAGGGACCGCGACATAGCGCGTCTCCCAGCGCGGTGCGAACTTGTCCTTGAAGAATGCCAGCCCCGCCACGCCATAGAACGGGCGAACCAGTCGCGCCGTGGCGGCCAGGGCCCGCTCTTCGATCCGTTCCCCTTCGGCATCGAGTCCACTCAGTGGCGCGAGGCCGAGCGACAGCGTCGTGGCGCCGCCGTCGCGAAGGTGCTCCGCTGCTTCGGCCAAACACAGCTCTACGGCACCAGGGACGCCGCCAGGCACCCGGCGGATGAGGTCTAGGACGTAGCCGCCGTCGGTCCCGGTCAAGCGGAACGAGACGAAAGCAGCCGGCGTGCCAGTCGGATCGAGCGCGACGGCCAGCGGGCTGTGCTCGAGATCGTCGAGCGAGAACCCGCTAATCGTGAAGCCCATGTCGGCCGGGCCCGTGGTCGCGCGCCATGCCTGGTCCACCTGTGCCAGCCGCTCGCCGAGCGGGTCGCTACGCGCGTCCAGCCCATGTGGAAACCAGGCGACGCGGAGCCCGCCGCGCCTAGCCCGTGTGATGGTGTGACGGAGGTTGGCTCGCCGTGGCCCGGACAGGTTGAATGAGGCAAGGTCGACGAGCGCCTCGCGACCGATCGGCGAGGTGTGGAATCCCAGGGCCCGCAGCCTGGCGAGACTCTCCTCAGACGCCTGATAGACCGCGGGCACCCAGTCCTGACGCCGGCACTCGTCCACAAAGGACGCGAACGTCGCCCAGCGGTCCTCGACGTTGCCCACGGGCTCGCCCACGACGACTGCGACGCGGCCGTCGCGCCCATACGACACAAAACCGTCGCGCCCGGGCGGGCAGTACCAGCGCTTGTCATCGGCGAGCTGGAAGGGGAGCAGGGCACCACGGCCGTATCGCCGTCCTAAGTCGAGCACCCGTGCTCGCAGCGCGGGCGTCGGCGTGTCATCGGCCACGGGACGCAGCATCGCCAGCAGGGCGAGCGTGACCGCGAGCCGCGATGCCACGGCCAGCGCGAGGATGACCGCGGTAAGTGCGCCGCTCGGGGGGCCAGTGAGATCGCCGAACGCCAGCCAGCTGCTGATGGCCCCGGCGAGGTCCGGGATGCCGCCGGGGAGAGAGACGGCGGGGTCGTGGAGCGTGAGCAGTACAGTCTCGAGCGTGGCGGCCCCCGCGCCACCAAGCAGCAGCGCCCACGCTGTCCAGCTCCACGTCCGCGCGGAGCGCACCTCGTAGTGCCCCCGGTCGAGGGTCAACAGAGCCAGCGCGATCGCGGCCACCACCCCGCCGGCAGTGTGGCCGAGGGCGAGCAGCTGGACCGGGATCCCGGCCGCGAAGGCGAGGATGGCGAGCCACCAGGCGAGGCGCTTGCCCCTCTGCAGCCCCACGGCGAGCGCAGCCAGGCCGCTGGCGCTGAGGAGCGCGATCCCAGGGTCCGCGCCCGGCACGTCGAACGGCAGGAGCTGCTGGAGGCTCGACAGGCTCGCCTGTCCGAACGCAAATGCGTCCGACAGCGCCACGAACGCGCCGAGCGCGATCAGGAGGCGCGGCACGACGCGGGCGAGCTGGCCGACAGTCCGAACGTGCGTGCCCAACGCCGGCACAGGGCCGATCATGGGAGCACCCTCGCCTGGACCTGGCGCTCGGCCACGGCCTGCAGAGCCGGGACGAACTCCTGGCGGACGGCGGCCCACGCGTGGCCGAGCCGGTTCCACAGGAAGTCGCTCGGATACCCGTCGCGCACGAGCACGCGCGCGAACGCGCTCGCCTGCTGGCCGAACACGCCTTCGTCTGGCTGTGCGGACAGGACCCAGAAGAGTTGCCTCCGCTGCGCGGCGGGTAGGCGGTCGGCCGTCAGCAGCGGCGAGTTGGCAGCGATCAGTGAGGGGACGTGCCCCCAGGGCTGCCAGGCGTTGACGGTCTGGCCGCTGTTCAGGCCGGCCTCGAAGTAGCCGGAGAAGACGATCGCTTGGTGGAACACGGTAGGGTGACGAAGCAGCAGATTGGCAGCGCAGAACCCGCCCTGCGAGAAGCCGAGGAGGGTACGTCCGCCGGGGCTCGCGATGGTCCGGAAGTGGCTGTCGACGTAGGCCACCACGGTCTTCGCCACGTACGTGTCGGCGTGCTGCTGGCCGTCGAACGAGTCGGCGCATTCGCTGGTGGGGAACGGGCCGCCCGCCAAGTCGATGAACGCCACGATACTGGGCGGGATCGCACCCGAGGTAATGGCCTGGTCGAGCAGCGTGCTGACGTGGATGCCAAGGTCCCAGTTCGTGAAGGCCCAAGGGACCGTGTAAAGCACGGGGTATCGTTGCACCCCGCTGGCATATCCGGGCGGCAGGTAGAACCAGATGCTCGACTGCGTCTCACGCCCGCGGGACCACGGCGCGGGGAGCGTGGTGCGCACGATCCGGCCTTCGCCAACCGGCGGGGCGGCGGCCCAGGGCCGGGCCGACGCGATGGCACCGACAGTGACGGCAGCCGGAGGGACGTCGCTCTGCGCCGCAGTCTGCCCACTCGCACCCGGCAGCGATCCGGACTCGCCGCCGACAAGCGGGGCGGCCGCGGCGAGCCCGCCCTTCGTCATGGCGACGTCGGGCGTGTAGTTGATCATGTCCGCGAAGGTGGGCAGGACGCCAGCGACGAGAACGACGAGCACGATCGGGACGATGGTGCGCAGCACGATGGTGCGACTCGGCGCCCGGTGTGCCAGCGCGGCGCGAACCAGCGTCCAACCCGCAAGCAGCCAGCGTCGCACCTCGAGCGAGAGGGTGGCCATCGACCAGCCGGTGACCAGGCCGGCGATGAGCAGCGTGACGAGGGTCGCGACCCACCCTCCGGGGTCGAACCCCTGGGGGCCACGGACCGCCAGCGCGGCGGACGTCTCGTCGAGGAACGTGGCGCCGAATACCGCGGCCAGAGCCGCGAACCCGACGAGCACAGGCACGGCACGGCGGCCGGCGACGAGGGCGGCCAGCCCGGCGGCGATCCCCGCCACGGTCAGCGCGGCGATCAACGTCGCGCGGTCGGGGTCAAAGCCCATCTCCTCGAGGGCGGCTCGCGCGCCGGCCACCGCACCGCTGCCTTGCAGCGCGAGGATCGCCGCCAAGCCGACTAGCAGCCCGGAGATCGGCAACGAGACGGCGCCGCGTCCACCGTCGGCTTCCTCACCCTCGAAGGAGCCGGGCGCGCTCCCAACGTCTTGGGGATCGGAGTCAACGCTCCGACGCCGCAGCCACCCTCGGAAACGGTGGGCTGGACTCGAGATGGGGAGTAGTGGTGCTCCGTGCATGGTGTTGCCCGAAATCGAGACTCACCGATATTGAAGGTCGAAGCGCGCGGGCATTCAACCAACGGGTGGTCAAGTCGGGATTAATGCGCATTTACCGACCAGCCCTGCTTGCTGAACCGTGATCTGACAATCTGAGCGAAGTTCGAGATCAGGTCGCGAGATGGGCGCCCCGCAGGAGCACGCCGAGCGTTCGATCGAACGCCGCCCAGTGGGAGCCCGGTGGCTCGGGTGGCCCGCAACGTGCCAGGCCGGGATCGAGGACGCTTAGAGTCCACGGGCGTGGTGTACGAAGGAGCGCCTGAGAGTCCTCGAAGGCCGTGACCATCGCTTCATCCTCAACGAGGTCTGCGAGGAATTCGAAGGAGAAGCGATGGTCGAGTCCACGATGGAGCCTCTCGTGTGGCTCCGCAAGCGCCTCGAGACGGACGACGTCGATTTGCCGCGGGAGATGGTGGCAACGTTCGCCCAGCCGCTTATGAGTGCGGAGGCCGACGCGCTCTGCGGCGCGCCCTATGGCGAGCGCTCGCCGGATCGCGTGAACACCCGTAACGGCTACCGAGCTAGGCCCTTCGACACGCGGACGGGGACGATCGAACTGCAGGTGCCGAAGCTGCGGGCCGGGAGCTACTTCCTGAGACTGGCTCCTGGAACGCCGCCGACGCGCCGAGCGGGCCCTGGTGGCGGTGATCGCGGAGTGCTACGTGCGCGGGGTCTCGACGCGGCGGGTCGACGGGTTGATCCGGACGCTCCTCATCGAGGGGTCCCGTTCCTGAGGTCTCGGAGCTCGCCAAGAGCCTCGACGAGGCCGTTGCCTCGTTCCGCTCCCGACCGCTCGACGGCTCGCCCTACACCTACGTCTGGCTCGATGCACTCACCGTGCGGGTGCGGGAGGGCGGCCGCATCGCCCAGCCCGCGGCGGTGATCGCCACCGCGGCGCGCGCCGACGGCCACCGAGAGATCCTGGGGGACGCACACGGCAGGCGGCGGGCCGCTATCCGGCCTGAACCTCGGCATGCACGTATGGCGGCTGGTGCTGCTGCGACCGTGGCCACGTTTCTCGAGGAGACTCTGGAGCAGCGGAGGCGAACCAGCAGGCAAGAGCCATGCCGCAAATCTGACGACTCAATAGGGGTGCCTCCGAAACGGGGCCGCTGGATTGTGCACCCGATCGAAGACAGTACGACTGGCCCCCAAAGCGACGGGGACCGACGGCCGGGGTGCGACATTTCGGAGGGGCTTATCTCCTATCCCGTCAAACAACTGTAGGGGTACAGGGGAAGCGATCCCGTTGAACACCGCACCCCCGCCTGACGCCCAAGCGACGCCTGCCTCCGTCCGCGCTCATCTCCATCGGGCCGCACCCCTCTTGACGCTCCACCGTCCGCGCTGTAATGTGAGTGAACGCTCACTTGCAATGCGAGGCAGGCATGTCCGTCGTCACCACGAGCGGGCTCACCCGCCGGTTCGGCGCGGTCACCGCCCTTGACAGGCTGACCCTGGAGCTTCCGCAAACGGGCGTCATCGGTCTCGTCGGCCCGAACGGGTCCGGGAAGTCAACCCTGATCCGGATCCTCCTCGGGCTGATCCGGCCGACCGAGGGCGAGGCGACCGTGCTGGGCGCGTCGATCCACGCGCCGCGCGCGTATGCCTCGCGCGTCGGTGCCCTGGTCGAGAGCCCCGCGTACGTCGCTGGGCTGTCGGCGCGCGCCAACCTCGTGTCGATCGCGCGCCTGCGCGGTCTCCCGCTCGCACGAGTCGACGCCGTCCTCGGTCAGGTCGGCTTGCTCGGCCGCGACCGAGAGCCGGTGCGGCGGTTCTCGCTGGGGATGAAGCAGCGCCATGGCATCGCGGGCGCGCTCCTCTCCGATCCCGAGCTCCTCATCCTCGACGAGCCGACGAACGGCCTCGACCCGGCGGGAATCGTGGAGATCCGGGAGCTGCTCCGTGACCTGGGGCGCAACGGCCGAACGGTCATCGTGTCCTCGCACCAGCTCTCCGAGATCGAGGCCGTCTGCGACCACCTCGTCGTCATTCGGTTCGGCGAGCTCGTCTTCGCCGGGCCGATGGCCGAGGTCATGCAGCGGACGCGCCAGCACATCGAGATCGCGCCCGAACATGCCGCCGACCTCGACAGACTCGCCGCCGCGCTGGATGCCGGAGGCTGGTCAGTCGGCTCGATCGACGGCGGGCTGCGCGTGGCGGCTGCCGCGGATCGCGCGGCCGAGCTCAATCGCGCGGCCAGCGCGGCGGGCGTGACGCTCAGTCGGCTCGTCGTCGCTCAGGACAACCTCGAGGCGATCTTCCTGGAGATGACCGGCCGGGTGGACGGCGAGCTGGCGCACGATCGCGCCGCCAACGGAAGGCAGGCGGCGTGATGCTCGCGCCGGTCCGAAGCGAGCTGACGCGGCTCGGCCAGCCCCGCCTCATCGCCAGCTGGTTCGGCCTCATGGCCCTGGGCGCGATCCTGGTCAACACGATCATGGTCGGCTTCGTCGCCAGGAACGGCAGTCTCCCGCCGGGCGCACCAGGGGTAACGTTTCCGACGCGCGCGCAGCTCGAGGGCGCGTCCGGCCTGATGGTCGGCCTCGCGTCGGCCTCGAGTCTCCTGGGCGTCGTCACGCTCTCGATGTGGGCGGTCGCGACGGCAACCGACTACAGCAGTGGGCTCATCCGTCTCCTCGTGGCGGCCGAACCCCGCCGCTGGCGTCTGCTGGCGGGGAAGGTCGTCGCGCTCCTGCTCGTGACCGCAGCCGCGACGACGGTGGCGACGGTCGTGAACCTCCTCGCGGCGCCCCTGGCCGCCGCCGCCGCCGGCATCCCCACAGCCGCCTGGGGCACTGACCTCGTCGGCGTCGTCGGCGCGGCGTGGGTCCGTCTCTTCATCGCCCTCTCCGTCTGGGGTGTGCTCGGCCTCGTGGTCGCCGTCCTGGCGCGCTCTGCGGCGGTCGCCATCGCAACCGGCGTGGGATACGTGCTGGTGGTCGAGTCGCTCATCAAGATGGCCGCGAACGCTCCCTCGAACTGGCTCCTCGGCACCACGCTTACGGCCGTTGCCAGCGGTGGCACGCCCGCCGTTTCGTTCGCTACCGCGGTCACGCTCGCCGCAGGGTACGTCGCACTCGGCCTCTTCCTGGCCAGTATCGTGGTGACCTTGCGGGACGTGACCGACTGAGCGGACCGTCGGAGCAGACGCGGGGTGCACCGAGGGAGGCCATGACCGATCGAGGCCAGGAGACGAAGGCGAGGCTGATCGAAGCCACGCGCTCCGTGGTGCGTGAGGCCGGGTACGCTCACGCCTCGACCCGCGCGATCGCCGATGCCGCGGGCGTGGCCGAAGGCACGATCTACCGCCACTTCCCCGACAAGACCGCGTTGTTCTTTGCCGCAGCCCTCGAGCCGAACGCCGCCGTCGTGGACTGGGTGGCCAAGCTTCCGGGGCGAGCGGGCCAGGACACGGTCGAGGCGAACCTCGCGGACCTAGTGGTCCGCCTCGCCGAGCTCGAGGAGCAGATCATCCCGCTCGAGCTCGCGATCCTCGCCGACCCGGAGCTCATGGCGCAGCGCCAACAGGCACTCGCGGCGACAGGGGGGCGACCCGTGGGTCCGCCCGAGGCGATCGCCGCCTACCTCCGTGCGGAGCAACGACTCGGCCGGCTACGGTCGGACGTCGATCCGGAAGAGGCCACGTATGTCATCCTAGCTGCACTCTTCGGACTGGCGGTCACACCCTGGCCGCGCGAGACTGGCCGCGATCACAGCGGCATCGCGGCCGCGGTCAGGCTGTTCGTTCAGGGGATCGAGCCGAGGGCGGCCGAGCGCTGAGGGGTGGACCGGGTAGCAGTTGCGCAACCGCTCGAGGTACGCTTTTTTGTTTGGTGTCCGAGGGGAAGGCCGCCGCCGTGCTGGGCGTAGAGCTCGCTGAAGCGCTGCACGACCTCGTCACGGCTCCGCAGGGCGTCGGTCGGGATGGGCTCGAACAGGCCGCCGCCGGACGATCTCGAAGCTCTCCTGGGCCGCCGCCGGGCGCCACGGGGCGTCGATGCGGTGGACGACGTGCTTCAACGACTCGAGAGCCTTCTGGCCGCCCTCGCCTCCGACCTCGATCAGCGACGACGGAAGCGAAACGATGAGAAGCGCACCCGGCACCTGGTCGACGGCCGCCGT
>Ga0326727_10023548_pt1 | contig 11731 bp, 14 predicted proteins | sample MB2enrmetagenome_FD_207643 | JGI IMG/M metagenome (GOLD analysis project Ga0326727, IMG submission 207643) | Lab enriched peat soil microbial communities from McLean, Ithaca, NY, United States - MB29MY | ecosystem: Environmental > Terrestrial > Soil > Wetlands > Peat | place: USA: New York... | reverse complement strand
AGGCATTGGCCTACCTGATGACTCCGGAAAGTGTGGACCGGCTGTTCAGCGTAGTGGCCGCGCGCTACGGGGACCGCAACGGCGGATACACACGGATTACGCGCAGCCGGGTGCGCCAGGGCGATGCGGCCGAGATGGCGTATATCGAACTGCTGGGCGCTGAGCACGAACTGGACGAGAAGCGGCAGAAGCGCGAGGCGGGGCGCGCCAAGAAGCGCGAGGAGATTGCCAAGCAGATGGAAGAGCAGAACGCTGCCGAAGCCGCCGAGGCTCCCGCGGCGAAGGATGAAACCAAGACCGAGGAGTAATCGGCGGGCTACAACTTATTGTTAAGAATCATAAGTGCCCAGGTCTCACGTGCGAGGCTTGGGCATTTTTGCGTTTGTCATTGTCTTTGTCTGTTTTTTGTCGTCATTCTGGCGAAGCCAGAATCTCCGTCGTGACGCTGCCTGTTCCTATCCGCCGGGAGCACCATGCAAATTCCGCTCTAGTCGCAAACGTTGCGAATCTATGCCGTCTTGGCGAGCGCTATCGCGGCGCTTACTTTCTCCGCGCTAAGGCCTGCGATGCGCAGCGTCTTGCTTCGGCTGGTTGCCCCGGTGAGCAGGGTGACGCGGGCGCGCGGGATGCGGAGCTGATCTGCGAGGAAGGCGATGAGCGCCTGATTGGCGCGGCCATCGGTGGGCGGCGTGGTGAGCGAGACCTTGAGCGCGCCGTCATGGATTCCGGTGATGGCATTGCGCCGCGCTCCGGGATGCACGCGAACGGGGAGGGTGCAGCCATCGGAGCTATCACTAATTGCGAGGAGAGTGGTCATAGTGTTGGCGGATCGAGGAATGATCGTGGTGCAAATTTTATTTCATGCGGCGGCGCATGATGCCATCGATATCGCGCTTCCCGGGTAGAACGCCGATGATGCGGATGGATTGTTCGGCGATGTAATAGAACAGGATGTATTGGCCGCTGACGAAGCGACGGATCTTGCGGTTGGCTTGGCGTGTAAGCCGCTCATCCACCCGTCCCAGGCCGGGAAATCGGGCGATGGCGTAGATCGCTCTCTGAAGGCTCCTGCCGATGCGCAGAGATGGCTCCTGAGGCAGGTCTTGCAGATAGCGGGCGATCTCGTCGATGTCGGATTCAGCATCTGGGGTGAAGCTGAACTGCATCATCTGGATTCGATTTTCTGGAGAGCTTCTTCAAACCTGCGCATGACGATGCTGCCATCGATGAGCTCGCCACGCTCGGCTTGCGCTAAGCTTTGGAGTAGATGGGCCTCTTGCTCCGGCGCAAGCTCAATCTCATCGTCCCAACGGAGTCCCTGCTCGATCAACATCGAGGCCAGTTCTTCCTGACTACAGCCGCGGCTGGTGGCGGCGGAGGCGAGGCTGGATGCAACCTCATCGGAGATGGCGATCTGGGTCATACTGGAAACCTCACTGAGACTAGGGTGCGACGGGCAGTACGGAATGTCAATTTCAGCGATCTCCGTGAAAAGCTATCTTCCGTGGTCTTCGAGGAATTTTTCGGCTTCGAGGGCGGCCATGCATCCTGTGCCTGCGGCGGTGATGGCCTGGCGATAGCGGCGGTCCTGGATGTCTCCGCAGGCGAAGACGCCGGGGAGATCCTTGCCGTTGCGGGTGACGAAGACGTTGCCGTGGGTGAGGATGTATCCGTCGGCGTCGAGGTCGAGCTGGCCGTGGAAGGGCTTGGCGTTGGGGATGTGGCCGATGCCGAGGAAGAGGAAGGCGACGGGGAGTTCGCTGCGCTCGCCGGTCTTGACGTTGCGCAGTTTGAGGCCGCGGACCTCTTTCTCTTCGACGCCGAGCACCTCCTCGACCACCGTGCTGGACATGAACTGGATGTTGGGATGGGCCATGGCGCGCTCCATCATGATGCGGCTGGCGCGGAAGCGGTCGGTGCGGTTGATGAGCGTGACCTTGGTGGCGAAACGGGTGAGGAAGAGCGCCTCCTCCATGGCGGAGTCGCCGCCGCCGATGACCGCAATCTCCTTGCCGGAGGCGAAGAAGCCGTCGCATGTGGCGCAGGAGCTGACGCCGTGGCCGATGAGCGCCTGCTCGGAGGGCAGGCCGAGCCAGCGTGCGCTGGCACCGCTGGCGATGATGAGCGTGCGGGTGTGGATGGGGTCCTTGCCGGGGCCGAGGTCGAGGACGTAGGGGTGTTTGCTGAGGTCGGCGGAGACGAGCTGTGCCATCTTGAGCTCGGCGCCGAAGCGGACGGCCTGCTGCTTCATGTTCTCGATGAGCTCGGGACCCTGGACTCCCTCGGGCCAGCCGGGAAAGTTCTCCACCAGGGTGGTAATAGAGAGCTGGCCGCCGGGCTCGTGGCCTTCCAGGACGAGCGGCTTGAGGTTGGCGCGCGCGGCGTAGATGGCGGCGGTAAGGCCGGCGCAGCCGGAGCCGAGGATGACGGTGTCTTGCGTGGGGATGGAAGTAGCGATCTCGGGCATATGGTTGATTTGATTGTAACTGGACAGGTTGGATTCGCGCCGCGGGGATTATCCCCTGCAGTCAGAGCACGCTGCCGAAGTTCGCGCCTAACGGCCGCAATCAAGTGGAATTGATGGTATAGCTAGGTGTCTGGAGCGACCAACAGTATCAGACATGGCCGATTGGAAAGAAGGTTAGTCCGAGTGCGATGGGAACGTTTGACGTTGCATAAGTGTCTTGGCGGATTATGTCCTCTCCAGCTTGATAAATTAATCAAGAGACAGTTGCGTCTCGGGCTTGTACCTGCTCCACATATTGCTCTGAGAGGAGCATGCGGACTGCAACGATAAGTAGCCACAGCGCAACGAATACTTCGAGGTCTGGCTTTGGCGGGAGCGGGAACGCATAGATGTTCAATATCAGCTCAGTGGATGCGGCCAAACAGGTGGCCAGTCCGAATGCCCGCCCGAACCTGGGGTGAGAAAACATCGAGACCCCAAAAAGAAATATTGAGACCAAAAAGAATACATCAAACGATTTCCCCATTCCTAACTGAACAGAGTTGACGCTGCGCATGACCCAGTCAACCATATCTTTGGTAGCTTTGTCCTTGCCAGCGGGTGCGCCTTGGCTCATCGAGATGTCGATCACGTACTGTACGACGGCCATCAGGCTCATGATCGATAATCCAATGATGCCCAAAAGCGTCGCAATATCTGTTAGAACTCTGGCTCGGTGCAATCTCATCAAGCTTCCCAGACCGGCGACAAAAAGGATGCCACAAATTGGAATCGAAAAGAACACCCACATCCTGACCGCATCGGGGAGTTTGGCGAGCATCACTGCAAGAAATCCCATAACGGAGACGACCCCAAAGATTCCGCCGACCCGGATCCACATACGCGCAGTTTCGTGCATGATTACACACTCGATTATTGAGCAGTTTTACGAATACTATAGAACTTCGCGCCTTGAACGTACTACGGGATTCTTCGCTGCGCTCAGAATGACAATTGATTTCTCTCTATATTGCAATTGCACTTGTTGAGTTGCGTGGCTACATATTGCCGGAGCCGATGAAGGTGTCGTGGGCGGAGGGATTGTCGGCGTCGAGCATAGCCTCGATGGCTGCGTCCAGCCTGCCCTGGGCGGCGAGGATGAACTCGATGGCGTCTCGGCCCGCGCCCTGTCCACCGGGGTTGGGGGTGATGTAGTGGGCGGCGGCCTTGGCCTGGGGACGGGCGTTGGCGGTTGCGATGGCCAGTCCGCAGACGCGCATAACGGGCAGATCGATGACATCGTCGCCGACGAAGGCGAGCTGTTCGAGGGTGCATCCGGCACGGTCGAGAATCTCGCGAACTGCGGTCATCTTGTGCGACTGGCCCTGGTAGACGAACTCCAGGCGAAGGTCGCTGGCGCGGATGGCGACGGTGGCCGACTCGCGCTTGGTGATGAGGCCGACGCGCAGGCCGCCCAGGCGCGCGATATTGATTCCGAGGCCGTCGTGCGCGGTGAAACCCTTGAACTCCAGGCCATGCGGCTTGCCGTCTGCGCCGGGCCGGCCGCCATCTTTGGGAAGGAAGTAGAGTTGTCCGTCGGTGAGGACTCCATCGACATCGAAGAGCAGGATTTTTATGCGGCGGGCGCGGTCTTCCGCGGATAAGGTCATGAAGAAGATGATACCTTGACGGGCGACCGATGGGCCATGCGGCACGCCCGCCAAGGCGTTTGTTTGAATCAGGACCCTAGTGATGAGTGACCAGAGTTAGCGCCAGTGGCCGGCGTGCCAGACGTGGCCACCGCGCTCCTCGCGCCACTCTCCGGGGACCCAAACGGCCCCGCGATGCGGCGGACGCATGTAAGCTCCGGGAACCCAAACGTAGCGGTGTCCATCCCAGCGGTGGTAGCCGGGAACCCAGACCCAGTCGCGGTGTACGGGCGGGGGCTCTGGGACGACTTCGACGGGGCGCGGCGGCGGCGGGCCGATGCGGACAACGATTTGCGCGTTGGCAGCGCCAACGGTGAGAAGGAGGGCGCAGGCTGCGGTAAGGATTTGTCTCTTCATGGGCGGGTCGCTCCTTGGAACTGCTCCTCCATCAGATGCGGATTGCAGCGAAAAGTTGTGCGGGTATATTTTCCGTTCATAGACGCGTATGGGGCGCGCGAGCGGCGCGAGATGAGCGATGATGGATCATCCATGAAATGAATGGCGTCTGAACCCGTTACCATGGAAGACGCTTCGGCTGGTCCGAAGCGGGAGCGCGCAATTGGCATACACCGACCTACGCGACTGGATCAAACAACTGGACAAGACTGGCGAACTGCGGCGCGTCCGCGATGCGGTGAGCCCATACCTGGAGATGGCGGAGATTGCCGACCGCACTGCCAAGCTGGGCAGGGGGACGGCTAAGGCAGGCGGGCCGGCTCTGCTATTTGAGAACGTCACGGGATTTCCCGGGGCGAAGGTGTTGATGAACCAGTTTGGGTCGGAGCGGCGCATGAGACTGGCGCTGGAGGTGGACTCGCTGGATGAGATTGCCGGGCGGATTGATGCGCTGATTCATCCGGAGACCCCGACCACGCTGATGGACAAGCTGAAGCTGCTTCCCAAGCTGGCCGAGGCGGGCAGCTACTTTCCCAAGCTGATCGCGGCCAAAGACGCGGCTTGCAAGCAGGCGATCCATCGCAGGGGGGAGGATGGCGGCGAGGGGATCGACCTGCGGAAGCTGCCGGTGCTGACAACCTGGCCCGGGGATGGTGGCCCTTTCATCACACTGCCATGCGTCGTCACGCGCGATCCGAAGTCGGGCAAGCGCAACGTGGGGATGTATCGCATGCAGGTGTACGACGGGCAGACCACCGGGATGCACTGGCAGCGGCAGAAGAACGCGGCGGAGCATCTGCGCGACCGGCTGCGCGCAGCGAGTGACAGCGCAAACGATGTATCCGCGCGAGTGGAGCTGATGGCGCAGACTGCCGGCGGAACGGTTGCTGCGGAGAATCCTGAGACGATTCCAGCGACGACACTGAGCAGGATGCGCGAGGAGCGGATGGAGGTTGCGGTGGCGATTGGGACCGATCCGGCGACGACGTTTGCCGCGATTGTGCCCGCGCCGCCGGATGTGGAGGAGTATCTGATTGCGGGCTTCCTGCGCGGCAAGCCGGTGGAGCTGGTGCAGTGCGAGACGGTGGACCTGCAAGTGCCCGCGCACGCGGAGTATGTGCTGGAGGGCTATGTCAACCTGAGCGAATTAAGAACGGAAGGGCCGTTCGGCGACCACACCGGCTTCTACACCATGCAGGACGAGTATCCCGTCTTCCATGTTAATTGTGTGACGCATCACAACGATCCGATCTATGCGGCGACGGTGGTGGGCAAGCCGCCCATGGAGGACGCGTGGATGGGCAAGGCGGTGGAGCGCATCTTCCTGCCGCTGATGCGGCTGACACTGCCGGAGATTGTGGATGTTTGCCTGCCGCCCGAGGCGGTCTTCCACAACCTGATGATCGTGTCCATCCGCAAGTCGTACGCGGGGCACGCACGCAAGGTGATGCATGGCATCTGGGCGATGGGGCAGGCCATGTTTACCAAGTGCATTGTGGTGGTGGATGAGGACTGCGATGTTCAGGACCTGGCCGAGGTGACGCTGCGGGTGGCCAACAACATCGATCCCGAGCGCGACATCCAGTTCACGCTGGGGCCGGTGGACACGCTGGACCACGCCAGCCGCATGCCCAACTACGGATCGAAGATGGGGATCGATGCGACGCGCAAGTGGGCGGCAGAGGGATTTACGCGGCCATGGCCGCGGATGCTGAAGATGGAGCCGGGCATCGTGGCGCGCATTGACTCCATCTGGAAGAAGCTGGGGATTGAGTAGCTCTACGCCGTCATTTTGCCGTAGGGCGAGAGCAGGTAGAAGGTGACGCTGTCTTCGGTGCTGCGCTTGTGCGGCGTGCCACGCGGGATGATGAGAATGTCGCCCTTCGCCAACAGCAGCGACTTGCTTCCCGTGGATGTGGGTGCGAGCCATTCGCCGGGCTTGGTATTGCGGCCATTCTGCGGCGTGCCACCGACCTCGTAGAGGGTGGAGCCGTCGATGATCTGGATGATGTGGTCGCGGCCTTCGTGCCACTCGAACTCCTTGGCGCTGGCATGCACCTCGGTGGTCATGACAATGGCGCAGGGAAATCCCGCGGACTGGCTAATGAGGTTCACATTGCCGGGAGCTGCCGCCAACTTCTTGGCGTCGGCTTCTAGCTCGCTGCCGGTGAAGAGCTTGAACGGGGCTGCCGCAGCGGCAACATCGGCGCCGGGAGAGGGTGCTGCTGCAGCCTGCGCGGCGAACAGGAGCTGATTGGAGAGAGTGAAGCCGGCCGCGGCGGCCACGGGGGCCGTGCGGAGGAAGTTGCGGCGAGACGTATTCTTGGCCATGCGTGGAAGTGAATCACATCCGGGCCTGTGCTGCCAAGAGGCAGACCGGGATGGCGGCTTATTGCACGGTCTGAAGGGAGATGGCCGAGAGATTGCGCACCCAGCGCTGGGGCTTCTTGTCATCGGTGGAGATGAGCTTCAGATTGCCGTCCGCACCCAGGCCGTGGCCGTCCTGGGAGATGGCCACGATGACGTCGCCGGCGTGCTCGGAGCCTTCCACTTCGGTGGCGGAGTAGACGACCCAATACTTGTCTGTGCCCTCGGCGCGCACGATGCTGTGCAACATGGTTTGCTGCGTAGTCTTGTCTGCCACGAATCCGGCCTTGGCCAGCAGATCGCTCAACAGGACGCCGGAGTAGCTTTCGTCGGCGTTGGTATGCGCGTTGTGGACCTTGACGGTCTTCTGCGGCATGGCGGCAAGCTTGGCCACGGTGAAGGTGGTTGCCTTGTCCTTGATGGTGAGGGTGAGGCTGGCGGAGAGGGGAGCTGCGGGCTTGGGCTTCGCCATTGCGCTCGCCGGAGCAGCAGCCTGGGCAAGCACTCGCGGCGAATGGATGGGCGATGCAGCGGCGATGGCAAGAGCGACGATGGAGCAGAAGAGGGAGATACGCGGAGTTCTCATGGATTTCAGCCTATCGCGCCGACGTCGTATACTCAACCTATGTCGATCGTGAAAAACACCGCCGCCATTGCAAAAGGGATGAGCATCACCCTGGGGCAGATCTTCCAGCCGACCGAGGTGGAAAACTATCCCGACGGCAAGGGGCCGATGCGTGGCGCGCAGTTTCAGGAGCGCTTCCGCGGCAAGCACCAGTTGCAGCGCGACGAGAACGGCCTGGAGAAGTGCGTGGCGTGCTTCCTGTGCGCGGCCGCCTGCCCGGCCAACTGCATCTATATCGAGGCGGCGGATAATACCGAGACCCAGCGCATCTCGTCGTCCGAGCGATACGCCAAGGTGTACAACATCGACTACAACCGGTGCATCTTCTGCGGCTACTGCGTGGAGGCCTGCCCCACCGACGCCATCACCCATGGCCACGGCTTCGAGCTGGCCAGCCTGAACGCAACCAGCCTGGTGATGCGCAAGGAAGACATGCTGGTCCCCGCGCACGGCCTGCCCGATGCGGTTGCGTCGGACAAGGACGAGGCCGAAGTGCTGGCGTGAGGCTACAGTTGTAGATTGCGGATTCCGGAGGGAGCCGGGGGCTTCAGCCCCCGGAAAGAGTGCGAATTTGCAGGGCCTTCAGGCCCGGGCGTTTGTCGTTCTTCCAGTATCTGAAGGAAGTACAACTGTTGGACTAAGCCCGTGCACGGTTGCGATGGGAAGATAAAAAAAGCTGCAATAATAGTTGTGTGAAGACCATGCCCAGGACGCCGCTGCCGCCGCTGCAGGACGCGCTCGACCGCATCACCGAAAACACGCGGGCTCTGGTGCAGGAGGAGCGGCTGGCCATCTCCGAGCATGCCAGCGAAGAGCTGTTTGCCACGGGGATTGAAGACCGCATCCTGCCGGTTGGCGCGCCCATGCCGGAGTTTACGCTGCCCGACGCGATGACCGGCAAGCCGGTACACTCAACCGATCTCCTCGCGCTGGGGCCGCTGGTAATCAAGTTCTTTCGCGGACGATGGTGCCCCTACTGCATTACCGAGCTGGAACACTGGCGCGAAGTGCATGACGAGGTACGCGCGCTGGGCGCATTCCTGGTAGCGATTTCGCCGCAGACACAACGCCATAACGACTTCACGCTGCAGCAGCTGCGCCTGCCGTTCCCCATCCTTTCCGACACAGGCGCGGAGCTGGCGGAGAAGTTCGGCATCGCCTACAGCGTGCCGGACGCGCAACGCGCCTACTATAAGGGGATCCTGGTCAACATACCCTTCGTCAACTCGGGGGCGATGTATAAGGATGCGCCCGAATCGAGCTGGCGGCTTCCTCTGCCCGCCGTCTTCGTGGTGGCGCAGGACGGCACCATCGCCTTCAGCGAGGGCCACGCCGACTTCCGCGTCCGCCCCGAGCCAAGCGATGCGATGGACGCGCTGGCGACTCTCGTACCTTCATCGCACCCATCGCGATAAGGCCGAAGTGAATGGGACACCAGGCCACGATTATCACACAAACGAAGTATTATTAAAGTTCCACACTTCAACGACCACAGGCAACAGTTGCTTCGCTCGTTTCTGAATAGCTGCGACATCCCATGTCTGATACTGAGCAGCCAAGTCTTGAGATATTTTTAGTTCAGTATTCTTCTGGTAGTAAGGCCGCTTCTTGGGGTATCCAGCGTTCCCGATAGTGCTATTCATTCTCTTCCCAAGCATTGTCAGGTTTCCGAGGTGCCAAAGATATTCCTCTAGCGCGCTCACGTCAGTCCATTCAGACGAGGGTTTCTTAGGAAAAACATGCTCTAGGTTCGACTCGCTCAGTCCTATCTCTTTAGTCTTAGTTTGCATTTTGTACGCCAATCGGGAAAGGACGTATACAGCATCCTGCGGCATCATTTCCAACTGCTCTCCATCGACTTTCATGGCTAGTATTTGCTTATTGTCAGGAGCTTTCCGCGTTAGAACATCTTTGATATGCGCCACGATTTTAGTCTTTGCAAGTGCTCTGATTTCTCTTGCCAACGCGAACATAGTATTTTCCAGACCGGACATATCAAGGCCGAGAAACATTGAATATCTAGTAACAAAAACCAGTGCTAGCTTCGCTACCTGATCCAGATCGCCATTACCAAGCATCGTATGGGCTGACAATAGCAACGGAAGGGTTTGGTCGAATCCTAAATCATTGACCAACACGCCCACATGCGCGGCTGCGTCGCCCAAGTCATCTTTATTGGCTCTTAGCAATTCGATGTAACGCTGGCATTCTTCTGAGCAGGTTTTAGCAAAATCCAAACTCTTGATCTGCTTCTCTTCTATATGAAGTTTTAGAGCCGTAAACAGATCGACATTTTTCAAGTCTCCATATTTCGATACCCAAATGTGGCGTAGAAACTGGCCAGTATCTTTTTTCCCCATCCCCTCAATCATCCCATCCCAGTATTTTCTAATTTGATCTCGCTCCCCATCGTCTTCAGCTAACCCCATCAGAAAATTTAGTAGGAGATCGGGCACTGAAAGGCGAAGACCCCTGTCGTTTAGAGTTTCAAAAATCTTGAACGCATCCCGCTGGGACCGCACCGGGATAGATGCCATGACTAAATCCCTCTTTACAATTGTTCGCAGAGATGACAGTGCCTTATGTGCAAGAGATGGATCGGAGGGAAGCGTCGCCTTGATGGCCGCAAACAGGATTTCTCGCGCCTTGGCGATGTTTCTATGTGACCTAATCTTTGGCTTACTTGTGCCAACTGGGTACGATTGAATCGTATCTTGAAAGTAGTCAAGGTCTAACATTCCCATCTTGATGCAATACCCATAATCCTCTTTGGTAATTAGATGGTTCTGTATGTCATCGCCGAAACTCTTGGCCTCTTGAGTCTGTAAGTCATACGCCAGATCACGTAACACGCTAAACAGAATCGTTGCGGTAGCCAATCTCTGCTGGCCGTCAAGAATATAGGTGACTTCCTTATCAGATTCAGATTGCATGACGACAATTGGGCCGAGAAAATGGGCGTCTCTCCCACCCTTACTCGCGTTCTCCTTCTGAAAAACTACTACATCATTCCAGAAAGCCTCTACATGCTTCTTGCCCCAGCTATAGCCACGCTGAAACTGTGGCACTACAACAGACCCTTTCAGGCTGTCGCTCAGTAGATCGCCAATAGTTCTCGATTGTGCGCTGTATGCGTCTAGCACTCCATAACCTCCGGGCGGCTGATACCAACGAATCATACGCGACCCCCGTTTCAGAGGTCACGCACAATGGCATCTCCCGCTGCTGAGATTCCGGGTACACCTCCCTCAACCCGTCCACCAGACGCGGCGACAGGTTCTCATCGAACAGGAGCTTCACGCCGCCAGGGTCTCCGACTTCCGTTCCCGGTCGGCAGCGAACGCCAGGCACGCGCGGATGTCCTCTTCCGTCAGGTAGGGAAAATCGCGCAGTATCTCCGCGTGCGTCATCCCCGACGCCAGGTATCCGAGCACATCCCCCACGGTCATGCGCAGTCCGCGAATGCACGGCTTGCCGCTCCGCTTGCCAGCCTCCATCGTGATGATCTGCGAGTAGTCCATAGACGCAGACTAAGCCATCGTTGGGCCTGAGGTAAAGGGAAATAGGGCGGGTAGGCTGTGCGGTCTAACAAAAAGGCGCGGTACTTCATCGCTATTTACTGGCACGGTATCTCTGAATGAGGCTGGTGGTTGAGCTGTCGTGAGAGAGGGCTGGCTCGGTTGGGCTCTCCAGTTCGCCGAGGATCTTGGTGGCAAGGACCTTGCCGAGTTCCACGCCCCACTGGTCGAAGCAGTCGATGTTCCAGATGGCGCCCTGGGTGAAGACGGAGTGCTCGTAGAGGGCGACGAGCTGGCCGAGGACGGCGGGGGTGAGCGCGTCGGCGAGGAGTATGTTGGACGGGCGATTGCCCTCGAAGACGCGGTGCGGGACGAGCCATTCGGGCGTGCCCTCGGCACGGACCTGCTCGGCGGACTTGCCGAAGGCGAGCGCCTCGGCCTGGGCGAAGACGTTGGCCATCAGCATGTCGTGGTGGCGGCCGAGCGGGTTGAGCGACTTGGCGAAGCCAATGAAATCGCAGGGAATGAGCCGCGTGCCCTGGTGGATGAGCTGGTAAAACGAATGTTGCCCGTTGGTTCCCGGCTCGCCCCAGTAGATGGGGCCGGTCTGGGTGGCGACGGGCGTGCCGTCGAGCGTTACATGCTTGCCGTTCGACTCCATGGTGAGCTG
>Ga0326727_10023547_pt1 | contig 11732 bp, 12 predicted proteins | sample MB2enrmetagenome_FD_207643 | JGI IMG/M metagenome (GOLD analysis project Ga0326727, IMG submission 207643) | Lab enriched peat soil microbial communities from McLean, Ithaca, NY, United States - MB29MY | ecosystem: Environmental > Terrestrial > Soil > Wetlands > Peat | place: USA: New York... | reverse complement strand
GCGCACCAACGCATCGTAGATGGACGAGTCGCCATGGGGATGGTACTTGCCCATGACTTCACCGGTGATCTTGGCGCACTTGCGCGTGGGCTTGTTGGGCGCCAGGCCCATTTCGTGCATGCCGAAGAGGATGCGCCGATTCACCGGCTTGAGGCCGTCGCGGACGTCGGGGAGCGCGCGGCCCACGATAACGCTCATGGCGTAGTCGAGATACGACCGCCGCATCTCGTCTTCGATGTTGATGGGAATGAGGTTTTTGGCGCCGTCTGCGCCGCCCGCGGTGGGCCCTGGAGGCGGTCCCGCGGGTGGCGGGGTGCCCCCTGGGCCCGGCGGGCTTTGTGGTGGTAGTTCGGAATCTGCCAACGTAGCTCCTGATGAGTGGTTAAGTTCTATTTTAGCAAGGGGCCGGGGGCCGGGGGCCAGGGGCCGGGGTTGTGGCGGAAGCCGATTCGATAGTAAGCTGACCTTGCATGGATGAATTCCGATTGATCACCCTCGATCCGGGCCACTTCCACGCCGCCTTGATCCAGAAAGAGATGTATTCCGGCGTCTCCAAGCGCGTCGCCGTCTATGCGCCTCTGGGGCCGGATCTGATGGAACATTTGAACCGCGTCGCCCGGTTCAACCTGCGCCAAGAGAACCCGACCTCCTGGGAACTCGACATCCACGCCGCGCCGGATTTCCTGGAGCGAATGCTGGAGGATCGCCCGGGCAACATCGTGGTGCTCTCGGGACGCAATCGCAGCAAGATCGACCTCATACGCGCATCCCTGGATGCGGGGTTCGACGTGCTGGCCGACAAGCCGTGGATCATCCGCGCGGCGGACCTGGCGGCGCTCGGGGAGGCGCTGGCCACTTCCAGCCGCAGAGGTCTCGTGGCCTACGACATCATGACCGAGCGCTACGAAATCACCACCATTTTGCAGCGCGAGTTGGTCAACGATGTGGAGACCTTCGGGGAGATCCTGCCGGGCACCGAGCGGGAACCGGCGGTGTACATGGAAAGCGTGCATCATCTGCTGAAGCTGGTGGCGGGGGTGCCTGGGCTGCGGCCGGCCTGGTTTTTCGATATCCACGAAGAAGGCGAGGCGCTGGCCGACGTAGGCACGCACCTGGTGGACCTGGCCCAGTGGACGCTGTTCCCCGGGCGCGTCATCGACTATCGCACCGATATCCAGATGCTGGCGGCCAGCCGCTGGCCCACCACCATCACGGCCGCGCAGTTCCGGCAAGTGACCGGCGGGCCGGGTGAGGGGCTGGACTATTTCTGCAATACGCGCGTCGCGTACGTGCTCGGCGGCACCCACATCAAGCTCGACGTTCTGTGGCGATGGGAGGCGCCGGCGGGGACCGGCGATACGCACCTGGCGGTGTATCGAGGGTCGAAATCGCGGGTCGAGATCCGGCAGGGGAAAGAGGAGAACTACCGGCCGGAGTTGTACGTGTTTCCGCGCGACGCGGAGGCCAGCCAGGCGCTCAAGCGGAAGATCGGCACGTTGGCGAGCCAGTATCCGGGCATCGCAGTCGAGGACCAGGGAGCGCGCATGCGCGTGACCATCCCGGACCAGTACCGCGTGGGCCACGAGGCGCACTTCGCCCAGGTGACCCGGCAGTTCTTTGAGTACGTGAAGCGCCCGGGAACCTTCCCTGCGTGGGAGAACCCCAACATGCTGGCCAAATACTACGTGAGCACAAAGGGAGTGGAGCTGAGCCAGAGAGGGTAGGGCCGGTCGGCCGGAAGCTGCACCCGGCTTACGTAATGCACCCCAGGTGCAGCTCCGGTAGCGAAGGTCTACAGTGTTTGGGTGCCGGCGGCGACCTCGGCAAGTTGCTCGAACGTCACCTTCTGGGTGGCGCCGAGTTTCGCCTTGATATCAGTGAGCACCTTCGAGCTGAAGTCGGCCCACTGCTTGTCACTGAGCAGGTAAATGTTGTCGCCGTAGTGCAGGTGCGGAAGCTTCATTCCACCGTAAATGGGCCGGCGAAGTTGTGCCGCAACGGAAGCCGCGACATCCGTTAGCGCCTGCGGTTGCAGGTTCACCAGCGTGTAGCCCGAGAGCATGCCGGCATGCTCTGGTGTGTTGATGTTCACAAGGCCGTTTTTGGCGGCAAATTCCTTGATGTATCCCAGGTTCTGAAGGATCAAAGGACCATAAGGTCCGCACAATGGCCCGATGGACCACGGCGGTAGTTCCATTTCATAACTCTTGGCTAGACTCATGATGTCTCCAGTTCGTTAGTTCAGTTTGCGGTGAGTTCCCGATCCAAAGGACCGGGAAGGATCCGAAGCCCTCCCTTGAGGGCCTGGTCTTTCGGGGGTCTCTCGCTCGGTGCGAGGGCGAGCCCCCCTACGTGGTCCACGAACGTCGGCCCAAGTTCTTCTTCGAGCGTCCGCAAAACATCGAACGCCACCGCGATCAAGGCGCGCTCGGACGCACATAGGAAGGGACTGACGCGATTATAGGAACCTGTCATGAAGTAATTCGAGCAGCCGCACCAATTCATGCAATACTCTTGAATCCCGCACGATAGACAAGGAGTATTGACTGGCGGTCCGGGAGTGAAATGATCACGCAGCGGACCAATATCGATAAGACCGTTGGTGGCGCCGATCGAGTGTTCCTCCGGTTCCCTGGCAGCAAGCCTCTCGCAGGGCAAGACGTGCCCCGAAGCAGTGAACGCAAATTCGCCCGTCCCCATCCGGCACCGTTCCAGGGGCTGATAGCCTCCGCGGAGCAAGACAGCGATCTTGGCGTCAATCACGCTGATGAAATGTTCGCGGCCCTCGCGATAGAACTTCATATATCGTTCGGCGACAGACTTATAAATGGCCGGCACCCTCTCGATGCCGGCCTCCGTCCACCGAGCCGAAAAGTCCGGGCTCACATAAATCTGTCTCACGCCGAGGGACGAAAAATAATCGATGGTCTCCACCAGACACCCAATGGTGTCCGGGCCATAAACCGCGGACACCGGCGCCCGCCCCAACACCCCGAGGGTTCTGCGAATAGCGTCCTCGACCAGCCCCGAGCTTCCCGATCCGTCGGGGAAACGCCGGAACCTGTCGTGGATGCCCGGCGGCCCATCGCAACTCAGGGTCAGATCGATGTTGTGGCGCCGGAAATAGCGGATCATTTCCTCGGTCAGAAGTGTGCCATTTGTCACCACCGAGGCGTGCACACGGCAGGCGTCGAAACCCTCGTGGCCTTCGATCGTTCGAACGATCTGCTGGAGGAGAGGAAACTCCAACAGCGGCTCTCCGCCAAAAAAGCCGATGTTAATATCCTCGGCAGGCGGTGTATTCCTGTAGGCAAAGTCTACTATCTTTTCGGCAACACTCAATGCCATGCGCACTGGCTTCTTGGCGACATAGCAGTATTTGCAAGCCAGATTGCACTGCTGCGTGAGGAAGAGCGTGTACTTCATCCCCGTTAGCCAAGCCTCGTCACAATCGCCGGTTTGAGGTTCCGCACCGCGCGTCCTATCCCGCGCGGGGCGCATCTGGAAAGAGCCTCAACCCCCTGATGCCTCGCTCAGAGCTGAAGGCAATTCCAAGTAAACACCGACCAATTGTTTGATAACCAGGATTATCTATACCACCCGCTATGAAATATGTCAAGAATATTATTGGATATTGTGGGATATCGTTGGATACTGTTGGCAGGATCTTGTTACCAGTTGACGCCAAAGTGACATCCCTATGCTCAACAGCGTGGCATCGGTTGGAACGTTAGTTTGGCGAGCCTCTGGTCGAATAGTTCGCCACTCGCCCAGAACGGGTAGGGGCGGTGTGGGCGGGTGGGGCGGCCTTGCCTGCTAAGCCGGGACATACCGCTCGACTGCGATATCCCGAGCGTGCTCCCGCGTTTGCGCCACGTCGTAGGCGAGCTGCATGCGGAGGAGGTGGTTCATATCGGGACCGAACGCCTTTTCGATGCGCAGAGCCATTTCCGGCGTCAATGCGGACTTGGCGTGGAACAGGTCGGAGAGCGTGGCGCGGCGCACCTTCAGAATCTCCGCCGCCTTCGACACGCTAAGACCGAGGGCTTCGATGATCTCGGTTCTGATCAGGTCGCCTGGATGGGGCGGGTTTCTCACCTCACACCTCCCGCCAGGCGCGGAGCATGGCTGCGAGGCTCCGTTCCACGTCCTCCGCCGTGGTCGCCCAGGAGGCCACGCTGATACGCATGGCGGTGCGCCCTTGCCAGGTGGTGCCGCCGCACCAGCAGGTGCCTTCCTGTTGGATGCGATCGATTACGCGCAGGGTAGTCCCGGCATCGCCGAATGAGACCAGCACTTGATTGAGTACCACGTCATTGAGGATCTCGCATCCCGCCGACCGCAGGCCGCTGGCAAAACGCCGCGCGTGGGCGCAGTTGCCCTCGATCAGGGCCGCCAGACCGCTCTTTCCCAGCGAACGTAGGGCCGCCCACACCTCCACTCCGCGGGCGCGCCTCGATAGTTCGGGTGTGAACTGGCCCGGATCGCGCCGCGCCCCCTTGGGGATGTAGGCCGCCGCGATCGTCATGGCCCGGCCCAGAAACCCGCTCTCGCGGACAATGGCCAAGCCGCTGTCATAGGGCACGTTCAGCCACTTGTGCGCGTCGGTCGCCCAGGAATCGGCCTGTTCGACACCCGCCACCAGCGGAGCCAGGCTGGGGCTCGCCTTGGCCCACAACCCGAACGCGCCGTCCACGTGCACCCAGGCGCCGGTCGAGTGCGCCCGTTCGCAAATCTCGCCGACCGGGTCCACCGATCCCGTGTTCACATTGCCGGCCTGCACACATACAATGGCGGCCTCACCCAGGGCGGGAAGCGCCTCGGCGCGCATCCGGCCCTGGTTATCCACGGGGACCCGGATGACGCGGCGGCGGCCCAAACCCAGCAGTCCCAGCACCTTGGTGACGGATGGATGGGTTTCCTCGCCGATGACCACGGTCAAGGGTGGCGCGCCGAAGAGGCCGTCGGATTCCACATCCCACCCCAGCCGCTCCAGCATCGCCGTGCGGGCCGCCGCCAGACACGTAAAGTTGGCCATGGTGTCGCCGCTTACGAACGCGGCGCCACAGGCCTCCGGCAGGTCCAGCAGTTCCACCAGCCAGCGTTGCGCGACTTCTTCGAGCCGCGAGGCAATCGGGCTGGTCCCAAACAGAGCCGCGTTCTGGTCCCACGCCCCGGCCAGCCAGTTGGCGGCCAGCGCCGCGGGCAGACAGCCGCCGTGCACGAATCCAAAGAAACGCCCGCCGGCGCTGGCGACCGTGGCCGGGGACCCAATACGGTCCAGCAGATCGAACACGCCTTCCGGAGCGGTGGGACTTTCGGCGAGGGGCTCGTCCAACACTGCCAAGTTGTCCAGTGCCTGCTGAGACGGCGCTAGCGGGCGTCCATCCAGCCCTTGCAGGTATCGATTCGCTCGCAGAGCAACATGGGATAACAGGTCCGCCATTCGACCAGGATACTAGCTTTGGCGGCTCAATTCCGCTGCGCCGCGGCGCAGAAGCTTGGGAGATCGGTTCCCGGTATCGCCATGAGCGCCTCAATCTCTATGGCAGCCCCTCTCTGAGTGCACCAGCCCGCATCCACCCTATGCAATTCGATGGTGTCTCGTTGGGAGCCGATAGCCACCCGCATCCGTTCACTATTGGCAGCCAGCAAGACCGCTTCAACCCTGAGCCCGTTTTGGTACCGAATCATCATCCGCATGGTAATTCCCTCCACAAGTATGAGTAGGTTATGGGGCGCAAGGTCTCGCCAATGTGCCGATCTCTTTGGATATGAACCAGAAGTACTGGGGGAGGGGGTATGCTCTAGTTCAGGGGAGATGGAATGAATCGTCGTGACTTCCTGGCAAACACGGTCCTGGCCGCCGGGGCTTCCGCCCTCGCCGTTTCCGCACAGACCGGCGAGCAGCCGGTCCGTATAACCGTGCGCGCAGACCAGCCGCTGGGCGCCATCGCACCCGATTTCATGGGCTTGGGATATGAGATCTCCTCGGTGGCCCGGCCAGGTTTGATGAATGGCGCCAACAGCGTCTATGTGCGGTTGGTGCGCACGCTGGGCGCGCGTGGCATCATCCGCATTGGCGGCAACACTTCCGACTACGCGCATTACTCCGCCACCGCCGCGCCGGTTTCCAGCGCCTTTGGGACGGTGGTGAACGATGCCATGCTGCGTGACCTGGGCGGCTTTCTCAAGGCCACCGGATGGAAACTGATTTGGGGGTTGGACCTGGGCAGAGGCTCGCAGTCCGAGGCCATCGCAGAGGCCAAGGCTGTGCTGTCGGTTGCCGGGGAGAGACTGCTGGCCATCGAAGTGGGCAACGAGCCGGACCAGTTCCCTGGCCATCAGCACCGCAAGCCGGAGTATGCCTATGAGGATTGGCTGGCGGATTACCGCCGCTACAAGACAGCGCTGCGCGCGCAGTTCCCGCGTATCCCGTTGGCCGGGCCGGACGTGGCTGGAAAGACCGATTGGGTGACGCGCTTTGCCGCCGATGAAGGTGAAGATGCCGTCCTGCTCACGCATCACTACTACCGTGAAGGGCAGAACCCGACGAGCACTGTCGAGAAGTTGCTAGGTGTCGATCCGAAGCTGCAACCGCAGCTCGATCAGTTGAGCGCCGCCTCGCGGAGTTGCCGCCGGCCGTATCGCATCTGCGAGGTGAATTCCTTCTCCGGCGGCGGACGGCCGGGGGTGAGCGATACCATGGCAGCGGCGCTGTGGGTGCTGGACTACATGTATACCCTGGCGGCCAACGGCTGCTCCGGCGTAAACCTGGAAACGGGCGTGAATCACCGCGACTTTATCAGCTCCTACTCGCCCATCGGTGACGACGAACATGGCCATTATTCGGCCCGGCCGGAGTACTATGGCATGCTGGCCTTCTCGCTCGGTGGCAAAGGGCGGTTGCTGAAGGTGGAGATGGATGCCGCGTCGCCCGGCGTGAAGGCCTATGCCACCCAGTTGGACAAGGGACCGCTCACGCTTACCTTGATCAACAAACAGGCCGGGCCGGCCGCTTTGACCGTCAGTGGCATGCCAGGCAGCCGGGCCGCTGTCATTCGGCTGAGCGGCCCGTCGATCGATGCGAAGTCGGGCATTACGCTGGGCGGAGCGGAAGTCGCGCCGGTGGGCACCTGGAAGCCCTTGAAGCCGGAAGTCCTCCGCGTGCACCGCGGACAGGTCGAAATCAAGCTGCCCGCGGCCAGCGCGGCGATCGTCTTGGTGGGGCAGGCGGTGCCTCCTGGATAGCGTCAGCGGTCAATCCTCGTCGTGATCTTGTCGAGCGCGGCGCGGTCGAGCGGGTACCCCATGCCGGGATCGGTGGGCGCGGGAACGTAACCGTCCGGGTCGATCCGGAACTTGTACTTCACGTATGGGCGGTCCGGGTACTCCCACGGCCAAGGCATCTCGAACCAGTAGCAGTTGGGCAGCGCCAGCTCCACCTGGAAAGCCGCCGCCAGATCAAAGAAGGCGCCCCAGTTGTGCGGGGTGCACGGCATGCCGAAGGTGTCGGCCAACTGACCCACCCGGAACGAGCCGGTGATGCCGCCCAGGTTGTCGGTGATCAGCCGTGCGATGCCCATGGCGCCGCGGCGAATGAACTCGCCGTAGTCGTAGATGCCGATGATGAATTCCCCCACCTCGGTGGGAACGTCCAGGTGCTTGCGCAACTCAACCAGCCCATCGATGTCGTACGTCTGCATGGGGTCCTCAAAGGAGACGTACCCGTACTCGTCGAGCGCGCGGCCGACCTTCAGCGCCTCGTAGTAGTTGTAGCGCTGCACGGCGTCGTAGAGCAGGGTGTAGTCGTCTCCCACGGCCTTGCGGACCTCTTTGATCTCGTCGATGTGGCCCAGGTAGGAGGGGATTGGCGAGCCGCTCGCGTGCTGGCCATTACCAGGGTGGATCTTATAGGCTTTGAATCCCGCGGCCTTGGCCTTGAGGGCGTCCGGGCCGAAGTCCTCGACCGTGGCCAGATGCTGCGAACTGGCATAGGCCAGCACCTTGTCCTTAGTTCCGCCCAGGATCTTGTAGATGGGACGGTTCACGGCCTTGCCCAGGATATCCCACAGGATGAAGTCGCAGGCCGCGGCGTGCACATTCGGCGTGGTTCCATGCGGCCGGCTGGCGAAGCCGGGGTTGAAGCCGCCGATAAACGCTCCCCCTCGGCCGCCTCCACCACCACCTCCCGCTCTGCCGCCGGCCGGCGGCGCTGCTCCGCCGCCGCGTCCACCTCGGCCGCCGGCCGCCGCACCGGGCATGGCTGCTCCCGCGCCGCCACCCAGGCCGCCTGGGCGCGTCTGGTTGGGTATGTAGGAGATGGTGGGAAGGATATCGTACAGGTTCTTGCCCACGCAGTTGGCCTTGGCGAAATCAACCCAACCCGGAGGGTTTCCCCGGTTGCCGAGGGTGAAGTTGCCTTCAATCCCGCTCGCGGTCACCAGGGAGGCGATTTCGTTTCCGCCGCTCAGACCTGCCCCGGCGTTTCGCCAACTGCTAGGATCGGTGACGTAGATTTTTGCCTCTTTGATGGTGAGGTCCGGCAAGTCGCCGGCCTTAACTCCGGCCGACTGCGCCGCCAGGCTGATCGGGTGGGCAATGGCCGCCGCGCCCGCCACGGCCGATGCGCTAAAGAAGCCGCGTCGTGATACTTCGCGTTTTGACATGAAACTCCCTTCTGGCCTTGCGGCCCGCATCAGGATACCACAGCCGGAATGCCGGCTTATGCCGATACGGTGAGGTTCCCCTTGCGTTATCGTAAGATTGTCTCATGAAGTGGCTTCTCGGGGTCTGCGGCCTGGCGCTCACGCTGCTGTCGCCGCCCGCGCACGCGCAAGCGATCGAGTACGAGTCGAACGGTCTGAAATACCAGACGCTTTCAAGATCCGGCGTGACCATCATGTTCGCCGTTCTTCCGTCCCATCTGCACGAGTACACCACCATCCAGGTAGCCGTCTCGAACGGATCCGAGGGACCTTACGTGATCCGGCCGGAGGATTTCACGTATGTCCGCGACGGCAATGTCGCCGTTCGCGCGGCGCCGGCGCTGACGGTGGTTGCCATGTTGCAGCGAAAAGGCAGTGGAAGCGATGTCATCAAGCTGGTCGGCAGCTACGAGGCTGGGGTCTACGGAAACGTGCACCTCAGGTCCATGACGAATGGATATGAGCAGCGCCGGCTGGCGGCCTTGTCCATGGGATCGACGAAGCTGAAGGCTGCCGCGACCGCCAGTGCGATAGCGCTGGTGCAGACCAAACTGGCTCCCGGCGAATCCACCGATGGCGCGGTTTTCTTCCCCACCGGGGGCAAACCTCTGGGTCCCGGCCGCGTGGTGGTCCGAACCAACACCGACGTCTTCGAATTCAACCCGGAGCAAGCCGGCGGCGGGCACGCGGCTTCGAGTTCGGACGCGCCGGTACGATGAACCCCTACTTCAGCGGGTAGCCGTGGATCAAGTTGAAGGTCCGCGACCAGCGCGTCTTGGTCGGGAAGTGTATCACCACGTCGATAATGTGATCGAGGCCGATGTTGCCGTTGGTGAGGTCCTGTGTAGGGGCCTCGAACGACCAGTAGATGATGAGCGGAGTGCCCTCGATGTTCTCGCGCGGCACCAAGCCCCAGTAGCGGCTGTCGTCGGAGTCGTCGCGATTGTCGCCCATGGCGAAGACGAAACCCGGCGGCACTACCAGTTCACCGTTCACCACGTGGTTCTCGAGCATTTCCGCGGCTTGCGGCCGCAACGGCATATTGGGGGGCGTGGTGGGGAAATTGTCGCGGTAGAGATCGGGGTAAGCGGCGGAGTGGAGGGTGTACGGCTCGTTGACGGGCTTGCCGTTCAGGATGAGCTGCTGGTTCACGAAGTGAATGTGGTCGCCGGGCACGCCGATGGCGCGTTTCACGTAATCCTCTTTGATATCGAGCGGGTAGCGGAACACGATGATGTCGCCCCGCCGCACGTCGCGATACGGCAGCAGGTGGCGGGAAAGCGCCCCCGGAGGCGCGTAGACCAGCTTGTCCACCAGTACGTGATCGCCAATCAGCAGCGTTCCCACCATGGAGGCGCTCGGTATGACGAAGGCCTGCACCAGCGAGGTGGTGGCGAACAGCAATAGAACGATGGTGACCGTCCATTCGGCAATGAAGCCGCGATGCACCTCGTGCGTCAGTTCCGAAAAGCTGCCCCGCAGGCGGCGCCACCGTTTCTGTTTCTCTGTGTCCACAGCAGTTATTGTAACCAATGAGACGCGTGGGAATCCGAATGGCTATAATTCTGGGTTGACACCCACGATCGCATTTCTCTTCCCCGGCCAGGGCTCGCAGTTCGCGGGCATGGGCAAAGCTCTGGCGGATACCTGGCCCGCCGCGCGGCGCATTTTCGAGGAAGCCGACGACGCGCTCGGCTTTCCCCTCTCGCGCCTTTCGTTCGAAGGCCCCGAGGACCAGCTCAAGCTCACCGAGAACACGCAACCGGCGCTGCTCACGGTCTCCATGGCCGCCTTCGCCGTGCTTCAGGAGCAGGGGCTTGCGCCCGATTACGTCGCCGGCCACAGCCTCGGCGAATATTCGGCGCTGGTGGCGGCGGGAAGTCTGCGGTTCGCCGACGCCCTCCGGCTGGTCCGCCAGCGCGGCCGGTATATGCAGGAAGCCGTGCCGGCCGGCGTGGGTGCCATGGCGGCGCTGCTCAAGCTGCCGGAAGGAAAGCTGGAGGGGGTGCTCGAGCAGGCCGGCCAGGGCGAGGTGGTGAGCGCCGCGAACCTGAATTCGCCGGACCAGATTGTGATCGCGGGCCACGCGGGAGCGGTCGCCCGCGCCATGAATCTCGCCAAGGCCGCGGGAGCGCGCCGCGCCGTGCTCTTGCCCGTCAGCGCGCCCTTCCACTGCGCCCTCATGAAGCCCGCCCAGGAGCGCCTGCGAGCCGATCTCAACTCGACCGATTTCCGCGACCTCTCCCGGCCTCTGGTGAACAACTGGCAGGCGCGCGAAATCCGAACCGGCGCCGAAGCCCGCGAGGGACTCTACCAGCAGGTGCCCAACCCCGTGCGCTGGTTGGAATCCATTCGCCATCTGGCGGGACTGGGCATCGGGCACTACGTCGAGGTGGGGGCCGGCGGCGTGCTTACCGGTCTGCTGCGGGCTATCGACGCCTCGCTCGCGGGGCTGAAGTTTGGCGAGCCGCCGGACCTGGACCCGCTCCGCGCCGCGGGGTGGCTGGCCCGGAATTAGGCCCGAATTCGCCGTGACAGGGCGCCCATAGTTTTGCTAAGCTCACCATATCGAGGACACTGATTACGGATCGCGAGGTTAAAATCCGGTGTCCGCGCTGCGGCGGCCTGGACGTCCGCCATTCCATGCCCCATGGATGGAAGGACAAGTTCATGGTGGTGCTGAGAAGGCATCCCTTCCGCTGCCGCGCGTGCCAGTGCCGCTTTTACCGGAGTGGCCCGCCAAGAAGCGGCGAGCACCCGGCAGACAAGCCCGTGGGCGCCGGCGGTTTCAAGGCCTTCTAGACGCGGCGCACGCGGACGCGGGCCTCGCCGAATAATGCCTCGACCATTCCGAAGTGCTGGTCGTAGTATTCGCTGGAATACTGCGCCATGCGCTCCGAGGAAACCACCACCTCTGTGATGCCGGCCTGCACGATGGCGCGGGCGCAATCCATGCACGGCATGATCTCGACGTAAACGGTGCACGCCTCGGTGGCGGTCCCGGCGCGCGCCGCGTTGCAGATG
>Ga0326727_10023545_pt1 | contig 11732 bp, 9 predicted proteins | sample MB2enrmetagenome_FD_207643 | JGI IMG/M metagenome (GOLD analysis project Ga0326727, IMG submission 207643) | Lab enriched peat soil microbial communities from McLean, Ithaca, NY, United States - MB29MY | ecosystem: Environmental > Terrestrial > Soil > Wetlands > Peat | place: USA: New York... | reverse complement strand
GCCTTAAAGTCACGTCATTCCCGCGAAAGCGGGAATCCATTGGACCGACAATGGGTCCCCGCTTTCGCGGGGACGACGTGACTCCTTGCCGGATCCATCTCAAACTCAAAGCGGAGTAGCACCGACTTTTAGGTCGGCAAATGCTGACCTAAAGGTCAGCGCTACTGGTAGTCGCAGTTTCGGCACGCGACGCTAGCCGACAGTCTGTCGCTGATTCCGACCCTCAAACTTCGGTTCGTTTTGCGCAAACTGGCCTGCTTTTGCTCCATTTGCGCTCCGGTTTGTGCAAATATGCGCTCAAAACGCGCATAATCTGCACCATTCAAAAAGGTGACTTCCTTTGTTTTCAAGTACTTCTTAGCTTCGTTCCCACTCTTTTTGAATTCCTCTGCAATTCGTTTTATCCCGTTCGCCGGGACCATTTCGCTCAGCTGAGCGTCGTGGCAGTCCCGGCACCCGCCTGCGATAAACTGCCCTCAATATGACCACAATTATAGGCTATCATAACGCCCGCGGCCTGTCAAGCGGAAAATGGGCAGTGGTGCAGTTTGGGGGTGTAGCGGCGAATTTACGTCGCCAAATGGTAGCGTGAAGCCGCCTCCACATCAAGCGGAACCACTATCGAAAAATGAGCAGGGAGCGGGCTGGCGCAGACTTCGCCTTGTGAAGTCTGCGATTTCGCGGAGCGAAACGCTTAGGCGCAATGGCCGACGCACGACTAAGGTTCGCTGCCGCGAACCTCGCAGACATCAAGAACCGGATGTCTGCGCCAGCCCGTCGAAGCCTTGCGGCGAGCGGCCCAGAATCAATAACCCGCCGTGATTATGCGGTGTGAGACTTCATCATTCAGTCCGCAGCCCTGCAGTCCGTGCACTCGCAACGGGCGGACTTCTGCGATCATTACATTACGCGCTGGAATTGAGCTATAATTGCGCTCGCCGGATTCGAGAAAGCACATGAGCAAAAAGCGGGCGATAACTACCGGCTCGTTCTTGGTCGTGCTGACGGCTGTGCTCGTGTGCTCTGCCATTACCCTAGGAACTCAGGACCACCCACGGTCCGCAGCGGCTCATTCGCACCTGTTGCGCGTCGCACCCTCACACCTTCTCGAGGACGTGAATCGACAGCTGGACTACCACCAGTTTACAACCGTCAATCAACTCATCGGGGAAGCGAACTCTGAGCTAGCTCTCCGAGGTTTCGACTATGTATTCGAGGTCAGCACTTACATCACTGAACGTCGCCTCATCCCGCTGGATCGATCAACTCCCAGCGACTTCGAAGGTAATCCGTACGAATTTGATTTGACCATCCTCGGAGGTGGGCAACTTCGCCTGCGATTGGACGCCGGCCCTGCGGGAGGATGTGGCGAGCGCTCGGTGCTCATACCCGCTGCGCGTGTGACGCCCGAAGAAATCACAGTCGTGGTGGGTTCGCAGCACTACCGCGTGAAGCGTCCCTCCGGATTTCACCTGGAACGGATCCAACTGGTGGATGAGAACACTAAGAAGGCAGTACGGACGTGGGAGCTGCCTTTTTACGCCGAACTCCAGGGAGTCTCGCCTGATGGGAGCACTCTGTTTTTCCTGCCGAATTTCAACTTCTCCGCTTCCCGGCAAAATACCTTATCCCGGCTCGCCACCGTTTCTATGTTCATGCCCACGGATCCCCAAGGCCTCCATCGCCCCTCGCACCTGATTCTGGCGGCGACAGAGCGAGGTGTGCAGTTTGCGAATGAGTACGACCTCCTTGAAAGTGAAACCTCCGAGATTCTGGGAGACCGGGACCCAGATTATCCCGACATCGGATACAGGCGCTTCCGTCTGGGCGCCAAATCTTACGTCGTGCGCTTTGAGTGGCCTTGTACGTAATCTCGGCCCGGCGCAAGATCGAGGAAGCGCGCGTGGCGCGGACGTGCCGTTCCCCGGCATGTCTGCGCTCCTGTGGATCAGGAGAGGCGCACACATCAGGACGAAGAGCGTCCTGACGCCACCCGCGGCATCTCCAGCTTGCCCTCGTATTAACGTTGGATGTACAATGTCAATTATGAGCGGCGACCCGCCGTGGGAGTTCGACTGGGACGCGGGAAACGTCCGGCACTTGGCGGCCCACCGCATCACCCGTTCGGAATTCGAGCAGGCCATGCAGCTCGATCCGATTATCGTCGATTTCAGCGACGAGTCGGGCGAACAGCGCTGGTATGCGCTGGGAGCGACGGATCGATTGCGCGTCCTGTTTTTAGTCTTCGCTTACCGCGGCGAGCGAATTCGGCCCATAACGGGCTGGGATGCGGGCAAGAAACTGCGAGAACTTTATTATCGCAAGAAAGGTGAATGAGGTCGAGATGCCCAAGAAGAGATTGATTATTCCTAGATTCAAGTCGGAGGCGGAAGACGCCAAGTGGCACGTGCGCCACCGCCCGGCGCTCGAGCGGGCCGCAGAACGCCGCATCCTGGAGGGATCAACGCTGACGTTGCAACAAGCCGCAGCTCGGGCCAGGACGCGGCCGGTCACGCTGCGGTTGGCGGCCACCGATATTGACATGGCGCGCGCCATGGCCGCGCAAAAGGGCATCGGCTACCAAACCTACGTCAAGATGCTCTTGCACGAAGCCTTGCGGCGAGAGGCTGGGAATCATTAGGCCCGCTGTGATCGTGGGGTGCGAGACCTCATCATGCAGGGCGAAGCCCGCAATCCGTGGATCCGCGCCAGCCTGCCTTCTCGCCTCAGGTCAATCTGGCATTAGGTCAATCTGAACTTGACGCCCCAGGGTTGCGGGCATACGATGTGGAGGCAGGATTAAAGGCGACGCCGGAAAATCCGGCTGAGTGTTTCTCCCCCCTTTGGGCCAAATTCAATAACGGGTGGCCGATCGACTCTTATGGAGGCTTCGAATGAGGCAAGTCAAGAGTACTGTGTGTCTTGGGCTCCTGTTTCTCTTCTTGGGAATCGCGACGAGTCCCGTCCTCGGGGACGACGGCACCAATCAAGCCAACTGGGACAGGCTGAAACAATTGTCGGCAGGCCAGGAAATTCAAGTCGTACAGAACGGCGCCAAGTCCAATCGGAGTAACTTTCGCAGCGTAACCGACGAGGCGATTGTGGTGAGCACGGCGGCCGGCGAGCAAACCATAGCCCGGCAGAGTATCCTTCGGGTTTCGTCCAAAGGCAAAGGGCACCGCGTGCGGAATCTGCTGATCGGCGCCGGCATCGGGGCGGGCGCTGGGGCAGGGATTGGGGCGGCAGTCGCAGGCTGCACCTCAGGCTGCTATGGTTTCACCCGCGGTAACGTCACGGGGGCAGTTTCTGCGGTCGGTGGGATTGTGGGCGCCGTAGTCGGAGCGGTGATCCCCACCGGCGGTTGGCACGTCATCTATCGTGCTCGCTAGAGAGAAGGGAATACGGGCCGACACAGAGCTAAGGTTCGCTGCGGCGAACCTCGCAGACATCGGATGTCTGCGCCAGCCCTGCAATCGGTTTAGTCGCAACACCTGCAAACTCTAATTCTCGATCGCCTCTCGGGTAATCTCTGCCCCCAGGCGGCGCAGCCTACGTTCCAGATCGCTGTGACCGCGTTCAATCTGATAAACGTTTTCAACCACCGTCTCGCCTTGAGCAACCAGTGCGGCAAGCACAAAAGCCATTCCCGCGCGAAGATCCGGGGCCGCGACTCGCGAGCCGCGCAGGGTTTCAACGCCTTCGACATCGGCGAGGTTTCTGGCTTTTCTGGTGATCTTTGCTCCCAGCGTTACGAGCCCGTCAATCTGCGTGAATCGGTCCTCGAAGACACTCTCGCGAATGGGGCTGGTGCCCTCGGCAACCGAGGCGAGCGCCATGATGCCGGGTTGGAAGTCCGTGGAGAAGCCGGGATACGGCCAACTCACCACGTTCACCGGCTTCAACTTTTCCGGGCCACGGACGCGCACCAGCGGCCCCTCGGCCGTAATGCGGACGCCCATCTGCTGTAACTTGGCCACCAGAATTCGCATTTCATCCAAATGGGCTCCAACCAGCTCGACGTCCCCTCCGGTGATGGCCGCGGCCATCATCATCGGTCCGGCGTCCAAGCGATCGGCCATGACGGCGTATTCGACGGGGCGCAGTTCTCGAATGCCTTCGATCCTGATCGTGCTGGTCCCCACCCCGTGGAGCTTGGCGCCCATGTGCACGAGGAAATTCCCAAAGTCGGCGACCTCGGGTTCACAAGCGGCGTTTTCGATGATCGTCTCACCAGAGGCCAGGCAGCCGGCCATGATGAGGTTCTCGGTGCTGGTTTGGCTGGGCATGTCGAGGTAGGTGATGTTGCCGGTCAGGGTCTCCGCGTGGATCGTCAATTGATCGTTGGTTCCCTCCACCATAGCCCCCAAACGCTTGAAGCCGTTGTAGTGATAATCCAGCCTGCGAACGCCCAATGCACATCCTCCGACGCCACGCAGCTCAACCTTTCCGAGCCGGTGAAGGGAGGCAGGCAGGAAGAGTATCGAGGCACGGGACCGCGTGGTCAGTTGAGGATCGAGCACGTGATTGGATACCGACGAGGCATCAATCACCGCCACGCGCTCGCCTTGGTCGTAGGTTACCCTTGCCCCGACGGACTCCGCCAGCGCCAGTTGAATGTAAACGTCATTCAGGGGAGGCACATTGCGCAAGATGGTCTGGCCCTTCTTCACCAGAAGCGCGGCGGCGATCATCGGCAGGACCGCGTTCTTTGCGCCTTGCACCACGATGGTTCCACCCAGGACCTTTCCACCGCGGATGACATACCTCGCCGGCCGCATGCTTTTTGAAATTGTTTCCGGGATGGGTGTGATCAGCGCCATGACTCAACCTCTCCAGATAACGACTTCTTCTTCAAGTTCCAGCCCATAAGCCTTAAGAACTCGCTCGCGGACGAGATCCATCAACTTCAGGATATCCGCTGCCGTAGCGTGGTCGCGATTAACAATGAAATTCGCGTGCCGTTCGGACACTACCGCCCCGCCCAGCCGCGTTCCGTTCAGTCCGAGTGAGGCAATCGTCTTGCCCGCGGAATGACCGGGGGGATTTTTGAACATGCAGCCCGCGCTTTCTTCCTGAAGGGGCTGCGCGGCTCGGCGCTTCCGGTTGTACTCTTTAACACGCTCCAGGACCTCGGACTGGGGGCGGTCCAGCAACTCGAGGGTGACCGAAAGCACGAGATCGTGGGAAGAAAGATCGGTGTGCCGATACCCGAACCCCACCTGACCGGCTGTCACGATCTCGACCTGCCGAGTGTCGCCCTTGAAGAGCGTGGCGGCGCGCGCCACACCGGCCATCTCAGTGCCGTAGGCGCCCGCATTCATGCGCAGGGCGCCGCCCAACGTCCCCGGCACGCCAACCAGGCCTTCCATCCCGCCCAGATTCCGCTTCGCGCAGGCAAGAACCGCGGTGCCTAAGCTTGTCGCCGCCGGGACGACGACGCGGTTCTCTGCAAACTCGATCGGCTCACCCCGCGCCAGATGCAGCAGGACGTCCGGCACTCCTTCGTCAGCCACCAGCAGGTTCGACCCGCCGCCCAAGATCCGCCACGGCACATCCTGCGCTTCCAGATACGCCACAAGCTCCGGCACGCGGCGGGCGTCACGCACCCGGACGATGTCCGCCGGGCCGCCCACGCCCAGAGAAGTGTGCCGGCTCAGGCGTTCCCCAGGGAGCCACTCCGCACCCCACGCCGCAAACCGCTCCGCAACTCCGCCTTCCCGCGCCAATAGCGACATATGTTTTGGCCGGCGACCAACGCCTTTACGAACACAGCAATAGGCTACCACCGGCCGGAGGCCTTGTCAAGCGAAAAATGCCAAACGGCGGCACGGACCCATCTCCGGTCCGCAACCACCGGATGGCGCGGACTTCGCCTTCTGAAGCCTGCGATTTCGCGCAGCGAATCCCTAGGGGCGATGGCCGACGCACAACTAAGGTTCGCTGCCGCGAACCTTGCAGACATCAAGAATCTGATGTCTGCGCCAACCCTCCTCCCTACGGATCGCACATCGACGCCTTTCAGATATTTCGCATACAATACTCCCAGGGGTTTACGAGGAGGACTATGCAAAAGGCCGGCGTCATTCGCAGGGTGGCGAGGTATCCTGTCAAGTCCATGCGCGGTGACGCATACGCTTCCCTTCCTCTGACCCTCCAGGGCTTCGAGGAGGATCGCCGGTTTGCATTTGTGCAAGCTGAGTCGCGAAGCGATTTCCCCTGGCTCACGGCGCGGCAGATGCCGGAACTTGTCCTTTGGCAGACTTCGGTCGAGAAGCCGGGTACGCCGGACGTCGCCGTGACGGTCGCTACGCCTGACGGCGAACGGTGGCCGGTCGAGAGCAGCGAGCTTCGGCAGGCCATCGAGCAACGTTTCGGAAAGCCGGTCTTCCTGCTCAGAGACCATCGCGGCTCGTTCGATGCCGCGAACGTCTCCCTCATCAGCGAGCAGACTGTCCAACGCATTGCCGAGGAATCGCAAACCGAGGCGAACCCATGGCGCTTCCGGCCAAACTTGCTGGTGAATCTCGAGGGCGGTGCGGCCTTCGATGAGTTGAAGTGGGTTGGCCGTGTTTTGCGCCTGGGCGACAAGGCGCGCATCGCCGTTATCAAGGTAGACCAGCGCTGCGTCATAACCACGCTAGACCCCAACACCAGCGAAGCGTCGCCCCAAATCCTGAAATGTATCGTTGAACAGCACGACAAGTGCGCCGGAGTTTACGCCACCGTGCTCACGCCCGGGGAAGTACGCACGGGTGACGGCGTCTATCTCGAAGACTGAATGGGATTATCGAATCGCTGTCGAAGCCGATGGCCCAAACCCTATTTTCCCAAGGGCTGGAATTCCGGCGCGCCGAAGCGCCACAAAAGGAAGCTATACTCGTCCGCCAGCCGCTCTTGAGCCTGCTTCTCGGTGCCGCCGATGCCGCCGTGGCCACCCTCGTACTCGACACGCAGCAGGACCGGATTGCCGCTTGACGTGGCCGCTTGAAGTGCGGCCGTCATCTTGGCCATTTGCCATGGGTCGACGCGCGGGTCGTTGTAGCCGGTTTCGAGCAGCACGGAGGGGAACGCAGTGTGGTCCTTGACATGGTGGTAAGCGCTCATGGCGTAGAGCGCCTTAAATCCATCCTCGGTCTTGGTGCTGCCAAACTCCGGGATGTTGATCTCCCCGTTTGCAGTGGTTTCCATGCGCAGCATGTCGGAGCAGCCGACCATGTCGATGGCCGCGCCCCAGAGATCGGGCCGGTCCGTAATCGCCCGACCAATCAGAATGCCGCCGGCGCTCCCACCTTCCCCAGCCAGATGCGCCGCGGAGGTGTATTTGTTGTCGATCAGATACTGGGCGCAGGCGTTGAAGTCACGCCAGGTATTGGGCTTGGTGGCTTGCTTCCCAGCCAGGTGCCACTCCTCCCCAAACTCTCCGCCGCCCCGCACGTGGCAGACGGCGTAAACACCCCCTTTTTCGTACCAGGCGAGCCGCATGGGATCAAAGTAAGGAGAGCTAGGAAAGCCGTACGCGCCGTAGCCTTCCATGAGGGTCGGATTCGATCCGTCCAGCTTCATGTTTTTCGGGTACGTGATGGAAAGAGGCACCGGCGTGCCGTCGTGGCTCGGAACTTTGACCTCGACCGTCTCAAGGTCGGTGGGGTTGTCGTAGGGACCCTCGGGCTGGAGTTTGGTATCGGTCGCCTGCTTCGTCCCAGGGTCATAGGCGTAAATCCTGAACGCTTTGGTCCAAGAAGTCAGGTAGACCAACGCTCCCGGCAAGCGGGAATCCGTACCCAGGAAAGCGCTGCCCTTAAACGGCAGCGAGACTTCTTCCACCTGAGGTTGGGGGCCATACGGAACGCGCAGAACACGGTGGATACCGCCGTCCAGCAGTTGCACATAGAGCGCGTCCTGGGCGGGGTTTATTCCGCTCACCACCGCTTCGCCCGCCGGCACAACTGTCTCCGCCGAGGCCAGGTCGGGATGTCGGGCATCAAGGCGAAGCACCTTATAGCGCAGGGCATTCTTGAACGTCAGCACGTAAAGGTCGTCGCCGTGAACCTCGACGTCGGTCACGTCGTCGGAAAAATCGGCCAGCTTGTGCCAGGCGGTGTTGCTTTTGCCGAGCTCGGAAAGCAGCTCGATGTAATACTCACTTTCGGGTGTGACTCCCCTGTTGATGGACCCGAGAACATAGCGGGAAATCGGCGGGGCTGCGACAGAAGCGACGTATGCCGGGTCGACGCTGATTGAGGGCACCACCCCGTAGCCGAACACCGCAGGGTCCTGCTCGGCGTCGGTCCCCAGGGTGTGCAGATAAGTCCGAACCTTCTGCTCGGCTTCCGTGGCGGGCGCGCCGGGGGGAAGCTCCTGCAGCTTTAAGTAGACGAACGAACGATTGTCCGGCAGCCAGTTGACGCTACCGAACCAGGTGCGTGGTACCACGTCGCCGGTCTCGCGTCCGGAAGCGGTCTCGAAGATGTGCATCTCCGTGTCCCTCTCCGATCCGCCCGGGGCAATGCCCACGGCCACGTACTTGTTGTCGAGTGATACGTCTGAGTACTGGATGGCGTTTTTCCCCTTGCGCTGGTTCACCGCCGCGATTTTGACCTGTTCGGGATCGACCAGGAGCTTGTCCTCGCCGCTGAGTCCTCGGCGCACGTAGAGCTTGTAGAGGATTTCCGAGGGAAGACGCTTCGTGATGAGGTAAACGTCGCCAGGCAGCCGTGAGGCACCGACCTGCGGAACCGTCTCATCGAAGGTGCGAATCCGCGCCAGCAGTGGTTCGCGACCGGGGATACTTGCCAGCACGCCGCGCGTGTATTCATTCTGCGCCTTGATCCAAGTCTCCACTTGCGGATCCTTGAGGTTCTCCATGTACCGATAAGGGTCCACGACATTCGTCCCGTAATACGTGTCCGTGATCGGTTTGACCGGCGCCACAGGCGGCGAAGTTGGCAGGGCAGAAGAACTGGCAGATTGAGAACGCAGATCTGTAAAGCGGGCAGCCAAAAGCAGCGCCAGGGAAGCGAACGCATAGAGACAGAGTCGCTTTGCACTCATGACCAGCTCCTTGTTAGCGGGATCGCCTGACTCAGACAATCTACCAAGGGGACTAAGGCGTGTCAAGGCGCCATGGAATGCGATTCGCTGAGGTAGCACATTCGAGCACGCTAGTGTTGCGTTGCCGAAGATAGTGAAGCAGCCGGTGGTCTGTCACTCTGATCGCAGCGAAGGGTCTCTGCAATTGTTTTCTCCGTGAAACTGCGGGGATGCTTCGCTTAGCATGACGGCTTACGCTCGGAGCAGCCACCGTTCCCCATCAGAAGTAGGCCCTCGCTTCGGGAAGCGGCGCTTGGCGCCGGATGGTCCGCTCCGCAGGTTCTTTGCGCCAGCAGGCAAGCAAGAGAACAGTTCCGGTGGGGCTCACATGAATGTAAAAGATATTGTCTCCGGCTTCCAGGTCATAGAAGTTCTTGCGCCGAGGGTCGGCAGCCGCGATCACCCCTGCCACCAGTGCGCTGCGTAGCGCTTCAACCATTTCAGACGGGCAACGTCGAAGATTATCAATCCGAAATGAATCGTTCATCTTGAGGATCATGCTTCCCTCCCTTTGCCGGAAACGCTGCACTCTAAACATTATTACGATTGGAGGGGCGGAAATGTTGCACAACTTTGTAAGCCGTCTTCCCAAGACCGTGCCGGAAACGCCCCGTAACCCGGCCCCATAGGAACGGGCGCAGAGTTTTAAGAATTCCCGCTTGTGGTGCACGCATTGATTCTTAGTTGACGCACCGCCGCCCTGATAGCAGCCATTCCCCGGCCGGGATCGCGGGCCGAATTTAAGGAGCAAATGGCAATTCGGCATTTGCTTGTAATCGAGGCCCTCTTCGCCGATCACATAAGGAAGGCTGTCGGATTTACCTCCTTTCGCCAGGGTAAGATTTGGACCGCAAACCCATACTCCGATCTTCTTCCTTCGGTGTAATTCCATGCAGCCCGCCCGTTGGTGCTCGAGGCCTTCCAGGGCTCGCGCACTGGATTGCGGCGGGTAATGCCGGGGGAGGAAAGGCGCCGGCATTGAGAGGCAACGCAAGCAACGACAAAGGGTTGAGGGATGGGCGATGAGGCTAAGGCACGGTTGCTGAAGCTTCCTTGGAGTCCGGGCTCTGCGTCGTGCCATTCGAGCTTAGGGCGGTCACCACATAGTAGTACGTCTGCCCGGTTGTAACATCCGAGTCTGTATAGGAGGTCCCGACAATCGGAGTGGAGTTCAGTGCCGTTGTGCTTTCCTTGCCAGAAGCTGTGCCGCGGTAGACGTAGTAGCCCAGAACTCCCGGCGTCACGCTGGCGGTCCAGGTGAGATCCACGTCGTGGCTACCGGCTCCCGAAAGCGATACGCTTTGCGGGCTGCCTGGGGCGCCGTCTGTCACGGTCAGCGATGCTGTGAGGTTCCCGCTGGTCAAAGGTGTAAATAACACCACGACCGTGCAGCTACCTCCCGTAGCCAGCGACGCGCCGCAAGTGGTGGCTTCGGAGAAGTCGGTGGGATCCGTACCAGTCAAGCCGATGCCGGCGATGCTCAAGGCCGCGCTGCCCGTGTTGGTCACGGTGACTGTCTGAGGCGTACTGGCTAGGCCTGCGGGTATGCTCCCAAATGTCAGGCTTGTGGTTGAAAGGCTGACTGCGGCGCTTGGATCATCTGCCGTACCGCCGGGGGCAGCCGAATTTGATTTCAGAGCCAGCATCAGCATCGACCAACCATTGTTGGCAGTCCCCGTCGCGGCGTACTTGCCTGGGCTGCCCGCTATCTTGTTCTCGACGAGATTGGAGTCGAGGGTGGAGCGAGCCGTGAAGCCGGAACCCGTTGTGCAAGCCGAGTCCGCAACACAGAAGCCGTAGATAATGTCGCCTGCCGCCGTGGTTGTGGCATCGCCGCTCGAAACTGCGCCGGCTTTGCCCGAGGCGCCCGCTTGGGCATCGATGGGACTGGTCGCGTTGATGCCTGAGTATTCGCTCAGATAAACTCCAAGGTAACTGGAGGCTGCCGATAGGGTAACCGTCACCGTATCCGCACCCCCCTTGATGTTCTTCGCATAGTAGACGCTGCTCACCACTCCCCCTGGAGTGGTCAATGGGGATCTCACTAAGGTGAAGGAGTTTCCCTGAGAGTCCGTGACGGCGGAAGGTGTGGCGCCCTTGGCGTAGTCGAAAGCCACCAGGAGCAGATGGCCCGCCGAGGTGTTGGCAGGGAAGGAGAGGGTCAAAGAACTGGGTTTCCCATGAGCTGCACTGGCAGCTTGTTGCACAAAGGACGCTGGGGCTGAGGCTGTTATCGTCAACGTCAGGGTCGCGGTGCCTTTTCCGGATGCGTTGGTGGCGCTCAAGGTGACGGTCGAGGTGCTTGCAGATGTCGGTGTACCTGAGATCAACCCTGTCGCGCTATTCAACGAGAGGCCCTTTGGCAGGCCACTGGCGCTGTAAGAAGTGGGCGCCTCGGTGGCAGTGATTTGATAGGAGAATGGGATGCCAACGGTTCCGCTTGCCGTTATTGCGCTGAAGATCACGGGGCGCGGGACTGAGCTGCCCGAAACAGGTTTGAGGGCCACCATCTGCATCGCCCAACCGTCGTTGGCAGTCCCCGTCGCGGCGTACTTGCCTGGGCTGCCCGCTATCTTGTTCTCGACGAGATTGGAGTCGAGGGTGGAGCGAGCCGTGAAGCCGGAACCCGTTGTGCAAGCCGA
>Ga0326727_10023543_pt1 | contig 11732 bp, 13 predicted proteins | sample MB2enrmetagenome_FD_207643 | JGI IMG/M metagenome (GOLD analysis project Ga0326727, IMG submission 207643) | Lab enriched peat soil microbial communities from McLean, Ithaca, NY, United States - MB29MY | ecosystem: Environmental > Terrestrial > Soil > Wetlands > Peat | place: USA: New York... | reverse complement strand
AGCATAACAGATTCGTCGACAAATTACGGCTGCCAGCTGCTTACCGCGCGCTCTCAATCTGCCGCGAAATCCAGCGGCTCAGGCTCACGCCCTCGACCGCGGCGCGCAAAGCGGCTTTGCGGTGCAACTCCGGGTCGGTCCGCAGCAGAATCTTCCCATTGAAAGGCCGGTCGGGCTGCTGCCCCTTCCCGGCGCAGAACTCGAGATAGCTGTCGATGCTTTCGCGGAAAGCTCGCTTGAGTTCCCTCGCGGTCGTGCCTTCGAAGTGGATAACGTCCTTCAACCCTGCCACGGTTCCCGAAAAGGTCCCGCCATCGGCGTCAAAATCGATTGGTCCGGCAGCGTAACCCTTGTATTCCATCGCACCCATCCTATATTCCCAGCACCAGCTGCGTCTTCCTCCGCGCATACACGACGCGGCAAGCCAGCACGGCTCCGCTAGCCCACTGGAATCCAAACTGCATCACTACCTTCCGATCCCCTGCCCGCCGCCTCGCTTATCATGATCTCCAGCACATCGGACCCAGCGCGCATCCATGCCCACCATCTTTATCTCGGCCGGCGAAGCCAGCGGCGAGTTCTACGGCGCGCAGTTGGCGTCCCTGCTGCGCCACAACCTGCCGCAAGCCGAGCTCTTTGGAATGGGCGGCGAGCGCATGCGCGCCGCCGGCGTCGATTGCATCGTCCGCGCTGAAGACATGGCCGTCATGGGCTTCACTGAGGTCCTCGAGCACCTGCCCCGCATCTACGGCGAGTTCCGCAAGCTCAGGCGCGCCATCCGCGAACGCCGTCCCCAGGTGGCCGTCCTCATCGACTTCCCCGACTTTCACTTCCACCTCTTTCGCGAGTTCCATCGCCTCGGCATCCCCGTCATCTACGTTGTCAGTCCCCAGCTCTGGGCCTGGAAAAAGCACCGCATCAGGCAGGTCCAGAGATACGTCCGCCGCATGCTGGTCATCTTCCCGTTCGAGGAGCAGTTCTATCGCGAGCGCGGCGTCAACGCCGAGTTTGTCGGCCATCCCCTCGCCGAACTCCCGCCGCCCTCCATTTCGCGCGAAGACTTTGCCCTCGCCAACTCGCTTGACCCCGCCAAAACCTGGATCGCCCTGCTCCCCGGCAGCCGCATGCGCGAGATTCGCGATCATCTCCCGACCATGCTCGATGCCGCCCGCACGCTCGCCCAATCTCAACCCTCGCGGCATTTCGAATTCCTCATCCCCCTCGCGCCCACGCTCCACGCAGAGCAGCGCGCCCAGGTCGCGTCCCTCATCGCCGCCCATGCCGGCCCGCTCACCGTCTGCCTTATCTCCGACCAGCAGTCAACGGGCGCCGAAGGCGCAGCCAGCCCCACCGCAGGTGGCGGCCAAGCCCGCGCAGCCCTCTTCCACGCCCGCGCCTCGGTGACGGCCAGCGGAACCGCCACCGTCGAAGCCGCCCTCATCGGCAATCCCTTTGTGGTCGTCTATCGCGTGTCGCCCCTCACCTACGCCATCGCCAGGCGCGTGGTCGACGTGCCCCATGTTGCTATGGCCAACCTTATCGCCGGCCGCCGCGTCGTACCCGAACTTATCCAGCACGACTTCACCGCCCAAAATATCGTCCGGCATCTCGAACCGCTGCTATCCGATCGCCCGCCTCGCGAGTCCATGATTCAGGGGCTCAAGGCCGTCCGCGAAGCGCTGTATGCTCATCCGCGGCCGGGCGGCCATCAAGGTGGACAACGGGGCGCTATCGACCGTGTCGCCGCCGTAGTCATGGAGGAATTGGAAACCGCTTTACCCTCTACTAGGAAACCCGTCCGCACCTGATCCGGAAACCGTACCATGCCGCACAAACGCGATATCCCGTAACCGCCAGCCCTCCGGCCCGCGTCAAACCTTTGAGCCGCAGCTTCCCCAATCAGCCGCGGCATGAACTTCAGCCCGCTGCCACGCCGGCGGCCAGAATGCGATGATTGAAGTTATGCGAACTCGAGTTTTGCCGGATGGATTCTTCCCTTCCGCTTCCCGGGCCTTCCTGGCTCTCGCTCTCGTGCTAGGCCTTGTCAGCCCGGCTCTCGCGCAGCGCGAGCGTCCCACCCTCGATATCACCGGTTACACCATCGACGCAGAACTCGATACCGCGACGCACCACCTCGCCGCCACCACGGTTGTCACTTTCAAAGCACCCGTCGGCCTCGACGTCGTCAACTTCGGCTTCCACCCCGCGCTCAAAATCACCAAAATCACCGACGACGCCGGCAAGCTCCTCGACGGCGAGCGCACCGCCGACGGCTCCATCCGCATCACGCCATCGGCCTCATTCACGCCCGGTGAGCCCGTCCACTGGACCTTCGTCTACGACGGCACCATTACCGGCAATGAAGACGGTCCCATCGAAGGCATCAAACTCGCCGCCATCCAGGAACCCATCAGCTACCTGTTCTATCCGGCACGCTGGTTCCCCACCTCGGGCTACCTCACCGATCGCTTCACCGCCGAGATGCACATCCGCGTACCGGAGGGCATGCGCGTATTCTCGAGCGGCAGCACCGGCAAGTACCACTCGGTGGTGCTCTCCAACGGCAAGCCCGGCGACGAGTACGACTTCAAGTGGACCAGGCGCGGCTTTCCGGGCACTGTCATCGCCGGCCGCTATGTTGAGCCCGTCTCGGTCGGCGCCGGCAACGTAAAAATCTACACCACTATCGCCCACCAGCAGGCCGCTACCCAGCTGGCGCAAACCGCAACACGCGAGTTCGACTTCTTCACCGATCAGTTCGGCGAGCCCGAGTCAGAGCGCCTCAACGTCGTCGAAATTCCCGATGACACTCTGCCTGCCGCATGGGCGCCCGAGCTCGCCGCCATCCCCGGCGCCCGCGTTGGCGATAAATCGAGCATTCGACTGCTGGCCAACACCATCGCACACCAATGGTGGGGCAGCGAAGTCAGCCCCCACTCCCTCAATGACGCTTGGATCGTCAACGGCATGTGCCGCTACGGCGAGCTCATGTTTCTTGAAGATCAAAACGGCTCCAGCGCCCTTCGCTCCGCGCTCGTCGATGTGGCCGCCAGCGCGCTTGCCTACGACACCATCCCCCTCTCCAGCGCCGGCCGGCTCGACCCCTTCACGCCCGAGTTCCAGTCCATGACCTTCGATAAGGGCGCCATGGTCTTCCACATGCTTCGCTGGGAGGTCGGCGACAAAACTCTGCCCAACATCTTCAAAGGCGTGCTCAGCCAGTACACCGATCAATCCATCCGCGCAGCCGATTTCATCAAGGTGGCCGAGGAAGTTAGCCAGCAGCAACTCACGCCCTTCTTTTCTCAATGGGTCGACGGCACCGGCGCGCCAAAATTCACTGACAAGTACGCCGTCTACCGCCTCGGCAACAACAAGGGCTTCCGCACCATCGGCGAAGTCGATCAGGATCTCGATCTCTTCCGCATGCCCGTCGACCTGCGCATCGAAACCGACGGCAAGACCGTCAACCAGAAGATCGAAGTCGTGGGCACCAGCACGCAATACGTCGTCGACACCTTCGGCCGCCCGCGCCGCATCAGCGTCGACCCGCAGGACTGGGTTCTCAAAACCACCCCTGACCTGCAGGTCCGCATCGCCATCCTCAAGGGCCAGCAGCTCGTGGCCCAGGGCGACCTCGTCAACGCTCTGGCCGCGTACCAGAAGGCCCTCGAGTCCAATCCGCAAAGCTCCCTGGCCAGCTACCGCATCGGCGAAGTGCTCTTCACCCAGCGCAACTACCAGGCCAGCGTCAACGCCTTCCGCGACGCCCTGCGCGGCGACGACGAGCCGCCGTGGACCGAGGTCTGGAGCCACATCGCCATCGGCAAAATCTTCGACCTGACCGGCCAGCGCGACCGCGCCATCAACGAGTACCGCCTCGCCGTGCAAACCAACGACAATACCCAGGGCGCCGTAAACGAAGCCCGGCAATATCTGCAAAAGCCTTACACCGCGCCCCCGTCAGACTGACGCCGGCCCGCCACGCCACTCATCTCCGTGCCCCATCCCGGGCGTCAGCTGACCTGCTGACTCGCTCTCTGACCCCTGATCCCTGACCCCTGACTCCTGTTTTGCAGATTAATTTCCACTTCCTGCCATCATGGGCTTGAGGACAATCATCGGAGGAAGCCATGGAACTGAGCGCAGAGGGCATGGAACTGGTCAAGAAATCGGAGGGCTTTCGCAGCCGCGTCTATCTCGACGTCGAGGGCTACCCCACCATCGGCTACGGGCACCGGCTGATCCATCCCGAGACCTTTCCCAACGGAATCACCGAGGCCCAGGGAACCGCAATCCTGTATTGCGACGTGCGCGAGGCCGAGCAGGCAGTCGCACGCCTGGTGAAGGTGCCGCTCACCCAGGGCCAATTCGATGCGCTTGTCGATTTCGTCTTCAATCTGGGCCAGGTTCGCCTAGCCGAGTCCACGCTTCTGCGCGAACTGAACGCAGGCCGGATTGCCGAGGCTGGCGAGCAGCTCCTGCGCTGGGATCACGCCGGCGCTCACGAGAATGCCGGCCTCAAGGCCCGCCGCGAAGCCGAATTGCGTCTGTGGAACGGCGCGTCCATCGAACAGCCGGAGCAAGCATCTGCCGCCTGATCCCCTTTTTTCTAGCTGTGAAACTGTGAATGAATAGATTCAGCGACTTGCAGCAAGTCGATTCACAGTCTCACGGTCCACTCCCGTTCAACCGCTCAACTTCCTCACCTCCACCCGCTCTCCAGCCTTCACATATCCCTTCCGCCGGAACCAGTCTTCCATCGCGCTCTGCAGCCGCTCAAGCGGCACACGATTCCCCGCCTCAAGCAGCCCGTCGGCAACGGGCAGAGTATCGTCAAAGACCGCGTCGTTGGTAAAGTTGCGCATTGCAAAGTTGTCGATCCACGCAACCGGGCACGCATGACGCGCTCCCTCCGCGTCCACTCTCTCCACTGCGATCCGCCGCACAAACATGAATTCACTCTAATCGCTCGCCGCCGCAGCCTGTAAACACACATCGGCCCAGCGGCGTCTATTCAAGGGAACCCTGTTCACGCTCCAATCGGCGATTCACCCACGATGAACCTCTGCTCTCGCATGCGCAGGCAGTTTTTTCGCTCAACGCTTCATACACACGATACACAGGAAAGGACCTCTACATGATGAGCGCCGCTTCACCTGACTCGCGCATCCGCAGGGCTGCCTTGCTCGCCTCGTTACTCATCGGCTTCGGCGCCGGGCTCTACGCGCAGCCCGACATGGGCTCGGGACCTCCGCCCGGCGGCCCTCCCGGCGACTTCCAGCCCGACCTGCCCTCCGCGCCCCGCGCCGATACGCAGTTGAAGAAGCTCACGCATCTTCTCTCGCTCTCCTCTTCGCAACAGGATCAGGTAAAGGCGATCCTCGTCGGCCAGCAATCCCAGATCGAAGCCGTCCTTCAAAAAGTGAAGACCGCCACCAGCGCAAAGCCGTCCGATTCCGGCAGTGAGGCCTCGAACCCCGAAGCCTTTTTTGCCGCACGCAACCAGATCATATCCATTCGCAATGCGGCCAACTCGAAGATCGCCGCGGTCCTCTCCTCAGACCAGGCCCGCAGGTTCGCTGACTGGATCAAACGCCAGCAGTCCGACGACGACTTTGGTGAGATGCCGCCTCCGCCTCCCGACGGTGGAGGCCCGCCTGATGGTGGCGGAGGTCCCGGCGGCGGTCCAGGCGGTGGTGGCCCGGGCGGTGGCGGACCTCCGGGTTTATAGCGCCTAGCGCGCCGGCCGCGAAGTTCTTCGCGGCCGGCCCACGCATAACGCACTTGCTACTTCTTCGGCTCCGTCACCTTCGCGTCCTTGCCCTGCTGCGTCTCTACGCGGAACACCTTGAAGTCGTAATCGCGCTCGGTGATGTGCTGGCGCAGGCTCTTCACTATCATCAACCGCCCCTGCACCACCGCTTCGCTGCCCGTCGGCAGCCACAGTCCTTCTTCCACCGGCGCCTGGTCGAACCTGAAATTCGTTCCCTTGTCTACCGTCGCCAGCAAGCCGCCGCCCACGCGAAACTTGTCATTGAAACTCGCTTCAAGGTGCGCCACCTGCAATCCCGCCTCGTCGATCCAGATCGTCCCCTGCAATTTCTTTGAAGCGTCCTCGGCCAGACCGTGCGTCTTCGCGTTCCTGCGCCCGATAAAGTCGAACACAATCGTCGGCCTGCCCCGGTACGTCTCGCGCCGCGGATTGCGCACATCCATGATGTCCAGCAACCGCCTCACACTGATCGTCTGTCCCTCGAGTGGCTGGCCGGGCGGTGTCTTCTCCGCCTTCTCCACCAGCTTTGTCACACGCTCGGTCTCTTTCTCTTCGTCGTGGCCGGTCAGCGGCTTGCCGTTCTTCTTCACCGTGCGCTCAATCAGGTGCCCGTTCACAAAAAAGTCGTCGTTCTCTTCCGTCTCGGTCTTGGTCACGTGCCCGTTCGAGTCGATGACTTCCACCGTCTGCGCCGACGTGAACGTGTAGTTCTCCCGCACCTTCTCGAGCTGCTTCTGGTGGTCTGCCACCTTGAGCATCAGGTCGGGAATATTCGGTTCGGGCACATTCGCCGCCTGCTGCGCGTGTCCTATCGAGGCCAGAATTGCCAATGCAGCCAGGCTTGCCAGTCTGCTAACGTCGCGCATCCGCATCCATTCAATCCTTACCGAACTCCGTTCGTTCACGCACGCCCGCCTGCTCTATCTTCGCGCCGGAGGCCCGATTTCGCGCACCGAACCCTACGAGTCCGGCCGGTTCGCTGTTCCCTCATGCTCACCAGGCAGCCCCGGGGCGTATTCTGCATTCGATAGTAGAGAGATGCGTGCGCTGGATTGCCTGCCCGGCAATCCATCCTGACAGTTAGACTTTGGAGGAGGACGGAAGATGTTAGCTTTGCTCGCTCAATGGCTTCTAAGCGCGATTGCGCTCATTATTGTTTCCAAAATCGTCCCCGGTTTCCACGTCACCGGGCTCTGGCCCGCGCTCATTGCGGCGCTTGTCATCGGTCTGCTCAACGCCACCGTGGGACTGTTCCTCAAAATCATCACCTTCCCGCTGAGCATCTTCACCTTCGGCCTCTTTCTGCTGGTGATCAATGCTTTGATGATTCTGCTCGCCTCAAACATGGTGCACGGGTTACACGTAGACGGATTCTTCCCCGCCTTCTGGGGCGGCGTGGTGCTGTCGCTGCTGGGAATGTTGATTCGCGCGGTGACGAAGAACTCGTAAGAGCAGGCGCCAATGCCGGCTGTGCGTCCTTCAGAGCCGCTCAGCCACTTGGCTATTTCGAGGCGGGCCCTGCCATCCTGGTCTGCGCGGCCTGAGCGGCGCCCTTCTTGTGCGTCTTTTTGTGCGCCGGATGCGACTCGGCCGGCTTCTGCGGCGCGCTCACCACGGGAGGCTGAAGCGTTTGCGGGGATCGCCTTGCGCCCGCTCCGGAAAACTCGCCCGCCGAGCCCACACGCGCCGGAACCGCCGGAGTCTTCGCCGCCTGCAAGGGCTGAATATACGAATAAACGCCCCAGCCGCCACCTGCCACAATCATCACAATGGCTGCGGCGGCGGTGGCCCGAACCCACGCCGCATCGGCACGCAACGCAAACGGCCACGCCAACACCCGGCCCTGCCGCGGCGCAGTGCGCAACGCGGTATGCACGCGCTCCTCAAGCCCCTCGGGCGCAGGCAGGCCGGCGATCAGCCGCAGCGTATCTTCTCCCGTTCCTGCCTCTTCCATCGAATTGTGCGAGTTAGGATTCATCGCCTTTCCTCCTCTGCTGCCGCGGCCGTTTCTGCCGTGCGGCCCGAGGGTTCCAAGTCCCTGGCTTTACCCCTTGCGTGTTTCAGCATCCCGGCCATCAGGTTACGCGCGCGGAAGAGCCTCGACCTCACGCTCGACTCGGTAATCCCCAGCACCGACGCGATCTCAACGCTCGAAAGCTCCTCGAAGGCTGAAAGCATCAGCACCTCGCGCTCCTTGGCGGGCAACTGCTCAACGCAGGCCAGCACCTGCGCATGATGCTGCGCCGCGCTGGCCACCTGCTCGGCAGAGAGCCCCGTCGAGGGCAGCACCCGCGCCAGTTCCGCCACATCGTCGGTCTCCGGCCGAGTCTTGGCGCGCCGCTTGCGGTCGAGAACAATGTTCCACACGATCCGGATCAACCACACCCGGTGGTCGCGCACCTCATTCAGTTGGTCGCGATGGCGCAGTACGCGCAGGAACGCCTCCTGCACGGCATCTTCAGCGTCGGCAGGATTCCGCAATACCGAGAATGCTACGCGGTAGAGGGCGCCGGCGTACTGGTCGACAAGCCCCGCAAGGGCCGCCTCTTCCGCCTGCAGGCGGAACGCATCGGCTGCGGCGGTGTCTTCAAAGTCCATCCATCCTGCGCAAATGGCCTGGCTCGCGCTCATAATGCACCAGACGCAGGCACATGGGAAAATGCTCGGCTACTGCCCTTTGCCTGATAGCTTCTCCTGGGCAATCGACGCGGCGGCGCTGTCCTTGTCAGTGTCCTTGATCTTGGCCCACAGCGCCTTGGCCTGGTCCTGTTTGCCCTGGGCGGCGTAAAGATCGGCCAGGCCAAGCTGGGCGGCGGCGACCGACACCGTAACTGACGGCTTGGCGATCAGCTGGTTATACAGATTCACGGCATCAGAGTCGCGGCCCGTCTGGTGATAAAGCCCGGCGAGGGCCAGTCTGGCCAGATTGGCTACATTCCGATCCCACGCTCCGGCGGCGGCCTTCAGCTCAGTCTCGGCTGGCCCGTTCTGGCCCAGATCAATATAGGTAACCCCGGCAAAGTAGTGGGCCTTGGCGGCTTCAGGCAGGCCGCTGAAGTTGTGAGCGATGGCCACAAACTCCCGGTTGGCTTCTTTGGCGCGTGCGGTGGCGGCCGTGTAAGTGCCTGAATCCGGGATGCCAGGCGTTGCCAATGGCTCAGTGTAAACGTCGAGCGCGCTGCCCAGCGCCTGATCGGCGGCCGACGTGCGTGTATCCCAGAAGACGTACCCTGAAATCACCACAACCAGAACAACTGCAGCGCCGATAACCCAACGGAGAACGCCGGAACGATGCTCTCCCACCCAGCTGGCGCTAGTCACAGCGGCTCGGGCGAATTTGTCTTGCTTTAACGCGTGACGGGTTTGTGTATCCACTTGTTTTTCTTGTCCTTCGCTGATTGACTTGCAGGCGGGGCCGAATTCGGCTCGATCAGACTGGTTAGAGGCACTGCGACTGCAACCCAACCAGTTTAACAGCGGGCCTTGGCGTTTAGCCAGTTGGCGGCGTTCGGCTGTCCACCGTCCACTGTTCACTGTTCACTGTTCACTGGTAGGCTAGACACATGTACGAGGATTTCCACGTCGCCGATCGCTGGAGCGGAGAAGACCTCCACTGCCGCTGGAAGGCCAATATGGTGGCCATTGCCACGCGTCACGCCGACGCGGTCGATATTCGCTTCGACGTGAACGGGCGGCCCATGTGGATCGCGCTGCCCTCGACCGCGTGGGTTGAACAGAAGAAGCGCTCGGGCATGGTGATTACCGACCAGCTCGCCGCGCAGATCGCCGGCCGCTACCTGAAGCAACTGATCGAAGAAGGCTACGACGCGCAACGCGAGGTGTACACCATGAGCGTCGATGAAGTTCTCTCGCACCTCGATGCCGTCGTGGCCGAGGCGAAGGCGCAGCACGCTATGCCCACTTTGCCCGCCGGCGCATGATCGGCCGCCTTCAGTGATGGCAGTCAGCGTAATATTGGTGAAAGTCAACTTAACTTCAATATTGCGCAATTGATCAAAGAGCGTGCATCGCGGTGTGCGCCGGAAAGTATCTTCTGAATGGCCCCGGTCATGAACCAGGAGCGCGACCTCGTTGAAATCGCGCGCCAGTTTGCCTTCGACGGCGAATTCTGTCAGGCAGTCCCTTACGGGGGCGGCCACATCAACGAGACCTACTGCGCCACGTTCAACCGCGCCGGCGCGCCCGTGCGCTACATCCTGCAGCGCATCAACCACAACGTCTTTCGCAATCCTGCTACGCTGATGGCGAACATCGAACGGGTCACGCAACACCTTTCAACCAAGTTGGCCGATGACCCCGACCGGGAGCGCCGCACGCTCACCCTCATTCCCGATCGCGTAGGCCGCAGCTTGTACGTGGACCCTGCCGGCGGCCACTGGCGCGCCTATCGGTTCATCGAAGGCGCAACCACCTACGACGCGATCGAATCCGCGCAGCAGGCCTGGCACGGCGCGCGGGCCTTTGGCCGCTTCATTGAAATGCTGGCCGATTTGCCGGCGCCGCGGCTTCACGACACCATTCCGGGCTTTCATTACACGCCCGGACGCTTTGAGGCTTTTAAAGACGCCGTGGCCCGCGATGCCGCCGGACGCGTACGCCGGGCCGAGCCCGAGATCGCTTTTGCCCTTGCGCGCGAACCTATGAAGGACACACTTCTGAACGCCGGTCTGCCCGAGCGCGTTACGCACAACGACACCAAACTCAACAACGTGCTGCTCGATGACCGGACCGGCGAAGGAGTCTGCGTGATCGACCTCGATACCGTCATGCCCGGCTTCGCCGCCTACGACTTTGGCGATCTGGTTCGCTCCGCTACCTGCCCGGCCGCGGAGGACGAGCGGGATCTTTCCAAAGTGACCATGCGCTTTGAGTTTTTTGAAGCCCTGGCGCGCGGCTACCTGAGCTCGGCCGGCGCTTTCCTCACGCGCGCTGAGCGAGAGTCGCTGGTCTTTGGAGGCAAACTCATCACCTTCCAGATCGGGTTCCGTTTCTTGACCGATTACCTGAATGGCGACACCTATTACAAGGTGCATCGCGAGGACCACAACCTCGACCGTTGCCGCACGCAGTTCAAGCTGGTGGAATCGATCGAGGCGCAGGAGAGCAAGATGGAGCGATTCATCCGATCGATTGGTTGAGATCCCCTTTCACGGCGAATTTTACCGCTCAAGCGCGAGCGTCATGCAATGGCTGCCGGTTTCTTCGCACTGAAGCATGTCTTCGGCCAGCAGATTCCAGCCGACGAAGCCGGCGAATTTGCCGTTGGGCGACTGCGCTGGCGTGGGCGCGAGGCCGAGGCCGGTTTCAGCATCGTAGTCCTCGTGCATCGAGCCCCACTGCGCGATATCGCGGCTCAGGATCGTCGCGAGCGAGCTGGCCAGACCCTTTGACTCGGCCGTGAATCCATAGCGGCGCAGCGCCAGCCAGTCAAGAAAGTTGGCGTTGATCCATATGGGGCCGCGCCAGTTGGAGTAGGGGACGATGATGGCGTCGTTGTTGTAGGCGGGGTCGGATTTGGAGAGGCTGCGGAAGCCGTATTGCGAGCGCATCTCGACCGGGTTGAGCAGGTGCTGGCGAATCATGCGCGCGCCCTCGGCCTGGGGCACTAGCCCGAAGGCGAGAGGGACGAAGCTCGACCACGCGATCGACGGCATCCACGCGCCGGTCGAGCGGCGGCGGTTGAGAAAGATGGCCTGATCGCGCCGCCAGAGATGGGTGAGGATGGCCTTACGCGTGGCCGCGGCCTCGCGATCGTACTGCGCTGCCAGCGCACCGTCGCCAAGATGCCGCGCGATGACCGCCATGGCTTGGTACTCGCGCATGGCCCACACTGAGGCGTCGACGGCGAGAATGGCGCTGGGGTCGTGCGGGTCGTTCGAGAGCGCGGGGTTGTTATCTGCGCCCGATTGCATGGCGTTGTCCCAGAACCACAGGT
>Ga0326727_10023542_pt1 | contig 11734 bp, 15 predicted proteins | sample MB2enrmetagenome_FD_207643 | JGI IMG/M metagenome (GOLD analysis project Ga0326727, IMG submission 207643) | Lab enriched peat soil microbial communities from McLean, Ithaca, NY, United States - MB29MY | ecosystem: Environmental > Terrestrial > Soil > Wetlands > Peat | place: USA: New York... | reverse complement strand
GTCTTCGACTAACGATATACAAGCTTCCCCTAAATCAAAGTACGTAGCCATACGCACCGACCCAGAAAAACCATCATCGTCATCGCCTTCATTCAACTCTGATACAACTGCTTTGCTGTTTGCAAGCAGGTATGAAACTCTGGCTGTCTCGAACGTGCGATACTCGTCTTCCCCGTGCATATTCAACACGACTTTAGATCGAGCAATCAGTGCGTCACGCTCTTCCCCGTACACTTCGCACACGGTTACCACACGCATGCCCTCTCGGGACTTTAACCAAGAGATGACTTTCTTACGACGGGCTGGTGTGTTGTTTCCGTAAAACAAGATGTCAATATCTTGTGAAGATGAAACTATGTTGACCATCCTCGGCGAATAACCAATTGGCACATATAGCGCGGACACGCCACATTTCTTCAACTCACGCACGTTGTGCTGGGAATAGTCCCACACGGTGTGCCCCACAAAAGATGCTATGGGCACATGCCCCGTACCGATGGTAAATGGTGAGACGGGCTCCATTTGATAAACAATTGAGCCCTTAGGAACGTTGCTTGGATTCTGATAAAAGTCGAACACAATGTTCGTTACGTCGGCCCGTTGTGTAACTGGGCTTTCCAAAACATAATGACCGAGCTGCTTCAGCCCATCAACGACAGTTACCATCACCTCTCGGAAGCATGGTTTCGTTGTGGCAGAACACAGTGTTACGTTAAACTTTTCGGCGGGCATACAGCGTACGCATTACCGCAGGCACGCATGAGTGCAGCGCAGAATGATCTGTACCAACAGTTTCTGGGTTTACCGAGTAACCCTTGCCCCACTCGTTGTGGATGCTCTCAATATGGTGCATCGGGATACCTGACTTTTTCATTATCCGCCCGATCCAAACATCATCGGCGTAATAGTCAGGACGCCCCGCAACCACAATCTCCATCGCCCTGCGACTTAGAAACATACAGCCGCCCGGATGGAAGTCTACCGGGCTGGAGCCCGAATAATCGAAGCCCGCCCAATCTTCCTTTATAAGCCTGTCGGGGTACACAAAGGTATCATCGTCTGTACGCAGTAGAAAGTCGTAACCGTGATCGAGCGCGTACTTACAAATACCCTGCATCTTCGCAGGATTCTCTGTGTAGTAGTCGCCGCAATCGAGATACACCTCGTCGGCAAGCGGATCGCGCAACTTAGGCTGTGGGGGAGGATTGCGCCGCTCTTTGTCAACTCGAAATTTCGTTCCGTAAAAAAACTTGTAATCGACGCCCTCAGGCAATTCTTTCAACCAAGTATCGCGGATAGTGTTCACGCGCTCTTGTTGATTGAGGCACCGAGTCTTTATGTAGTCACGTGTCAGCTCATCAAAGTAGTAATCAAGCCGATGGCAAGTCATGATGGCGACGAGTAACTTCATTTCTCCCCCTTCAACTGATCTTTGACCCACTGCGGCAGCGGGCGACACGTACTTATGTCGGGGTAGTTAGGAAAAATCATCCTAAGCAACTCCCGGCTGGTGTCCAATGGCAACCATCCGTACGGGTTACGCTTGAAGTCCATAGGGCCACCAGAAAAGCAAATGGGCCAGAGGAAGACTGGCATCTTCGTCTGGCCCGGATGTCACCGCAGCCGAGGAGGAATTCACTCGGGGAGGAGGTCTGCGGTGGTTCTTTGAATGTGTGCCGTTTTGAGTTGTTGTGAGCCCTTTGGTACTGGCGGACTCATTGGCTGACGGCAAACCGAAACTTTTTCAATCCCGTCTCCCCATACTTACTATATACACCAAAATATAAAATTAGTGCTGGTTTATTTTAACAATCTATCTCGTCATCTTGGTAGTCTTCGGGCAACATTTCTACAAAATCCTCTTCATGAGACCGTACCACATCGCGTATCTTGTTTATAACACGCTGCTTAAAAGTATTTGGAATAAAATCAAATGTGCCTTTTTGTGCGGCCTTTTTGATTGTGTTAGGGGTCTTTTTGGCCCACGCTAGTAGGCATTCTAGTACAAACTCCTCAGCCAAGTCCCTTATAGGTGTATCTTTTACAGACTTTTCCCCCTTAATTCCTATGCCAACTGTTCGGGCTGGGAGCCACAGGTGTGTGGTATTGGACGTGCAAATATCCACCAGCTTGTTGAAGTGCTCTAGCTGAAGGTCATGTTTTGTTGTCAAATATCCAATAACAGATTCTCTAAAAACTTCTGTGAGTTTTATCATTCGCGCTCCCAAGCGGACTCCCAACGCACGTATGGATAAGCCATACGAGCACTTAAAGCCGCGCTACCAAACAGTGTTTTACGACGGCCAGAGGGGCGCGTATCGCGAACGCGCTCATCAAGTGCAACATACTCAATAGGATAGCGACTGAGTTTTGTCCACTTCTCATAAGGGGCAGGAGCGCATCCCACGGTTAAACAATATTGCACGTACAACTTATAGCTTTTAACGTCTTGGCTTTCTCCCACAGGGACACACGCATCAAAATGATCGTTCTGCGGACTGGATGCTGGTAAACATCCTGTTATCGAACGCAAGTCGTCGTCGTTTGTGGGGCGAGGGTCTATACGCTTACGCTCAATGAAATCCTTCAACTCACCTGCAAACCTAAACCACTCCCCCTGTAATCTATACTGGCTAAAGCGCCTGTGCATTTGTGATTCTTCGAACGGCGGTTTGTTAGGAAGCAGTAAAAGAACTTCCAAAATCTCAGGGCAACCCACCTGCAACTGCTTTAGTCGTTTTGTGGGAGGGTTGGTTTCGCAGCATTGTCCTATTTTTACCTTGCCAGACTCGCGTGCAAAAATGAAATATGTTACATGTTTTATAGACATTTCTCTCCTCTCTATTACCATAGTACCAGCCAGCCGCCGAAAAGTCAAGCCCTAATTTCGTGTAAAATTTTCCTATTGACACTTTCGTTCCCAGTTGCTATTCTGTAATGGTGAGGAAACTGCGTGCCCCGCTTCTGTGGGGTGACACTCATATTGCTACACTAATGCGTAAATAAGGAGGCCCAAATGGGCGTACAGATTACCAAGAAAGTGTTTGAAATTGCGGATGCAGGTCTGCACAATGCGAAGATTGTTCGCACGGAAGACCTCGGTCTGGTGGAAGGCGGAAAGTTCGGGGCGAAAGAAAAAGTCCTGATTGTGTTCGAATGCCTCGACCAGCAAGACGCTGAAGGCAAGAATGTTGAAGTGTGGGGCAGATTCACGAAGAGCATTGGCGAAAAGTCGATGCTTGGAAAATTGCTCGCCGCTTTGCGTATCACGCCCGGTGATACATTCGATACGGACGACCTTCTCGGTGCCCGTGTCCAGCTCGTCATTGTTCACAGCGATGACGACAAGTACGCCAACATTGACACCTTTATCCCCCTAAAGGCGACGAAGACACCAGCGCCCGTGGCTCCCAAGCCCGCCGCTGCACCCGCTCCCAAGGCTGTCGCTGTACCTGTGCAGCCGGTTGAGGATGAGGATATACCTTTTTGAAGCATTCTTATGAATGACTTAGAGGTATGGAACCACATTCCGTCACAACCCGACCTAGAGGCATCGTCTTTGGGTCGGGTTCGTGTTATACCCCACAAAGTGGTAACAGGTTTGGGTTTAACACGGACGTATGGAGGTGTGCCTACATGGGGTCAATGGGATGGCAAACGATTTATCTATGCAAGAAAACATCACAAGACTTTGAAAGTTGCGCGATTGGTGTGTGAGGCATTTCACGGACCAGCACCAGAAGATTTGAACTGTCTACATATTGATGAAAACTCTACTAACAATACGCCCGATAATTTGAAGTGGGGAACGCAAAAAGAGAATCTAAACTGTCCTAAGTTCCTTGCGTACTGTAAAAGTAGGACGGGAGAACAAAACCCGTACACAAAAGGACGACATGTCTCTTAACGAAGAGTTACTGAAGAGCGCCGAAGACGCTCTATCCCGAGGGTTCGCAATTTTGACTTGCCTCCCTCATGACAAAGTGCCGTGGGCCAGTTACTCGCCGAACGCGTGTCACTCCGCGTCCCGAGTTCCTGAGATTGCTTTGAAGGCATGGCATGATGGCACTGATGCCAATTATGGAGTTGCGTGCGAGCCCAGCGGCATTACGGTTCTCGACGCCGACCACGGTCTGGCTAATTACGAAGAGTTCGTTGCGTGGCGCACGGAACATAACCTACCTGCCACATACACCGTCCGTACAGGACGCCGCAAAAACAAGACTACAGGCGAGCCCGAATATGGCATTCAGATGTACTACTCTGGGGCGATTCCTACAACTGCGTTCAGCATTGGAAATGTCACGGGTGAGTTGAAAGGTAAGGGCGGCTATGTTTGCGGGGCCGGAAGTGTCCACCCAGACAGCGGAGAGAAGTACGAGATTCTGGAAGATGTTGACATCGCCCCTCTGCCTGATGGCCTGAGGGTTTTCGAAAAGAAGAAACTGGAATATACACCGAAAGCCGCAGGTGGCGAACTGATCCCCGCTGGCAGTCGATGGATTCACTGTCAAAGTATGGCGGGCAAGTTTCGCAACGCTGGGCTTGACCGCGACGGCATTTACGCCGCACTAAAGAACTTCCTGAAGAACAACTGCGAGGATGGTGAGAACTACCCTGACGACAAGATTCAGAATCTGGCTGACGCCGCCGTCACGAAGTTCGATGCCGCAGAGCTGACGCCCGTAATCACGTTCGGCGGCAGCAACAAGAAGATTGACAACTCGATTCCCAATTTGCCTAATGAATTGCTTGAAGGCGATATGATTGGGGAGATGACGCACGCACTGTCAGATGGCACGCACGTTCCGCCCTCGTTTGTTCGGGCGACTATCAAGGCCGTTCTCGGCGCATCACTCGATGGCATGGTTGGCTTTCCACACCATGCTGACTTGCACATGCGGCATTACAGCTTCCTAATTGCTCCCGGCGACTCTGGTAAGGGCGAGTCGTGGAAACGTGTAAGCAAGTACGGGCTGGCGAATTACATCAACTCCTCAGGTATCTTCATGGGCGATCCCGGATGGTATTCCTCAGGTGAGTATCTGGTAAAGAAGTTTGTTGACAATCAACTGGAGGACCGCAGGGTAGTTACGCACTTCGATGAGATGCGTTTGCTGTTTGAGAAGGGCGCGGGGCAAAACTCCACACTCAACACGAGAATGCTAAACCTGTACGATGGTGCAGAAATATCCGCAGGCAGTTGCACGAACGCGGGCGGTTCTGTGAAGAATGTAAGCGTTACCATTACAGGCGGCTTTACCAAAGAGTCCTTTACTCGCGCACTAAGTGGCAAGGCTCTCGGCGACGACGGCTTCCTGTCACGATGTGTATTGTCTTACGTCGAAAAGCCTGAGAAGGTTGGAGACTGGGAGAACTTAGACCCTGAAGTTATAAACCCATTGCAACAGAAAATGCTTGACCGCTGGGCGGAGATTTCGACTAAATTTGTGCCGGGAGCATCGCCGCATATCCCTGTGGAAACTGAGGCGGCAAAGAAGTTGCGAATGGAGTTTGATGCTTGGCTTCATGCCGAGATGGACAAGGATGCTGAGTTCGGCCAGCACTTTTGCGGCAGGCTCGACTCCCACTTTAAGCGCGACCTTCTACTCCGTACAATTTTTTCTAACGATCCGAACACAATTACGGAGGAGCAGGTTAAGCGGTCTGCTGATTGGGCGGCACATGAGCTGATGCTGCGGCGTGAGATTTGGCCCGCCGACCAGTCGAGCCCGATTGCCCAGATGTGTACACTAATCTCCAAAGCGTTCAAGAAAAAAGAACACATCACCAAGTTGCGGGTTATGGACTTCTGTAACGTCAACCGCGACGGCACGCATGACGAGTTCGGGCGGGCGTGGAAGGCGATGTTGGGCAACGGCACAGTGTACGTGATTGGTAAGACGCACAAAAAGACTGATATTTTCGCAATGAAGCGGGACGATGAGTAATCACAGTCACAGTCCTATATATACGGCCCCCGTAAGGAAGGTACCAATTTTCAATAAGATACAAGGGGTGTGTAAGAGGGGATTGACTGTGATTCAAATAAAAAGCACCTAAATTGTTGATTCTAAACAGCAAACGAATCACAGTCAACAGAAAACGAATCACAGTCACAACCACAATCAATGAAAACAAAGGACTTAGCATAAAATGAAGGCTCTCGACCCCAAAACGGTGCTGAATATAACAGTCATCCACCCCGACAATGTGACAGAACTTGTCACTTGGTTGACAAATTGTGTCATGTTCGGCTGGGACGTTGAAACGACGGTTACGAAGACGTTCTTCGACCGCAAAATGCGGACGATGCAGTTTGGTGACCAAAAGAGACAGTTCTTCGTTGACCTGCTGGAATTCTGTGACGGGCGTTCCGATCTGCTGGCTGAGGTGCAGGGGAATTATGGTCAGAACCTGTTCGCCGCGCCGAAGCTGAAGGCATTCCTCGGTGCTGTCAGTCCTTACCTGTGTTCCAACAAGCACCTGAAGGTTGGCGTCAACCTTGGATTTGAGTACACGTGCATGTACTGGGGGTTCGGAATTTCACCGTACCACTTTTACGGTTGTGACATTGTCGAGCGCGTTCGTGTCGCGGGCTCGCACTCCCTTGAAGACTTCGCCTACTTCTCAATGGAGTCGCTGATGGAGCGGTACTGTGATGTCCAGATTGACAAGACACTCCAGACTTCGTTTAACCTCACAGACCCCATCTCCGAAGCACAGATTGAGTACGCCTGCCTTGATACAAGGCTTCCAATTGTCATCAGATACCGACAGTTAAACGGGTACAACCGCCCGAACGGTAGCCGGGTGCCGAGCATTGTTGAAGAAGGGCTGGCGCGTATCTGTCAGATTGAGAATGACTGCATTATGTCATTCGAGCAGTTCCACATTCACGGCGAAAAGATTGACCGCCCAAAATGGAAAGAGCGCGTAGACGGCCTGATGGTAAAGCGGGCGGGTGCACTCGCTCAACTTGATTCGATCTTCATTCCGTTTGTAGGTAGTAAGGCGAACGACATTGTCACCGATGGCATGGTGCAGGAGGCGAACGATAAGTGGCGGGTTATCAAAGACACCAAAGACCCCCTACGTATCCAATACAAGGCCGCTGCTGCGTTGCTGGGCAAGAAGCGTACTTGGTGCAAGGAAATGCTGGAAAGTGCGCAGGGCGAGGCTCTAATCAATTACGGCTCGCCATCTGTCATGCTGAAGGCATTGCGGGAGTACTTCCCCGAACTGCGGAAGCTGAAATCAACGAACGACGAAGACATGCAGCCGTTTGGCTCACAGGATGGTAACGGCAAGAAAGTCCGTGAGGGCCATCCAGCAATTGACGCCCTGCGGGATTACCGGGAATACGACAAACAGATTACGACGTACGGATATGAATGGATTACGGAGTGGAGCACGCACCCCTGCAATGACGAGGGATGGCTTAGCCCGTTTGACGGCAAACTCCATTCAAGATTTAACCAGTTGGCTGCGGAAACAGGCCGAAGTAGCTCGGACAATCCGAACGGTCAGAACCTTCCGAGGGACAAGGAATGCAGAAAGTGCTTCATTGCCGAAATAGGTGAAGTGTACGTAACTTGCGACATGTCGGGCGCGGAGCTTCGCATCCTCGCAGAACTTTCGAACGCCGCCGTCTGGATTGAGGCGTTTGTTCGAGGTGAGGACGTTCACTCAGTTTGTTGCGAACTGCTCTTCCCGACAGAATGGCTAGCGAACGCTGAGCCCGACTGCGCGTATTACGCTCTAAACACCGAAGGCAAACCGAGGCATCAAAAGTGCAAGTGCAAAAAGCATAACGCTCGTCGCGATGTCACCAAGACATTGAACTTTGGAATTGCGTACGGCATGGTTGCGGCGACCCTTGCCCGCCGAGCGAATATCACCATTGAAGAGGCTGAGCTGGTTATTGATGCTTGGATGCACCGCTTTGAAGACATCTGGCAGTACCTTGAGATGTCCGGGCGCAACGCACGAAAGTATATGAAGGCGTTCGATATGTTCGGACGCCGCCGCATATTTACACAGCCGACGAAGGAAAAGGCCCGCGAAAAAATCATCAAGTACTGGAAAGACTCTATTGCGTACACACCTGCGGAAGCTGAGAAGAATATTGCCGCATGGATGGAAGAGAACAAAACTGAGGTTGTCAACAAAAAGACGGGCGCGATCACTTACAAGTACAAGAAGCCTGTCGGTGAAGTGAAGTTCTGGCTTACGCACCGCGAGCCTTCCGAAACCGAAATTGCGAAGGCCATGCGGTCCATGATGTCCAGCGTTGAACGACAGGGCAAGAACCTGCCGATGCAGGCGACGAATATCTCGATTGCGAAACTTGCGATGGGTTGCGGTTATGACCCTCAGGGCAAGCCGTACCTCTTCCACATACTGCCGAAGTATAAGGCACGGTTAGTCAAGTTTGTACACGACGAACTGGTTGCGGCCTGCCCCGAAGAGCACGGTCAGACAGTCGCCGCCGAGATCGCGGACGCGTTTAAGCGTGCCGCCGCCGAGGTGATGACTAAAGTAACTATGGAGGCCGAGTTTAACGTCGCACCGCACTGGGCAAAATAGTGCTTGACAAGCCTGTTTCTATTTGGTACTATGAATTATGAGCAAAGGAACAGTGCTAAGTCCATTTGAAAGACGGCTGGCTGATTACCTCGACAACGAACGTCAGGCGATTGCGCTGGCACCGCTTGTCTTAAACAAACTTTCGGAATGGAACGTCAGTGATTCTGAAATACAACGTGCCATCACGCAGGTGCTGGTGGATGCACTCGAAGCAGCGGGCGGGCTTGACAGCGTCGAATACCTGTGCGGGCAACGGCGCGACACTTTAAGGGGCTAGTCCCTGCGTAGACTAGCTGGTGGAGGGCTATGGCTCCACTTGCGCGACTGACCTCAAGAACGGTGCCCAATGACAGACGTGTCGCAAGGTGTGTTGCGAAACTGCCGAAGATAAGCCTTCGGGAAATACCATGAGACTCAAGGTGCCGACTAGCTAACGGCAATGTAAAGAGAAATGGGCTTCGGTGGTTTTGATGGGGTTTGCAACAGGGGTACGCGGGTTGCGCAAGTGGGGCCGTACGCCCCTATCGTAAGTTATGGAGGTATGAAGCTGTAGGTTGAGTTTCCAGACCCGAGTTCGAATCTCGGCAGGTCCACCAAAATAGTTCCATAATTGAACTATTTTGACGGGCCTGAAAGGCTTCGATGGGGGCTTGCAACAGACAGCAGACTTCCTGAGGCGATGTGGCCCCTCATTAAACAGACACATAAAACTCAAATGCTGAAAAGCCTTTGACTATGGCTGCTGCCGCTGGTCGGTAGTAAGTTCGGGCCGCTGAGAGCCTAGGAACAGAATCTCAGTCAGTGGTAAACCGGGCGGGGAATTCGGTTCCGATACAGAACGGCTTCCCGATAGACCCGCCCGCAATATCGGAGATTTTATGTTGACATGGGGGCATGATGTTAAAATCACTGTTGTGCAGTCTGGTGGCGAACCCGGCGAGGGCGCTGGCGCTTCTCATGGCATTGGAGAGTTTCATCGCAGCGATTTTGTATCTCTGCTGCGGGGATTTCAGGCACGCTTCGTACTGGGCGTCCTCGGGCTGTATCATTCTGTCTGTCACCTTATGACAGAGGTTGCGAGGAGAGTATGATGAAGGTTAGGGTGGAGGGACTGTGCGCGACGACGAATCCAAACTGATTGCTGCAAACTCAGTCCAACTAGACCCCGCGTGTTGCGGGTCGATGATTGGTTACTCAATTAGCCTTAACGGAGCATCTTTGTGCGGTTCGATAAACCTCACCGACTGCAATCACATGATATGCTGGGGTTTCGGCGACTACGAAGGCGGCATTGAGAAGGTTGATGCGGCCATAAGCATCCTGTCCGAGTTCAGGAAGCATTACGTCAAAGCCGAGGCTGAGGCGGAGGCATTCAAAAAGAAGAAAGAGGAAACGGAGAAGAAGAAATGAAAGACTTCGCCAAAATCATTGCGTTCTTTGCCACTCAAGCCGCAACCGGCCTGATGGCTCTGCTCCTTGTGGCATCATTGTTCGTTCAACAGGCGGAAGGCTGTTTCTGGTACGGTCTCGGGCTTATTGTATCTGGCGTGGCGCTGAAGTTGGAGATTGACTATTTCTGGTCCTGACATGGCGTACACTTGTACATTGACAGAGGCAGACAAAATCTTCGAACAGTACCTACACACGGCGTCATTCAATAACGTCGTCATAGAGGAGGCTTTCGACGCAGTCGATCCTGTTCAACGGTGGAGGCTACACTGCAAGAAGTGTGGCGCGACTCTAACTTATACTGACGTGTCCGCTGCGCAGATGGCGAGAGAATACAGCTTTACGTCAATCCTCGACGACAAAGTCGCCAAATTCTGTAAGGCGCATACCCATCAGGTCAAGCACGAAACGGCGAAGATGTACGACTTGAATGAGGCTTATGAAAAATTTAACAAGTTGCCCGCAAAGAAGCCGCTTCCGATAAAGATGGTTAAACTCGTGCCCGCGCCCATCGTGCCCGCCGTGCCTGAGTTACCGGCACCATTGCCGATGAAGAGATTAGGGAGGAAGATTCGATGAAACTGTTGGACAACGAGAAACTGGACAAAGAGCCGCTGTTGTGGGAGATCACTGAAGCCTGCTATACGGGCGTCGAGGTTCCGACACGGGAATTCTTCAAACTCTGCGTGCAAAAGGGCGATGTCTTCGTACGCTATGAAGACAACGAGATAGCAAGTTACGCACTGGTGAACGGGGGCAGATCTGACTGCCCGCTGTTGCGCAGCATTGCAACAAAGCCGAAGTATCGTAAGCACGGGCATGCGTGGCGATTGCTTACTGAGTTGAGCCTTTATTATCAAGCAGCACACTGCTCGCAAATCATTCTGTATTGCAAAGTAGACAATCCTGCGCAATGCCTTTACTTCAAAGCAGGATACAGAGTAACCGCGCTCCTGCGAGGGTACTACAAGCCCGAAGGTAATGGGCTGGAAATGAGGAAAACATTATGACATGTACCAATGAAGCATGCTGTGGCGCATGCGCCGACTCGGCCCCGAGCAACACAGACCAGCTCATTGCTGATTTACAGCAACAGTTGGAGTCCGCAAAAGCTGCTGCTAAAGACTTTAGCAATGCTTATATTGAACTGTGGGGCAGGTGGAATGCCGAGAAAGAAGAAAATGACAGCGTAAAGGCAGAACGAGCACAAATGTTGATTGAACTCAACATTGCCGACGCTACGCTCCGAAGGGTACTGGGGGAAGCCAATTCACTGCGTGAAAGACTTGCACGGACTAGGCGCACGATTGGTGATCTTCTTGAGGACGTGAGGGTGTGGCAGGGCATAGCTCGCAGGTATGCCGACAAGTCCTCTGACAGATTGAAAGTCATTAAGGAACTTGACCGCAGGCTGAACGAGTCTTGGTGGACGAAGTTCGTGCGGTGGTGCAAGGGCGAGTGGGAAGCCGACATCTACAACCGATTCCCCCAAAAATTTTAGGAGGCAGTGTGAAACAGCAGAAATGGTTTGTCACGGCGTTTCTTTACACTAAGGACGAGTACGGCAGACAGGAAGAGTGGTGCACCGTCAACGTCCCGGTTAACCTTAACGGCTCAATCCCAACCGTGCCATACGTCATCAAATTGGGCAAGTTGACATTCGTGCAGACAAACACCTGCCCACTGAGTTATGAAT
>Ga0326727_10023541_pt1 | contig 11734 bp, 8 predicted proteins | sample MB2enrmetagenome_FD_207643 | JGI IMG/M metagenome (GOLD analysis project Ga0326727, IMG submission 207643) | Lab enriched peat soil microbial communities from McLean, Ithaca, NY, United States - MB29MY | ecosystem: Environmental > Terrestrial > Soil > Wetlands > Peat | place: USA: New York... | reverse complement strand
CGCTGAACCGCACGCTGGCACGATGTGTCGAGCGTCGGACTGCCGCTCCTCTGATCCAGCTTGAGATCGCTCACGCTGCCGTCGCGGTGAATGGTAAAGACGACATAGACGCGCGCGCCCTTCGGGGTTCGCGGATCCACTTCGGACTTGTTAGCGGTCTCACGCATCTTGCGGTTGATCTGGTCCACGTACCAGGGAAAGATGCTCACAAATCCCAGGTCGCCCACCGAGGTCTGTCCAATCGTGCCCGGCTGCATCTGGTGCGGCGTATTCGATCCCGCCTGCTCGCCGTATTGCGCCGTATTCTGGGGCGTCGGCTGGTGCAGTTGCGTCTTGGCCGCGTTCTGCTGCTTAGGCTTCGTCGGCTTGCCCGAGATCGGAATCGCCGTCTCGTCCACGTGTTTCTGTTCCTTCGGACTCGGCTGAGCCGGCGCCTGGCTCGGCGTCTCCGTGGCCAGCACGTTCTGGTTCAGCTCATCGGCAGGCAAGGGAAGCGCGCTGGTCAGACTCACCTCCATGGCGCCGCCCGCTCCCGGCGAGCCCCACAGATTGTGATGAAACAGCCCCAGCATCCAGGCGTAGGAGAGCAGCAACGCGCCCAGCGCCAGATGCAGGCTCACCGCCCCTACCGCCGGTCCCGCAATCGGCTCCGCGGTCAGTTCCCGCTCCAGGTGATCGTTAATGTCCACAACACTGATCATGCCGAACTTTGTAGAGCCGGTCAGCCCCGCCGACCCGCTAACTTCCCGACCCGCGAACTCGCAAACTCGCGAAAGTGCTGGGTGCCCCCGGTCCCTCGCATTTAGGGACCGGGGAGACCACAATCCTCAATGCACCGAACTCCGGGTGGAGTAGGTTTCTAACTCCGCTAGCCCCGCCAACTCCGCGAACTCGCTAACTCGCGAATGTGCGCGCCAGCGCACGCTAACTCGCCAACCCCGCTAGTTTCCCGCCTTCTCCAACGGCTGCGTCACAATCGAAACATTCGTAATTCCCGACTGCTTCACCGCGTCCATCACCGCCGCGAAGGCCCCGAACGGCACCCGCTCGTCGCTGCGCAAATAAATCGCCTGGTGCGCCGGGTCCACGCCCGCCTGGCGCAGCTTCTCTCCCAGGTCGTGCAGATTCACCGGCTGATCGTTCAGGAAGACATTTTGCTCGCGGTCGATCGTCACCACCATGCGCTGCTCGGTAATCTGTTTCACCGTCCGCGTCTTGGGCACATTCACTTCAATCCCCGATTGCAGCACCGGCTCGGTGATCATAAAGATCACCAGCAACACCAGCACCACGTCCACCAGCGGCGTAATGTTGATCTCCGCCAGCGACGTCCGCGTCTGTCCCCTCATCGTAGTGAATGCCACGCTTTACGTTCTCCAAACTTTTGGGTGCCCCCGGTCCCTCATCCGCCGCGGCGGAGGGACCGGGGAGATCGAAAACCTCAACCCATCAAAACCCTGGGTGCCCCACATCTCGATTCTGAGATGTGGGAATCCTCATGCTTCAACTCACCAAAACTAAGGGGTGCCCCATCCATTCCGCGTCCCGTGCGGAATGGGTGGGAACCTAACTCCGCTAACCCCGCCAACTCCGCTTCTTTCCTCACACCCGCGGCCCCTGCGTCCGCACCGGAATCTCCTCGAGCGAGTTCAGCAACTCCCGGCAAAAATCGTCGATGGCCGCGGCAAACACTCTGATCCGCGCTGTGAACTGGTTATAGGCCACCACCGCCGGCACGGCCACAAACAATCCCGCCGCCGTGGTAATCAGCGCCTCGGCAATGCCCGGCGCAACCGCCTTCAGTGACCCGCCGCCCGCCACGCCAATGCCGTGGAACGCATCCACCACGCCCATCACCGTCCCAAACAGTCCCACAAACGGGCTCACGCTTCCAATCGTCGCCAGCCACGTCATCCGCCGCTCGAGAGCCGTCACCGCCTCGCTGGCCGCAGTCTGCGCCGTGCGTTCCAGAGGCGTCAGGCTCTTCGGCGGACCCGTCCCGCCTGTCACGCGCTTATACGTCTCGTACACGTCCTCAAACACCTGCGCCAGCGGGCTCGCGCTGTACTCGCTGGTCAGCGACGCAATCTCCTGCAACCGCGTCGCTTTCCGGAACGCCCGGATAAACTTCCGGCTCTGATTCGTCGCCTTGCGGAAGGTCGCCCACTTGCCGAAGATCACCGTCCACGAGTAGAGGCTGGCCAACAGCAGCAGCGCCAGCACCCCCACCGCAATCGGCCCGATGTTGCCGATCATCTCGGCCAGTGCGCCGAAGCCCAGGGTCGTTTGCGGCGCACCCGCTCCGCCGTCAGTCTGGAAAATAATTGCAATCGCAGCAGTAAAAATCGCACTTCACCTCAACTTAAACGGTATCAGACCCCGTTCCCCGCGCCCAAGTAACGCTTTGGGTGCCCTATTTGTACAGCCGGTCTCCAGACCGGCTGTAGTGCGGGTCTCCTGACCCGCACACGTAAACCCACCACGACCAATGGGTGGGAGAGCACGAACCCCACTCCACATCTTTCAAATCCGCACGAAGATCGGTGCCCCCGGTCCCTGGCATTTGGGGACCGGGGATACCACGCCTCCCGGCCCACTCCTTTCAATCAACCACGAAGATGGGATTGCACGACTCTGAACCTCCCCACCAGAACACCCCCCGTTCACCCAGCCATTCATGCTATGCTGCGCTCGACTGGGTCACACAGCGAATAAGTTACGTTCTCCCAACGAACTCTCGTCCAAGGCCAGAAACCATGCTCGTCGAACTCCGCGCCGAAAACTACGCCGTCATCGATCACGCCATCGCCTCCTTCGGCCCCGGCCTCAATCTCCTCACCGGCGAAACCGGCGCAGGCAAATCCATCCTCGTCGACGCGCTCGCCCTCCTGATGGGCGGCAAATCCTCCGCCGACGTCGTCCGCCACGGCGCAGACAAGGCCGTCGTCTCCTGCGTCTTCGAGTCCACTCCCGGCGCGGAATCCATCCTCGAATCGAACGGCATCGACGCCGAATCCCACGACATCATTCTCCGCCGAGAAATCCTCTCCACAGGCAAGGGCCGCGTCTTCGTCAACAACCAGCCCGCCACCGTCCAGGTCCTCAAGCAGCTCGCCCCTGAGCTCGCCCTCGTCCACGCGCAAACTGAAACGCTATCGAGCTTCGACCCCACCCAGCAACGCATCCTCCTCGACCGCTTCGCCGGCATCTCGACGGACGCCGTCGCCGAGGTCTACGCCCGCTGGCGCGCCGCCCAGGACAAGCTCAACGACCTCCTCCAGGGCGAGCAGGACCGCCTCCGCATGGTCGATCTCTGGACCTACCAGCGCAACGAGATTGAGCAAGCCCATCTCACCGCCGCCGAAGACGAAGCCCTCGAAACCGAGAAGCGCGTCCTCGCCAACGCCGAAAAACTCTATGCCGCGGCCCTCGGCGCATTCGACGAGCTCTACGAGGGCAGCAACTCCGCCGAGTCAGCGCTCAAAGCCGCGATCCGCAACGTCGAGGAACTCGCCCGTTACGACGCCCGCTTCACCGAATCCGCGCAGCAGCTCGCCTCCGCCCGCGCCACCATCTCCGACATCGCCGCTGGGCTCCGCGACTACGCCGAATCCATCAACGCCTCACCGGAGAGACTGGCTGAAATCGAAGACCGCCTCGCCCTCCTCGATCGCCTTAAAAGGAAGTACGGAAAAACGGTCGCCGAAGTCATCGCATTCGGCGAGGACGTAGCCCGTAAACTGTCAGAAGTCGAGGACCGCGACGAAATCCTCAAGACTCTCCGCGCCGCGCTCGAAGAAGCCGCAGCGGAATACAAGCAAGCCGCCTCCGCCCTCACCGCCCAGCGCCAGGCCGCCGCGGCCAAACTAGCCAAGCTAGCCGAATCCCACATCAACTCCCTGGCCATGAACTCCCGCTTCCAGGTCACCGTCACCCCCGCCGAATCAGCCGCAGCCGGCACCACCGATCACGATCTCGAGACAGGTCTTGTATCAGGGCATGACTTCAGTCATGCCGATAGGGTCGCAAAAAGAGGCGGGGCTTTAGCCCCTGCTACTGATGCGCCAGCATCGCAAACCGCGAAAGAACCCAACGCCACGAAAGAGCACAACCCCGCAAAAGAGCACGACGCCGCGAAAGGGCACGACTTCAGTCGTGCCGAAAGACGCTCAAATAATGAGGAAGGGGCTTTAGCCCCTGCCGCCTGGACCGCCCAAGGCTGGGACACCGTAGCCTACTTAATCTCGCCCAACCCCGGCGAGCCCCTCAAGCCCCTCACCGAAGTCGCCTCCGGCGGCGAACTCTCCCGCGTCCTGCTGGCCCTTAAAGTGGCCGTTGAAGAGTCCTCCTCCAAATCGAAGAAAAAGACCGCCCCGCGCACCCTCGTCTTCGACGAAATCGACATCGGCATCGGAGGCCGCGCCGCCGAAGCCGTCGGCCACAAACTCAAAACTCTGGGCCGCGCGCAACAAGTCCTCTGCGTCACCCATCTGCCGCAAATCGCCGCCTTTGCCGACCAGCATCTAGCCGTAGAAAAGCGCGAGCAGGACAACCGCACCACCACCCGCATTCGCGTCCTCGACGACCGCGCCCGCACCCACGAAGTCGCCCGCATGTTAAGCGGCGCAAAAGTCACCGACACCAGCCTCCAGCACGCCGCCCAAATGATCGCCGCCAGCCGCTAGCTCGCTCTAGCGCAGAAACATCATCGCCAGGTGATTCACGGCGAACGCCGCGCCATAAGCCAGGACCAGCATATAAAGGAACTGCACCGCGGGCCACATCCAACTGTTGGTCTCGCGCCGCACTACTGCCATCGTCGACGTGCACTGCATGGCGAAGGCGAAAAAGATCATCAGAGCCAGCGCGCCGCCGAGCGTCATGTCGTGATGCAGAGCGGTTTGCAGGTTGAGGGCCTGTGTGCTCGGGTCGGCGCCGTAAAGCGTGCCCATGGTGCTCACCATCACCTCGCGCGCCAGCACGCTTGAGAGCAAACCGATGCCGATCTTCCAGTTGAAGCCGAGTGGCGCGATGACCGGCTCAATGAAGTGGCCGAGACGGCCGATGACGCTGTCTGCAAGTTGCGGCGCGGTGAACGAACCCGCGGCCGTGTGCAGAACCGGCAGGTGCGCAAGCACCCAGAGCGCAAGCGTAACGCCGACAATGATGGTGCCGGCGTTCTTCATAAAGATGCGCGCGCGATCGAGCAGGCGCAGCGCCAGCGAATACACAGTAGGCATGCGGTACTGCGGCAACTCCAGAATGAACGGCGTGTCGCTCGACTTGAGGATCGAGCTCTTCAGCAGCCGCGCAGTGGTGAAGGCGGCGACGAATCCCGCGAGATAAAGGCCGAGCATCACCAGCGTCTGCAGGCCGAGGAATCCGTGCAGGTAATAAACGTTGGGAATGAAGGCGGCGATCAGCAGCAGATAAACCGGCAGCCGCGCCGAGCAGGTCATGAAGGGCGTCACCAGAATTGTCGCCAGACGGTCGCGCTTGTTCTCAATGGTGCGCGTGGCCATAATGGCCGGCACCGCGCATGCATAGGCCGAGAGCAGCGGGATGAAGGCCTTGCCGTTCAAACCAATCGTCCGCATCACGCGGTCGGCGATCAGCGCGGCGCGCGCCAGGTAGCCGGTGTCTTCAAGAATGCCGATGAAGAGAAAGAGCAGAAGAATCTGCGGCAGAAAAACCAGAACCGAGCAGATGCCCTTCCACACGCCGTCGAGCAGGAGCGACTGCAGCCAGCCTACGGGCAGCAGCGGCCGCACCAGATCGGCCGCGCGCGCCAGCAGATCGCCGAATCCGTCCGAGAGCGGCTGGCCCAGCGAAAACACCACTTCAAAGACGCCGACAACCACCAGCAGAAACAGCAGCGGTCCCCAGATGCGATGCAGCAGCACATTGTCGATCTTGTGCGTGTTGGCGGCCGACAGCGGCACGCGGTAGCCGGTGCGGCGGCTCACCTGCGCGGCCCAGTTGTGCGTGCTGGCCGCGTTGCCAATCACGGGCAGCTCCACGCGATTGGTTTGCGCGTGGCCGTTTTGCTGATTCAAAAAGAGCGGGACGGCGTCCAGTCCCGCGCCGGTGGTAGCGCTGATCTGCGCCACCGGCGCGCCCAGCTCCCGCGCCAGCTTCAGCGCGTCGATGCGGCCGCCGCGCGACTCCATCAGGTCGCTCATGTTCAGCAGCACCAGCGTGGGCAGGCCCACGGCAAGCACCGGCATGGCCAGCATCAATTGTCGCGTCAGATGCAGCGAATCCAAAACCAGAAGAACCGCGTCCGGCTTGGGGCTCCCCGGCATCCGTCCGCGCAACACATCCACCGCCACGCGCGCGTCTTCAGAATACGGAGTGAGCGAATAAATCCCCGGCAGATCGATCAGCGTCAGATCGTCGCGCCCCACCCCGGCCATCACTCCCATGCGCTGCTCAACCGTCACGCCCGGATAATTGGCAACCTTCTGCCGCAGCCCTGTGAGCTTGTTGAAGAGCGTCGATTTGCCGGCGTTGGGCGGCCCAATCAGAACCACCGTCTTGAGCGCGCTCTCAGGCGCGGAGGCAACGGGCGGCTTGAACGCCGGCGTCTCGCAACATGCGTTCATCGCGCAGCCTCAACCAGCTCCGGCGTATCTTCCGTTTCATCGGGCGTCCCCGTTGCCATGGCGCCGGTGCAAAGGCGTATGTTGATGGCTTCTGCGGTCTCGTGGCGCAGCGCGATCTCCATCCCGTCGACACAATAAACCGTGGGGTCGCCGGCCGGCGCGCGGCGCAGCGCATGCACGCACGAACCGGGCACAAAACCCATATGCATCAGGTGGTTCTGGACGTTCTCCGGGAGATCGAGACCCTCCAGGATCCCGCGTTCCCCCACCTTTAACTGGCTCAGCGCGCTCACTTGCCTGGCTCCCACGGGCCGCCTCCGAAAGGGCAATAATTTAAAAATGCGACCAGATTGGTCCGATTTCAGTATAAGACCAAGATGCCCCGCGCTGCAATCCTGGTCTTCGGCGATCGTTTCGTCAGGCAGTCCCATGCGTTGACCTCCAGAGGGGATCGGAGAATCCCCAGTAATCCCTAGCCCCCTGGCGGACCCTCAACTTGTCTCATCGGAACGATGATTCATTTGTAATAGGGAGAATTCCATCTGAAAGTGATCTAAATCACATGAGGCGCGAGAATCTGCGTCAAGAACGGCACCCAATCCACCGATACAACACAACCCGCCCGCGTCCTTACGGTGCAGACCCTTTGCGCCTCAGAACGGGGTAGATTTTCCGCTGTTCACTGGTAAAATCAGAGTTTCTATATGCTTAGGTACGGACGAGGCCACCATGTACATCGAACGAGTGCAGGTCGAGGAAGGTTTTCTCGATGGGCTTGATCTGGAGCTCAAGGCTGGATTGAACGTCGTCATCGGCGCTCGTGGAACCGGCAAGACGTCTCTAATCGAGCTGATTCGGTTCTGCCTAGGTGTGCCGGGCCATACCACCGAATCGGCGCAGCGCTCAGCCGAACACGCGATGTCCATCCTTGAGGATGGTAGAGTCACCGTCACATTAAACCTCGCCGGAAGAAAAATCACAGTTTCTCGAGCCGCAGCCGAAGGAGCACCTCAGCGATCCAGCGAATTTGTGCACCCGTTGATATTTTCGCAAACCGAGATAGAGACCGTGGGCCTCTCTTCGAGGGGAAGGATTCGAATTTTAGACACGTTCATCAAGAACCGCGGACAGCTGGCCCAGACAGAGACCGCAACTATTAGTGAGATAAAGTCCCTGACCTCCGAACTGGCGACCTACAGGCAGCAGAAACAAGATCTTGAGGAACGCCTCTCTCAGCTCGCGGCGATTGAGGCGCAGCTTGTCGAGGCAGAAGCGAAGGAGCAGGAACTTACGAAGAATTCGGCGATCCTGAAATCAAGAAAGCTCGAAGCGGATGGCTACTCAGCTAACTCTGCGGCCCACGCGGTCAGGATTGCGTACTTCGAGAGGCTCTCGGAGACCGTCGCCGAATGGAAAAACTCCCTCACATCCCTGCTGGCAAGGGATTCAGGGCTAGAAGAGTCCCCCGAAAACGACCCCGCTGCGCCAGCGAGAGAGCACTTTGAGAAAGCGAAGAAGGCTGTCCAGCTAGCTCGCCGCGAACTCCTAGCTTCGGAGAAATTGTTAGCCGAGGCATCAGGAGTGGCAAGCCAAGAGAAATTGAAGTCCGACGACAGGGCGCGCCAGATCCGCAAAGAGCTAGAAGTTCAGCAGCAGGGTGCGGGCGTAGCCGTGAGGCTAGCCGCGAATCTCCGAGAGAAAAAGGCCCAGCTCGTCGCCTTGGCAAACACCTCGAAAGCCCTGGCCGCGAAGCTGAGGTCCGTGCAAAAGTCAAGGGAGGACGCTCTAGATCGCCTGGACCAGATCCGCGAGGGCCGTTTCAAAAGCCGGCGAGAATGTGCGCAAATGCTTTCGCACGATTTAGGACCACGCATCCGCGTCGAGGTCGAACGCGCTGGACAGGTCGAGCAATACGCGGCAGTGATCACTGACTGTCTCAAGGGGAGCGGGCTTCACTACAATGACTTGGCCCCGTCCCTATCTAGCAGCATGAGTCCTCGGGAGCTCACTGAGTGCATTGACGGTTCAAATTACGAACTAATCTCTGAGGTTCTGGGGATCAATCGAGAACGCTCCATTCGATTGATCGCTGCGTTGAAGTCTTGCAACCTTGGCGAACTCGTAACCGTCGGCGTCGAAGACGACGTGCACTTTAGCTTGCTTGACGGGTCCGAATACAAGCCCATCGCGGACCTCTCGACAGGGCAACGCTGCACCGTCATTCTGCCCCTTATTCTTGAGCAACGGGACAGGGTGATCGTTGTCGACCAGCCCGAGGATCACATCGACAACGCGTTCATCGCAGATACCGTCGTCAAGGCGATCCGGGAACGCTTAGGAGAGAGCCAGATATTGTTTTCCACACACAACCCCAATATTCCAGTCCTAGGCGATGCCGATCTCGTAGTCCATATGTCCTCCGACGGCAAGCGCGGCTTTGTGCTTGAGGCTGCAGGCCTGAGGGACGCGGCGATAGTAACTGCGATAAGCAATGTTATGGAAGGGGGGCGCGAAGCCTTCAAACGGCGCGCGAACTTCTATGGCAGGCTCTGAGCCGGAGAGCGAACGGGCCGAGGCGCTTGTGCTTCTTGCCTCCAAATCACCGCATGAGCGGCTCAAAGCCGCCCGCACCCTACGTCGGCTCCATAATTCGGAAGACATCGCCAAAATCCGCACAGCCATCAAGACGGAAACGGTCTCATGGGTGAGGCGCGCGCTGAGTGCTGCGCTGACAGAATGCAATTCTGTGCCCGAGCTCGACGCCGGATTCGCGGGCGAAACTGCCGAGATAACCGAGCGCGTTCGGCGCGAATTATATGGAAAGGCGACCCAAGAGGTGACCGGTATTCTTCTGCACGAGATTGAGCCCGTTGTGGGGCTCATCCGCACGGCCGCGTCCGAAGAGCTTCCTGACCGAAGTAACAGCCAAACCTGGGGATACCTGGAATACCTTAAGAAGATATTGCAGGGCATTCAGGCTCTGCGGATCGCATCCTCAACGCCCAACATCGAGGAGTTCGACCTTGCGCGAATGATCGCGGGAGTCGTTGACGCGGAGATCCCAAATGAAAAGACGTCGGTTTCGCTAGTCGGAGCCCAACCCCTCTTGTGTACCGGGGACCCCAGCCTTTTGACCCTTGCACTTGGGAACGGACTCCGCAACGCCCTCGACGCCTTGGACGGCACCGACCCAAAACCAAAGGCACACGCCATTATAGTCGCCTGGGGACAGACGGACATCGACTACTGGATCACGGTCATCGATAAAGGGCGCGGATTAGAGATTGCCCGCGAAGCAGCATTAAACCACGGGAAGTCAACCAAGAAAGGTCACCCCGGCATGGGGCTCAGGATCGCCCGGCGAGCCATGGACTCCATAGAGGGAACAGCGAATCTCGAAGCCAGGGAAGACGGTACTCATTTCGAGCTCAGGTGGATGATCTAATATGCGAATCCTCCTCGTCGAAGACGACCGCGGCTTTATAGACGGCCTGAAACCAAGGCTGGAGGCGCTCGGAAACGTCCACGTCACCGTCGCAGAAAACAGAGACGCAGCCCTTGGTGCGCTCGACCTTACACCCACAAACCTCGTTGATCTCATAGTTCTTGACCTCGCGCTGCCACCGTCAGCGACATCATTCGTCGCCTCAGTCGACCACGGCGAAGCAGTTTTCGCGCGCGCACTTCAAGCTGCCCCGGGCGCTCCCATCTACCTCCTAACGGGATCTTCGTACGAGCAGTTCGCTCGTAAACTGCTCCGCAGCGCCCGGCAGGAGGATGTCTGGGGTGACGGACAAACGATGCCTACCATCGAGGTGTTTCCGAAGTCTGACCTACCAGAGTTCCTAGACCACATGAAGGCGCTGAATTCGAGAATTCTCGCAACAAACAGTGTCGATGTGACCACCGGTGTCCACACTCTGACCCTGTCTGTGCTCGAACGGCGGACAATAAAGATCTTCGCGAGAAAACGATTGGGTACGACCTGCACCGTCTCCTCTCTGAATGGGGGCCTTTCCGGGTCCCGTGTTCTCCGGGTCAAGGTGTATGACGGGAGCGGCGCCCTGCAAATAGATGCAGCTACAAAACTCGGCCCGCTCTCGGTGATCGATGACGAACACCAGCGATTTCAAAACCTCCTGCGACTTAATCCTGGCTCATACCCGGCCTGCGTGGAGGTCATACGATTTGGTGCGGTCAACTCTGGCGGTGTCTTCTACAACCTGCTCAATGATTACAACTCGTCTGTCTTCGACAGGATTAGGAACTCGGACGTTGACAGGTCTTTCGTACCTGCCATTCGGGAGCTTATGCGACCCTGGAGCCAAGGGGTTCCGACCGTAACTACGAGAATTGCAGAAATCCGGAGGAGGTGCCTTGCTGATGACGAACTCGATAAGCTGCGCGCTGCGCATGGCCTCATATGGGTTCCGGAAATCGAGGCGAAGACGGTCCAAGCTCGAATCTGTTGCATCCACGGGGATCTGCACGGGGGCAACTTGCTCCTGAGCGGTAAAGAGGCTCCAATGCTCATCGACTTCGGCGACGTTGGCCCCGGCGCTATCTCCCTAGACCCGATCACGCTCGAACTCTCCTTGTTCTTCCACCCAGATTTCGCTTCGACGAGCTCCGCGTGGGCAAAGGATTTGAATGCCGCAAGCTGGGCCTCACTCGACGAATACGCGTCAACTATGCCCCGGCCCCAGTTTGTTCGAGGGTGCCGCGAATGGGCACATGAAGCCGCGGGTAGCGGGAGGGAAGTTCTTGCCTCCGCGTATGCTTATCTGATCAGGCAGCTAAAGTTTCCTGACACCAACAAGGAATTGGCGCTGCGTCTACTAGAGTCCATTAGAGTTGCGATCTACGCGACTTATAGCTGATGGGCAAATAACAAGGCGGTGATGCATCAAACCGAGAGAATAGAAATAGGTCGGTTACGTTGCCCGATTTGAAGAGCCGACCTCCATGTTGTTGGCGCCGGCGGGCCTTCGATTCATTATCAGAAGTCTCCGCCACACGAGGACTAGTCCTGAAAAGTCGCCTCACGGCCACCGAACCATTCCAACCAAATCACCGGCAAGCCTTCAATCACGACTTGCTAAATAGACGGGCGGGCGGAGCACGCTTGG
>Ga0326727_10023539_pt1 | contig 11735 bp, 7 predicted proteins | sample MB2enrmetagenome_FD_207643 | JGI IMG/M metagenome (GOLD analysis project Ga0326727, IMG submission 207643) | Lab enriched peat soil microbial communities from McLean, Ithaca, NY, United States - MB29MY | ecosystem: Environmental > Terrestrial > Soil > Wetlands > Peat | place: USA: New York... | reverse complement strand
CTTACTGACTCTCGCATAATAGAGTGACAGAATGGATCAAAAAAAGAGCCCTGCGTGGTGTAGGAAAGAAAACGGCAGCATGGAATGGCGCACTCGATCCATGCCGCTGCACACGCCATCTTCGGCTTCACCAAGTCCGGCAACACAGCGGTTGGCCAATTCCTGACCTTTGATGTTGCTCCATAAGTCCTCCACCGGATTCAGGTCAGGAGAATAACCCGGCAGCGTCTCTACTTGCAGCCAACTACGCTGGCTCTCCAGATACTGCTTCATCTTCCGGCTTTTGTGCGCAGGCAGTCCATCCCAGATCAGAATTGCCTTTTGTCCGCGCAAGTGCTTTTTCAAATCGTGTAGGAAAACCATCAGGCGCTCGTCGTTGTAGCTGCCCGGCCGGGTCTGAAACCACAGCCTGCATCGCTGGCCGTCCCAGCGATAGCCGAGTGCCGCGCTGATCGACAGCTTCTTCCAGTTGAAGGCATAAACCAACACCGGAGTCTCCCCTTTCGGTGCCCAGGTCCGTCTTACCGGTGGCCGCTCCGAGACTCCACTTTCGTCCTGGAAGAGAATCCAGGCTCTTCGCCGCCGGGCGTTTTTTTTATTGCCGGCCACCGCTTCGCCATCCACAGCCGCCGCCCTTCGTCATTGCGTTCCCGCGCCCGCTTGGCCGGCCGTTGCAGGCTCCACTTCAGAGCGGCAAGAATCTTCCATACATGGCCGGGATGATAGTCAACGCCCGTGGCCCGCTCGATGACCGCCGCCACGCGGGGCAATGTCCACAGATCGGTTCCGAAACCATGGGCCTGCGCGCCTTGACGCAAAGCCTCGTCCACCTGCTTGAGCTGCGCCCCATCCAGTTTCGGCCGACGACCTGCCCGCCCCGCACCACGAATCCAATCTGCCTTATCCTGCCGCCATGCCTCGAACCAGCGGCTCACGCTCTGACGGCTGATGTGGAGTTCTCGGGCGATCTCGGCCTGTGACCGCTTGCCGGCGGCAAACAGCCGCGCGGCGCGGCGACGGCGCTCTTGCATGGCTGCAAAGTCCCGGCGCGGCGCAATGGATACTGTCATGCCTTATAGCTTACTGCTAAATGACTAAGATTGTCACTATATTATGCGAGGCTCAGTAATGCGAGATGTTGGAAGGGTGTTAGGTGTAGCGTAAGCGTACCGTCTGTCCCTGTTGACCGTAGACGAGCACGTGTATTTTGGGTAAGAACTGATTTCCGAAGTGTCTACGAAAAAACAAGTGGACACCTCATGTATCGGTGGTTTGCTCAAAAGCGATACTTCTGGTCCTGTAAGCCGGGGAGCACCACACTCTTGCGCGCCATGACGCCATAATTTGTCTGCAATGTTCCGCTGACTGTGACGAGGGTACGCAGCCAAGTCACAAGATGAATACCGCGCGGGCCCCGGACTGCATCTTGGGGGATCGTCGTTCCGGTATCCTAGAGTACCTGCCAGGAAAGACCGACAGGAAGGAGGAAGACGCTGCGAGATGGAAGCAGAGGCCAACCGTCGCGCTCTTCGTGAGCGCGCCTACGCTATGAAAAAGCATCATGCAACGCGCCTCCATTACGACCTCAGACTGGAGTGGAACGGAGTGTTGTTGAGCTGGGCCCTTCCGGAGGAGCTCAGCTGCTGCGCCGGAGAAATTCGTAAAGCTATCGAGATGGAAGATCACAGCAGGGCGAACTTGCTATTCGAAGGCGTGCATGAGACGGGTCCCATCATGCTCTGGGATCGCGGAACGTGGGAACCGCATCTGGAATCCGACGATATCGAGAGCAGCCTGCGCAGGGGCATCCTGCGATTTACGCTACGCGGAGAAAAGTTGAAAGGCGGCTGGACGCTCACCAGGATGAACAGCGCGAGAAATGCGCCACGGCCTATCTGGACACTCTCAAAGCAAGCTGATTCGTTTGCCGGAAGCCGCGCCGACAAGTGCGTCTTGGAGGAATGGCAGAACAGCGTCAGCACAGGAAGAACTATGGAAGAGATCGTTAGAGATTGGACAAAACGCAACGATAAATACGAGCTGCAAACGAGACTCTTCGACGAGATATAGATCATAAGAACAATTTCTTCGCGGAATCGAGCTCTGGCAGCTACCGAGCTGGCACGACTGCAAGGATTCGAAGTTCTATCTTGACCGAGAAGGGTGTCTTCTTCGGAAGTGCCCACTTATTATTAAGTGGACACTTGCTGAGTGTGTCTAAGCGGCCTGGGATGGTTCGGTTTGGAGTACGGCGGTGATGTTCCAGGGCAGCAGTTCCTCGATGCGATTGATCGGATGGTCGGCGATCATAGCCAGGACTGTCCGCAAATAGAACGCCGGGGCGAGTACGAAGCCCTTGACGAGATACTCGCGCAAAACCTGTGTAGCCCAGATGCGAAATTGCGTCGCTTCGCGACTGTTGACCCTGTAGCCGACCCCGATGATGGCATCCAGGTTGTAGAAATTCACCTCGCGGGAGATTGCTCGCGTTCCTTCGGTTTGAACTATACGATATTTTCGTATAGTTGCTATCTCTTTCAATTCATAAGACTTATAGATTTCCTGGAGGTGATGGTTGATGGTTTGCACCCCAACGCCAAAGAGGTCTGCCATCCTCCGCTGCGTCAACCAGAAGGTCTCGCCTTCAAACAGCACCTCGACGCGCACCGCTCCATCGGGCGTGGCATACAAGATGATCTCGTTGTGCAATGGAGCCTGCCCGTCCACTGTCATTTCGCTCCAACCCTTCACTATTCAATTTACAGGAAACCAACGGGGGTCCTATCGTTGATTTGGCGTCAATTCTGCTACAACTGGCGTATGCTCCGATCGTTGAAGCTCTTGTTCGTCCTGCTCGTTCAGTCTGTCTGTTCCCGCCGCGATCTGCTGTTGGAAGATCTGGCTCTTCGTCAACAACTTGCCGTCTTGAAGCAGCGGCAACCGCAACCGCGATTTGCCTCTCTGGACAAATTGTTCTGGGTGATCTTGCGGCGGCTTTGACCGAGATGGAAACGGACGTTGATCCTCGTACAACCGGAGACCGTTGTTCGTTGGCATCGGGCAGGATTCAAGTTGTACTGGGCGTGGCTCTCGCGGCATCGAAACCGCACGGGAAGAAAATGCGTCAGCAAGATATTGCGTGAACTCATCTTTCGAATGGTTGCCGAGAATCCGACCTGGGGTGCGCCGCGCATTCATGGCGAGTTGAAGATGTTGGGCTTCGATATTTCAGAGCGGACTGTTCTGCGCTGGATGAGAAAAGTGCCGAGGAGTCCTGAGCCGGCAAGACGATGGGCGGCCTTTCTGAGCAACCATCGTGAAGCCATCGCGGCAATGGATTTCTTTGCTGTGCCGACGCTAACTTTCGGCATTCTCTACTGCTTTTTTGTTATTGCGCATGACCGACGGCGCATCCTTCACTGCAATGTGACGCAGCATCCGACAAGCGCCTGGGTCATCCAACAGTTGCGCGAGGCCTTCCCTTACGACTCCACGCCTGGCTATCTGATCTTTGATCGCGGCACACAGTTCAATAGTGAAGTGATCGACACGATGAAGAGTTTCGGCATCCAGCCGAAGCGAACCAGCTTCCGGAGTCCGTGGCAGAACGGCGTTGCCGAGCGGTGGGTTGGCACTCGCCGCCGCGATCTGCTTGACCACGTGATCGTCTTGAATGAGCGGCATCTGAAGCGCCTGATATCCGAGTATGTCCGCTACTACAATGAAGACCGGACGCATCTCACTCTGGCTAAGGGAACTCCGGCGAGTCGTAAAGCGGTGATCAACTCCGGCGTGGGCGGCAGGATTACTTCGATGCCAAGGATAGGTGGCTTACATCATCGCTACGAACTGGCCGCCTGAGTTGCTACACTAACATCTAGTTTCAATGTCGAAGAAAAACTGCGGGAGAGGTGTGCTCGCCGACCCTTCGATACCCACGCCGAACGCCCTTCCTACTCGCCAAATCACTTCTTGAACTACCTCTGAACTCAAAATCAAGCTATCGTTACGTCCGGATGGAATTTTGGCGAGGGGCAGCCGCCAGCCAGGCTGTGGACCTTGAATGAGCGCTCTCGCACCCGGCAATAGGCTGGGTGTCCGTATGGAAGCATCATGGCCTGTTGTTGATGGCCGCATCGATGGTTGGTGGGGCGGCTTGCCCGCCGAATTAGGTGATGCAACGTGAATATACCAGAGCTTTGGTCCTCAGCCCCTCTGGCAGAATCAGCGGTGCTCACGCACCGCCAGGGATTTTTACGCTTGACAACGCCTTCGTCCTTATCGAGGGGGCACCCGCCGGGGGCACCCTCAGCATAGGTTGGAAATCTCACCGGGACCGGCGCCACCCGCCCACAGGAACTAATATGTTCCACGTGGAACATATTCATTCTGTTGAGTTTACATGTATGTTTACTGAATAATTAACAGCAGGATTCTGATATTTATTTTGAGTTGTCTGTCCGATTTAAAAGTTTGTGCGGACCATGAAAAACGGTAGGCAAATCTATGGGTTCGTGGTCTACCATGTCTCAAAATCGAGAGATGGGCCATCCATCATTCATGGTCAGACACGGGCCATCCGCCTATTGAGTATGATTGTATGTTTACTCAATAAATAACAGCAAGCTTTTAAAATATATTTTGAGTTGTCTGCCAGGTTTTAAAGTTTGTGCGGACCATAAAGACCCGACAAACGGATCGATAGGGTTCGTCGCCTCCCACCCTTCCCGCCTTCCCTCCCCGGTCCCCAAAAGCGAGGGACCGGGGGCACCCTCAGCATGGGTTGGAAACCGTCACCGGGATCGGGGCCACCCGCCCGCCGGTCGGGTTCTCCGCATCGAGCTGGAAGGATGGGTAGGCGGCGAGATAGGGGTAGAGGACGCCCATTCCATCGCTGACCGAGACGGAGAGAACGAAGTTGTTGCTGGCTGCGCCGGCGGCATTGCTGAGCAGGTTGACGGCGCTGCCGCTGGACGTGGCCGTAACCACGCTGCCCGCCGCGGAGTTAATGGACGAGGCCAGCTTGGCGGCGACGCTGGCGGCGGTGTCGTTTTGCCCCCAGTTGGCCGAGGCAACGTAACTGAAGGGGGTAACTCCGGAAGTGCCGGCGATCTGCGCGGTGACCGTTCCGGTATCGTAGGCCAGGCAGCCGCCCCGGTGGCCGCCGGCGAGCGTGTAATGGCCCACTCAGATTTGACTGTATTACGACATGTGGTCACCGAACCCCTCCCTCATCTGTAAAAAATCATTTCCTAAATTGTCTGCGAACTCATAATCAAGCCATCGTTACGCCCGGATGGAATTATGGCGAGGGATAATTGTTGAAAGTATGAGGTACCCCAGGTTTGTGGTTAATTTAAGGGTAAGACACGGGGAAACTGCTTAAAACGTACCTTGTATTTCTCCGCGATCGAACGCTTGACACAATTGATCCGCACTCCCATATTGCTTATCCGACAGATATCTCAGCAAATAGGCATACGGAATTCGCCTGTATTTGGGAAACTTTTCGTAAAACTCCGTAACCGCACCCGTATAGCTTCTATAATGCGATGCATGATCTTGAGAGATTCGCGAATAGTGATCGCGAACTTCGAGACATCGTAATGTAGGCATTTGAAGATTTCCGGCTTTATCGAACAACGGAGGATTAGTCGGAAATAGCCGGTCTGCATTGTTGCAAGCGGTAATTGATCCCATAGAGTAGCCCGCCGTGAACCCCTCTACATAGCTCTCTCTCGCGCTAGGGGACATTGAAAGCCATTCGCCATATTTACCGTCTTCAGTTGTTCTTAAATCAGGGTGCCTGCAAGCAGAAAGAGCCGCAATTATACTCCATGCAACCAACATACTAAACCGATGTTGCAAACTCATAATTCTCTCCCAATGTGACGCTAAGGTACAGGACTGTAGACTGGCTGTCCCCCACTGCGGTTAATACGAAACTCCCAAGTCAAAATTGGTTTGTTATCTTCTCCCATGCCAACCAAAAGCTGCACCTGTTGATGATTGACATACCAATGCTGATTGACACTAACAATTCCAGGACCAGTTTGGATAGAATCCTCACCATGACCTTCTCTTTCTCCCATAAATTGCCAGTGTTTTGTGCCGTCGAACAACTCCATAAGGCCAACTTTCGCACCCTTCACGGGAGCACCTAGCTTTCCATTCTTTCCTAGGGTAATCGGGTACCAGTCCGTTTCATAAGTATGGTAATCGCCATTGCCAAGGGTGAGCATAGGGTGCGGCCCATTAGTATGGCTCCCCAGAATGATGCTTGTATTTCCATGGTTGGAGTATGGATCCTGAGCCGTGCCTCCCGTGTTGTAATATTGGGCCAGTACAGCCCCTGTAATATTGGCCGCCATTCCGAAGGTTTCACCTAAAGTTGCACCGGGCGCCATACCAGCACTTGCGATCCATTGTCTAGCTGCCATATATTGGCAACCAATTCCATTCGCATTTTTACCTGAACAATCCATATGCCCATGCGGGTCCAACCCTGTGATCGGATTGTTCCGCACATAGGCGTAAAGATTCAAACTCTGCGGATCAGTGAAGACTGCATACGGCACAGGTTCACCCTTCGCGCTCCAGTCGGGCGTGGTGAAGCGGCCGATGGCGCTGTTGTAGTAGCGGGCGAAGAAGTAATCGTTGCCGGACTCGTTGTCGCGCTCCTTTTGCGTGAAGTGGTGTTCGGTGGCGTCGTCAGCGGTGGGGGGTGGGTTGGACGGGAGGATGGGAGTCAGGGCGTCGCCGAAGGGAAGGCTGGCCCAACTCGTCTCTATCTGGCCGGAGATATTGGCTTGCACGCGCTTAGTGCCCAGCGGGTCGGCTAACTCGTAGTGCAGGCCGCCTACATTCGTCGAGTAGTTATAGTCATAGGTCGCGGTGAGGCGGGCGGCGGAGAAGACGTTAGAGTGCTTCCAGAGCTCAGTCGCCGGAGCCGGCAACCCTTGCTCGCTCAGTTCCGTGACTTGGTTGCCGCCCAGGTCCACAAGATACCTCGTGGTCAGTGTAAAGGACTGCGCGTCCAGCGAAAAGGGAGTGCAGCTTGACGTGTATAAAGCGGGCGCGGCGCTGAGCGTGCCCTTGGCGATGCGCGCTCCCTCCGCGTCGTAGACGTATTGCGTGATGGGCAGGCCGGGGACGGCCAGGCTCTGCACCGCGCAAAGCTGCCCCTCGGCATCGTACCAATAGCGGTTATTGCCGTCGTTGAGCGTGTTGCCGCTGGCGTCGTAAACGTATCCGGCAAGCGCGGAGGAGGCCGTGGTGATCTGGTTGTTAGCCGGGTTATAGTTCGCCCAATTCGAGTACACCCCGTTGGTGAAGCTCTGCGCGGTGCGGTTGCCGAAAGAGTCGTAGCTCCAGGCCGCATTCTGGCCCTGGAAGGCGCTGGGCGCGGCGCCCCCCGCCGCTGCCGCCGTCAGCCGGTCCATTGCATCGTAGCTGAAAACCCAGTCGCCCATCACCGAGTCCGTATGAGCCAGTATATTCCCGTTTGGGGCATAGCCGCCCTGCGGAACCGCATACGAGTAAATCGTACCGTAATTCGAATCCGCCGCCGCGCCGCCGGTCGGGTTCTCCGCATCGAGCTGGAAGGATGGGTAGGCGGCGAGATAGGGATAGAGGACGCCCATTCCATCGCTGACGGAGACGGAGAGGACGAAGTTGTTGCTGGCTGCGCCGGTGATATTGCTGAGCAGGTTGACGGCGCTGCCGCTGGGCGTGGCCGTAACCACGCTGCCCGCCGTGGAGTTGATGGACGCGGCCAGCTTGGCGGCCAGCGTGGCGGGCGTGTCGTTTTGCCCCCAACTGGCCGAGGCGGTGTAACTGAACGGGGTGAAGCCGGAGGCGTTATTGATGAGCGCGGTGACCGTCCCGGTGTCGTAGGCCATGCAGCCGCCCCGGTGCCCTCCGGCGAGCGTGGCGATGGCGCCGGCCAGGCTGAAATCGCTGCTGCTGGAAGAGAAAGCGATGGGATAGTTGGACGAGGGTCCGGTGGCGACGGCGGTGACAGTGAAGAAATTTCCATTAGCGAAGGCGGTAACCGGCGAGCCGGAGGCGTTGAATCCGGCAGCCAGCGAAGCCGCAATCGAGGAGTCGGAGGAGCTGGAGTCATAGCTAGCTGAGGAAGTGAAGCCGTTGATGGTCACGCCCAGATAGCCGGTGTCTGAGACACTGTTGCAGTTGGTGACGGGAACGTAAGTGTCGTTGCCAATATATGTATACGTCGTGGTGCAAACCGTATGGCTGCCGTCCGCTCCGGTCACGGAAATAACGGCCGAGCCGGACGTTGCTGTGCTGGAGTAACGGGCCTTCTCCGCCCCGCTTACGTTGATGAAGCCCATGCTGCCGGTGGCGGGGCTGGCATCGAGCAGGCCGCCGTCCATCTCGTTGACGATGCGGCCGCGATTGTCGTACTGGCGGAGGATATTGATGGCCTGCGTGGAGGAGCCATTGGGGATGCCCAGTTGCGCGCCAGTCAGGTGGCTGAAGGGATCGTAACTGGTGGGCAGCAGCAGGGTGGGCGCGAAGGAGTATGTGCTGGCCGGTAAGACGGAGGTGGAGGGCTGGTCCTGAATGCCGACATAGTTGATGTGATCGGCGATGTCGTAGGTGGTCTTCCAGGTGATGGAGGGGGCGGCGATAGGCGTGGTGTTCTGCGTGGCCGTCTGGGTTGCGGTGACGGTGCTGGCGAAGATGCCGTTATTGGATTGCACGGGGTTGCCCAGCAGGTTGTAGGTGTAAACGAAGTTGCCGGTGGTGGCGGAGCAACTTGCGCCGGTGAGGCACTGCTGATCGGCGAGCAGGCGGCCCATGGCGTCGTAACTGGGGTGATAGCGAACACCGACAGCTGTGGATGGGGCCGACGAGGCGCAACTGCCGGACTGCATCCACTCGGCAATCAGCCGGCCTCCGGTGTTGTTGGTTGGGTCTTTGGTAAGTCCGTACAGGTAGCAGGAGGTGAGGTCGGAGACGCCGCCGGTCGTGTTTCCCGACGCAGCCGAGTAAGACTTGCTCGTCAGGCGGCTCATGTTGTCATAGGCATAACTGGTCATTACGCCGCGGGCGTCGGTCCGGGTGCATGGCACACCGGCACTCGGGGAGCAGGCGTTCGATGAGTTTGAATAGGTGTACCCATCCGTTCCAGGCACGTAAGCACCGTTATCTGTTGCTGGACATGCGGCGAATGAATTCTCTGGATTCGACGCGCAGAGCAGCCGCGAGATGCTATCGTAACTGAACGTCCGCCCCAATCCGTGTTGGTTCACGCTGAGCATGTTGCCGAGCGGGTCGTAGGAATAGGTGGTCAGGGAGCCGGAGCCCGCAATGTTGAGTCCGCAGGCTTGAGGACCGCCGGTGGTCTGCGGTGACAGACCTACCTCGCAGACGTTGGTCAATCGGCCCAGGCCGTCGCTCTGCTGGACATGCTGCACATTGGTCGTGCCGTTGAAGGGATCGGTCGTCATCGTCGCGTTGCCCGCATAAGCAATCTTGCTGACGGAGCCGTCGGGAAGCGTTGTCTGTGTCTTCCTTCCCAGCCCATCGTAGGCAAAATAGGTCAAACCATACGTTGGATCGGAGGTTGAGCAGTACGGATTGCTGACAGAGTAGACCCGGCTCATCGAGTCGTAGGTTGTCTGAGTAAAAAGAGTCCCGCTGCTGCATTGCGTGGCTGGAACCGCAATGCTGGAGGTGACCGCACGCCCCAAACCGTCGTAGGTCTTCGTGACTGAGGTCGTGGTTCCTGCCGTGTCAACCGGATGCTTCTCCTGAACCGAGAAAGCTCCAGGCGTGTCTGAGTACGTGTAAATCGTCCCTCCATTTCCAGCAGATCCGGTGGTTCCATCCATGGTAGACGGCAATACAATGGAAGCAATCCGGTTTAAGTAACTCTCATAACTAAAGGTTGTCGTCTGATTGTTCACATCCGTATGCGTTGCCATTGCGCCAATTGGCTGCCAATACGTGTACTGTTCCGTGGTGCCGTCGGCGTGCTGAACCTGGGTCAAAAAGCCGCTGTTTTGTTCGCCCCAGGTGTATTGGGTTGTTGCGGCAGCAGATGTGCCGAACCCTTCCGTTTTCTTAGTAAGTTGCCCGGTCAGGTCGTAATAGTAAGATGTTTGCAACGATGATCCGCAAGTCGCGTTTGAACCGCTTCCAGTAATCGTAATACACCTGGTCTCTGTCGTCATATTTCCGCGAGGCAACGTCGATCCTGGCCCATAATTCACATCGTCATGGGTAGAAAGCCCAGAGGGCGTGCTCCCGATATGCCCAGTTTCGTCATAAGCGTAAATCGTCAATGCGGCTGGATTTCCGCTCCCATCAGTCACCAGCACCTGCGATGGCTTATCGACAATATGCGCCGCGGCCATGGCCGGATTGTTCGCGTAGGCATAGCTGGTGAGCGTTTTGCGCAGAAAACTTGGCGGTGTCGTGGGCATCGGGCACGAATTTCCTGAGATCGTACAGGGGTAGAAGTCGGACTCGTCCTTCTCGACGACATTGCCATACGAAACGTTATAATTCGCAACGGCTGCCGTGCTTGTCCCGGCCGGCCAGCCTTGGAGGTTAAGTTCCTCCTGGTATTCGGCAGTGTAATAACTGATGGGGACCTGTGTGGTGAAATCGTAAGCGTATTGCACATATTGCTGTAGCGGCGTCGGGCCATCGTAGAGCGTGGTTGCAACTTGGTAAGGAAGCCCCGTGGCGCCGTTACTTGTCCAGTAGTTTGTCGCCACAGACTTCATGAGCGTTCCACTGCTGTTGTATTCGAGGCGGCTTGTCTCCTTCCAGCTCGGCACCCCACTCCCGGAGACCGGAACGACAGAATAGAAGAACGAGGCATCACTGTTGTAGTTGGTATAACTTCCATCAGGAGCCGTTACCGTTGAGGAGAGTCCGGTCGTGGACGAATAGTCCTGATAACTGTATTGCCAGCAATTCTCGGCTCCTGAGCCCGTAGAGGTGCAAGCCTCCGTCACCACAAGAGTAGACAGCTTCAAAAACGTCGCGTTGCCGCCGCCATCGCCGCGAATTCCCCAGACAAACCTCACATATCCGCCGGTTGGAAATACAATTTTGGAGATGGTCCCGTAAGTCGGGTCATAGGTAAAAGTATATTGAGTCGAGTCCGGCAGAGTGATCGAAGACACCACTGGCAGCTTGGTGTTCAAGTCTCCCGTGGTTGGTTGTTCAGCCCCGAGAGATGTGTTGTTGCCCTGCATTTCCGAAGTCGGAGATCCAACAGGTCCACTAATTGGATGGGGCATCGTAAACGATCCGATAGAAATTTGAGAAAATACCACGGAGTACGATTCGCTGCTTCCGCTCGCTCCAGTTGTCGTTACATTGTAGTTCCCCACCGGAATCTGGCCCATAGAGCCAATCGGGATGGTGGTGGAAAACGCCGTGCGCCCGAGGCTGTCGGTCGCGGTCATAGCGCCGCTAACATTGGGTCCATATGTTGCCTGGTTGCCATTCGAATCTTCGAGCGTTATCGGATTCGCCCAAAATACCTGAGTGCCGTCCGGTTGCAACACGTTCGGTCCACCCAGGAAAAGCGCGGTTGCAAGTGCAGAACCATCGGTTGTGGAATAGGTATATCCATAGGTTGCGTTTGCGCTATTTGCAACAATGCATTGCTGCATCATGTTTTCAGAGACACCAGAAGAGTCCGTTTCCAGATTCATGTCATGCGCCGCGCCGTTCGCATCAGTGTAGAT
>Ga0326727_10023537_pt1 | contig 11735 bp, 9 predicted proteins | sample MB2enrmetagenome_FD_207643 | JGI IMG/M metagenome (GOLD analysis project Ga0326727, IMG submission 207643) | Lab enriched peat soil microbial communities from McLean, Ithaca, NY, United States - MB29MY | ecosystem: Environmental > Terrestrial > Soil > Wetlands > Peat | place: USA: New York... | reverse complement strand
TCTTCACGGCTCCGAGATTCAGTTCATTCCAGGAGTTTCTGAACTCGGCGGCGCGTTCGAGGTTCCAGAACTTGACCGTTTCCCAACCCCTGGCCGCAGCGAAGGCCTTGAGTTGTTCACAGAGGTAACGGTGCTTGCGCAGCGTGGAGGGCTGAAGCTTGCGCCCGTTTTCGGCATCATCAAGATATTTCTCGCATGCTGACTTGACAGTGATCGACACATCCGGGAGTACGCCATCCGTGACGCCTCGTCGTTCCCACTCTTCAACGATTTCCTGTGCGCGCTCCCAGCGGTTGGTTCCAAGAGTCCGGCGAATACTCTGCCCTTCTAAGGATCCCTCAACTGATATCGGGCATGTACACTTCCACCAGGCCCTCCCCTTCTTGTAGCCCTTGCAGCGCTTCCTATGGCGTCGAAAGACGTGCAGCTTGGTGCGGATCATATGCGGCCTTGATCCATGAGTCGATGATGTACTCGGCGCAGGACACTTTCTGGAATGCGGATCGTGATATGCCTTCGCTTGCGGACCGTGAGCCGCTTACCGATGCCGATCACCCCGGGTTCGTTCTCGAACGTTCGGCGGATCGTGTCGGTGCTGTAACCCCACATCTCCGCAATTTGGGCCACCGTATAGTGACGTTCGATGCAAATTGTTTCAGTCGGATTCATACGCAATGGACTGGGAAAAATATTTGACATGTTTCGACTGCTCTCACAGAGTATCTGCGTTGCCAACCGCCAAAGTTACCTGTGGGGAGAGTTGCGGGCCTGGCTAGGCATGCAAACGGATGAGAAGTTCGATTGCGTTATCGCTGTAAGATAAGAGCGGCGAAAGCGCAAACTCATCCCAAGATCGCCCCATTTTCACGTATAATCTTCGCTACTAACAATAGATCCCAGTCATTCCCTTCATCCTCTGCCCGGCACGAGTGGCTTCCACAACAGGCGCGCAACCTCCCTTGAGACGCCCACGACCCTTCTCCTTAGCGTGTTGGACTGGGTAAGTGTGTGGCTCGCGCCTGATAAGGCGTACCGCGCGGAATCCCCTGCCATCTACATAAAACAAATTGTTTTTCGTGTCAAACGACCCGGCCTAGAACCCGTCCACGCAAGTGGGTTTTTGTGGAAGTAGTTGAAAAGGTGGGGCGTTTGGGTCCATTTCAGGAAAGGCACAGAGATAGTCGGCTGTTTCGCCCGCGGGCGTGTTGAAACGAATTCGGACGCAACCCCAAAGTTGCTGCCGGAGACGACCGAAACTGGTAGTCCTGATGCTCTGGACGACACCGTGAATGGGAAACCACCGCGGCGGCACCGTGTTAGTCGTGTGGCATGGTAAGAGACTGCGAAGTAAAGGCTTCGCAAGGAGATCCGCCAGTTTATAAACGCTTCACCGTTGCCAGCGAACGTGCCACATCCTATAAGTCCCGGCCACTTTCCTCTTGCCGATGGGTCCAGAGGTAGCTGTTGTTAGCCGTGTGCAGCTTCGGGGCGGCGAACACGCACGCGAGTCTAGACGCAGTTCTCACAAACGTCGACCCGTGAAAAAAAGTGGCAACTGACATGGTCTCTCTTCGGTCACGGACATGGGCGCATCGACGCCGGCGCCTCCCAATGGCGATCTACGCTCTTGGGACGCACTGACGAACTTGCGTTAGGCCCCAGTTCCCCGCTCGACAGAGTGCCGGCTTCTGAGGTTTCTGCTTGGCCGGGGCGTAGCAGGGTATCTACGTTTGCCTTTAATTGGACCAAGGCTGCCGCATGGAGTTGCCAAATGCGCGATTCATCCACGCTCATCAGCTCGGCAAGCTGCCTCATCGTTAGGCCTACCTGATGGTAGAGCGTGACGATTTGCCGGTCACGCTCCCGCAAGCTGGAAAGGGCGCGAGCGAGGATTTCCCGCTGTTCGTTCCGGTAACAGAGGTCGAAAGGATCGGGCTCATCACCTGCCAAGAACGCTGGCTCAACGGACCTCTGGATGGCGTTCGGGCCCGCCGAAAGGGCCCGCGTGCCACAGTCAAGCCCCGCACTCTGAATCTCGTTCAGCTCACGGTGCCATTGCGCCAGTTTCATTCCCTGCGCCACGGCCATGTCCTCGTCCGTGACGGAGCGGCCGAGCTTGACCTCCAGTTCGTGATGGAGCTTTTGGATTCTTTGGTTCTTGCGCCGTAAGTCCCGGGAGGCCGGATCAGCGACACGCAGGCCGTCCAAAATGCTTCCGCGAATCCGGTGCCGCGCGTAGGTTTCCAACCTCACCCGCTTGGTCGCGTCAAACTTGGTGACCGCATCGACCAGTCCCAGCACGCCGTCTGAGAACAGGTCATCCAGCTCCACATGGGCAGGCAGGCGTTTGCGAATCTTCAGAGCCACGCGCTTTACCAAGGGAAGCATATCAACTAATAGCTTGTCCCTGTCCTGGACGGCCTTTCCTTCGTGCCTTCTCGTAGCACGCAAGATCAGAGGAGTCAGGGGTCGGCGCGGTCGCGCTGGCGACCGAAAGCGAAGATTGGCCGCGGCCGTCAAGCTGCTCAGTTGTTGAAAAGCGGGAACGGATTGAGTTGCCATAGAAACCTTCGTTACTCTGAAATAGACCCATACAGGTCAGGGCCTTTCGACCTTGGGCTTCGTTGCCATCGTCCGGAGTCAACAGTTCACCGTCGGCGTGAGGCCTGCGGCTCCGTGCTCTGTGTACAACCTTGGTTTTGGAGAATTCCTTAGGCTGGTGCTGTTGTCAGGACGGCAGGATGACTATGATGACGGGTTCAGAATGAGAAGAATGGCTGCGGGCTCGTTCAAGATACGTCCCTTTATTCAAGGCCGATCCGAACCGTTTCGCCGAAAGGTGCGGTTCTGCGCGAATCGGTTACCCAAAGGACTGGGTACTCCGGGGCCTCTGGATATGAATGGCAGCACAAGTCGGTGAGATAGATAAGGCAGGCCGGCGCGAGGTCCTTTTCAGTGACCCACTCGAAAACCGGGCAGAAGTCTGTGCCTCCACCGCCTTTGGGTTCGAGTCGCACCGGTTCCGAGGGTCTGAACTCCTGAGCACTTTGAACCGCCGCGTCACAATAGACCACGTGGATCACTTCCGGCTGTGCCTCCTCAGAAATGGCGGAGATTTCACCTGCAAATTGTTCCAGCTCGAGCTTCCCGATTGAACCGGAAGTGTCGACCGCAATCACAATCTCGCCCAATCCGTGGTGCTCGACCGAGGGCAGGTATAGACCCGAAGCGATGTAGCGGCGATTGGGCGGTGTCCAGCGATAATCAGAGGGCGTAGTTGCCGCCACAAAATCACGCAGGATCGCGCGCCAGTCCTGCTTCGACTGGCGGCTTTCGCTAAGCGGCCTTTCGATCCCGGCAGGCTCGTGTCCCCACGCCTTGGCCGACCGCAGGGCCTGCTCAGCAGCGATGCCCCACTCGTGCTCCTGGCGCCGCTTCTCCGCCGGCGAAGCTGTTTGCCCGAACTCGTCCGTCGCGTCCCATACCTCGCCGAATCCTCCGGGCCGTATCGACGTTGGCCCCACGGCTTCACTTGTCGTCCGCCCACGTTGATCTGAAACCGGATGATGCGAGGGGTCTGGTTTCGAAGCGGAGCGCATCGTTCCGTTTGTCCCTTGCGGACCAGTATCGGTTCCCCCGCCAGTACTCGTCTGCTGCTGCGGCTTTGTTGCTCCGTGTTCCTCGCCTTTTCTCTGCAGCAACCGGGCGTAGATTTCATCCGCGCTCAGGTTGTTAAAGGCAGAATTGATCAGCGCGCCAGCCGGAAGGACGAAACCGTTTCCGATCAGAATAGGGTTGATGGCTAGGTCGGCGGCTTCATTCCAAAGCTCTGGATCGCGGTTGCCGCGGCGGCACTGGTGGCCCAGCGCGCAGTGCAGGACTTCATGGGCTAGTGTTCCCTCGAGTTCCGGTGGCTTCAGTTGATCCACGAAGGCGGGGTTATAGACAATCCGCGAGCCGTCAGTCGCCATCGTTGGCAAACTTCCGGGTATCAGTTTCAACCTCAAGCTGAGCGTGCCGAAAAAAGGCTGCGCCAGCAGGAGTTGTACGCGGGCCCGCGTCAGCTTTTGTGCCGTGGTGGTGTGAGAAGGCTTCACGCCGCCCTCCCTTCGTTCGGCACGGGGATTAAGTACCCACTCATGTATCCCGCCATCCGTGCAGAAATGGCCGCCGCGGCTTTGGCAGTTTCCGTTCTTACCGACTCCGACTTCCGGAGCTCTTGGGGATCGACCAGCAGCGAGGAGCGCGCCTGGGCAGCCAGGTGTTCGAGTTCCGGGTCTCCCGTGACGTTCAGCTTGGGCAGAACATCGACGAGTTTCACTAGGTTGGTGACGACCGAATCGCGGAAGGGATGTTCAATCCCGTCCCCCGTCACTTTGTAGGCCTGGAGGCGTTCGGCCAGATGACTGACAGCCTCGTAAAGCCGCTGCCAAAGCTCACGACTCGCGACCTGAAGCGATGCCTCGACGGCGGCGGTGATCTGACGCTTGATTCGCTCTTTCTCATCGTCGCCCAGCGTGACGCGGAAGTCGCCTGCATCCGGCAGAGGCATCACTTTGGTCTCGAAAGAGAACTTGGAACGGAGTTCTTCGGGAGCCGGATAATCCTCCGGACGGAACAGACCGCCGAGTCGTACTCTGGCCTCCTCCACAAGCTGTCCGAACTGCTGGGTCAAGGTATCGATGGCTGGTGTGAACTGGTTCGATAGCTGCCGCATTCTCTCCGTGTGGTCCGTATACGCCGCTGCTGGGAGGACGCGATAGCCGTTATCGTCCCAGGGCAGGGTCATGAAGTAGTGATCCTGACGGGCCTCGCTCACGATCTTTTGCACCTCGGCGAGCGCCGCTTTGGGGAGAAGGACTTTGTGATACCGGCCGGCATCGGGTTGCGCGCCGTGGCGCTGCGCGATTTCTTCGGATGCCTCGGGGTCGTGTTTGCGCGCCGACCACATACTGATTGAAAGCGAGCAAAGCATGGCCCGCGATGACAGAGATGGTTCTGGAGTTGAGATGGAGTTCATGGCTATGTCTCCTTTGTTGGGAAAGTTTTCTGCAGGTGCAAAAAAAACTTGAAACAGACGCTTTCGGTTCTCGTTAACGGCGGGATTTCATATTGTGATTACGCTTGCGGAGGTAGTTGCCGTCGTGCCGGTCGCTCACAATTCCGGCAGTCGTGATGAATTGCAGAATCTCAGACTGACCCCGTCGAATCACGGCAGGAGTACGTCAACTTCCACGCGCCCGGAACCATGGCCAGCTCCAGGAACGAGGCACGGGTCCTACGAAATCCGCGCCCGCGGAGTGCGCGCGGGATTGGAGATGCGTCCCTGGCGCGCGACACCGCGCTGAACCGCGAGGTCGTGATCCAATTATGGAGCCTCAGAGAGACACGCTGCCACCGGACTCTTCCAACAAAAGGAGGTGCACCCGGCCGCCTGCATCCCCAACGGCGACACGTCGACAGTCCACGAACGTGCAGCACTTGACATCACCATCGCAGTGGAAGGAGGCGATCGCCTCACCCGTAGCCAGATCCCACACCTTCAGTGTTGTGTCTCTAGAAGCGGAAACCGCCCGGCGGCCATCCGCCGCCACCGCCACGCCATTGATACCATCAGTGTGACCTTCTAGCGTGCGCAGAACGCCCCCCGTAGCCAGATCCCACACCTTCAGTGTCTTGTCATCCGACGCGGAGACTGCCCGGCGGCCATCCGCCGTCACCGCCACGCCCCTGATACCGTCAGTGTGGCCTTCTAGCGTACGCACAGCGCGGCCCGTATCCAGGTCCCACACCTTCAGTGTCTTGTCTCTAGAAGCGGAAACCGCCCGGCGGCCGTCCGCCGTCACGGCCACGCCAAAGATAGAAAGAGTGTGGCCTTGAAACGTGCGCAGGACGCTCCCCGTATCCAGATCCCACACCTTCAGTGTCGTGTCATCCGACGCGGAGACCGCCCGTCGGCCATCTGCAGTCACCGCCACGCCCAGAACCCGCGCAGTATGGCCTTGCAACGTGCGCAGGACGCTCCCCGTATCCAGATCCCACACCTTCAGTGTTTTGTCATCCGACGCGGAAACCGCCCGTCGGCCATCTGCCGTCGCCGCCACGCCAAAAACCCGCGCAGTGTGGCCTTGCAGCGTGTGCAGGACGCTCCCGGTATCCAGATCCCACACCTTCAGTATTTTGTCATCCGACGCGGAAACCGCCCTTCGGCCATCTGCCGTCACCGCCACGCCATGGACACTGTCAGTGTGGGCTTCTGGCATGCGCGGTCCCATCTCCAAATCCCACACCTTCACGGTGCCGTCCCAAGACGCGGAAACCGCCCGCTGGCCATCCGCCGCCACCGCTACGCCATTGACCAAATGAGTGTGGCCTAGCAGCGTGCGCAGGACGCTCCCCGTCTCGAGGTCCCACACCTTCAGTGTGTGGTCACCAGACGCGGAAACCGCCCGCTGGCCATCCGCCGTCACCGCTACGCCCCAAACCCCGCCCGAGTGGCCGACCAGGGTGCGCACCTCCCGCCCGGTTTGCAGTTCCCACACCTTCAGAGTGTGGTCATTAGATGCGGAAACCGCCCGTCGGCCATCCGCCGTCACCGCCACACCCTCGACCGAAGCAAGGTGGCCTCGCAACGTGCGCAGGACTTCACCCGTCTCCAGATCCCACACCTTCAGTGTCGTGTCATCCGACGCGGAAACCGCCCTTCGGCTATCTGCCGTCACCGCCACGCCACGGACACTGTCAGTGTGGCCTTCCAGCATACGCAGGGCGCGCCCCGTCTCCAGGTCCCACACCTTCAGCTTCCAGCCCCCAGACGCGGAAACCGCCCGTCGGCCATCCGCCGTCACCGCTACGCCAAAGACATAGAGAGTGTGACCTTGCAGCGTGCGCAGGGCACGCCCCGTTTCCAGATCCCACACCTTCAGTGTGCAGTCATGAGACACGGAAACCGCCCGCTGGCCATCCGCCGTCACCGCCACGCCATTGACTGAACGAGTGTGGCCTCGCAGCGTGCGGAGGACGCCCGCTGTCTCAAGGTCCCACACCTTCAGTGTGTCGTCACTAGATGCGGAAACCGCCCGTCGGCCATCCGCCGTCACCGCCACACCCCTGACCCAACCAGTGTGGCCTAGCAGCGTACAAATGAGTTCGGTGCCGGGAGGGTGCAGCGATGCGCGCAGCGGGCGAAGCCATGGGCGTGGCGCGGTGTCGCAAACCCTCTGAACGAACTCCCCGATACCATACTGCTCCCGGTAGGGCAGCAGCCGTCCCACTATCTGGGATGCAAACTGCGTAGGGTCCCGCTCCAGCACGTGCAAGGAAAGACGCAGTGCCTGCTGGATCAGCGGCAGCGCTTCCGGACGCGGGTTTAAGGACCGGATGTAATCCAGATGATCGTTGACAATCGAGTCCCATAGAAACAGGGGAAAAGCGTTCTCGGAGTTATCGCATTGGCGACACGTCCAAGTCATCTTTTGTCCTCTCTCGAACCCCTCTTCGGCCTCTGAAATTGCGGCATTGGTTCTGTTCTGCAGATCTGCCAGCGCGGGGGGCTGAAACTCGTGAAGCTTACCGACCGTGTACGTCCTCGATACGGGGCTGGACGCCGCATCGAAGACCGGCACACCCCCGGCGCCCAGGGACCTCAAGGCTTGCCGGTGCGACATCATGAACGAATCCACGCCGAGGTGGTACGTTGTGCTGCATTTCTCACACACAAAGGTGCGGTTCAGGGTTTGCATTTCGGGCCTCCCGTGGGGAGAAGCATACACCCATTCAATACTTTTTGATCCGTACACCTGGGATCTATTCAGCTCAGCCCGCTCTTGTCTGAAGTGCCGCCGATCGGGGCCTCCGCCTGGGCCTCTGACATTTCTCCCATGAGCCTCCTCAAGCGCTTCCCTTCCTCGACCCATGTCGCCGCCTCCTGACCAAGGTCGGCCCTGGCCAAGGGCGTCGTGTAGACCGTCGCTAGGCAATAGCGTGGTGGTTCTCGATGGCCCATTTGGTGTATCCGGCGGTACAGCGAATGGCTGGTGCCCGAAGCGTGGCGTCGCGCACACAGAGCACCCGAAACTCGGTAGGCAGACGATCAAGATACAGGCAGATGCGGTCGAAGTTGGTACCGGAGGCGCATCGGGCCAGGGCCGAAGCCACAGCATACTGTGCGGCTGCAATTCCCGGCGCCGCTTCCTGGGCGGGCTGGCGCAGGCGCTGTCTTTTGACGTCTGCGATCTGCCGAAGGCACGCTCCGCGTTTGACGTGGATCGAAATCTCTCCTGGTCCCTCTGGGAAATCGCAGACCCCAAACCACGGGATCTGCGCCAGCCCGTGTCCATAATAGGTAACATTTTAAGCTGCGCGATACGCGACCTTCTGCATGCAGCAACCCGAGTGCTATAATGAAGCTCTCGACACGCGATCCCAATTGAGGTAGAGCAGCATCATGAAGATGCTTTCCGACAAAAGAGCCATAGACAAGATCTTTCGACGACGTGATCGGTATGACCTTCCTGACTGGCAGCGCCAGGAGGTATGGAACCGCGAGAAAAAACAGCGCCTAATCGATTCGATCCTACGTGGTTGGAAGCTCCCGAAGTTCTATTTCATTGAGACATCGGGCGACAACTTTCTTGTAGAAGATGGGCAGCAGCGTCTAAATGCAATTTGGGAGTTTTTTTCTAACGAACTTCCGCTCAGCGGAGACTCTGCAAGGCAGTTCGGCGGACGCTTCTACCAGGACCTGCCACGGAAAGTTGCTGATGCGTTCGATGACTTCGAGATATCGTACGACCTTATCTCGGGAGCGACGGACGAGGAATTGAAAGAATTCTTTCAGCGGCTCCAAGAGGGCATGCCGCTGACCAGCAGCGAAAAGCTGAACGCTGTGCCAAGTAAGCTAACCGACTACTGCAGGTCAGTGGCCAATCATGCATTTTTTCGGCAGACTGTTGCGATCCCGAATACGCGCTATGCACACTTCGACATTGTGGCCAAGGTCGCGACAATCGAGATTGAGGACCTCGACGCTGGGTTGCGTCTCGACGACATCAGAGAAGTATTCTTATCTCAGAGTTCATTCGCGTCTACGTCGGCTATTGGGAAGCGAATCAAGGCAGCACTCGATTTTCTGCACAAAGCGTTTAAGAACCGAGGGGCTTCTCTCCGGACGCGTACCATCGTCCAATCTCTCCTAACCCTGACCTGTAAGCTGGTATCAACGCGCCGTTCTGACGGGTGCGAATCGAAACTTCGCAGGTTCTTTGAGAGCTTTATGTCAGAACTTGCGGAACAGGTTGAGATGGGCCAAAGCGCGACGGACAGCGATTACGTAACGTTCCAGCATTCGGTGAGCGCAAACGTAAGAGGCGCAGCAAAAACGCGACAAGAAATCCTGTTGCGAAAGCTATTCCGGATCGCTCCTGATTTGGCTGGAGTTTTTGACCCCACTGTAATCGCAGAGAGCGGCGTGTCCGGGCGGGTCGCCGCCTTAGGTGAGTCACTTACCGAGTTGATCAGCCAGATCAATGGAAAACACGCCGCCCGTAAAGGGGAGGACTTGTTTAAACCTACAAACAAGACAACCCAGGCACTGGTACGAATCCGCAGGCCCGCAAGAGATCTCGCCGGTTACAAGAGCTTTATCGACGACCTTTACTTTTTGTTTCGGGAGTCGGTCGGCACTCGACTCGAGGGAGGCTGGCCCGTGTCATTCATCCATGTAAACGAACTGAGGACCGATCTCAGGCACGATGTTGACCATGGTGACCCGGCCAAAGTGCGGGCGAAGAGACGTAAAGCGGGTAACACGTTCACACTTTATGCCGGCGGAGGGACACCGGACACGATTGAACCAGTAAAGTTCCCACTGGTCCAGTCGAATATCCTCGGCGCAATAGAGGGTGATCTAAGGGGCATCCTTCTGAAAGGCTTCTGACCAGAGCCGTGAACTGTCATCTCTCTCGAAAGCGGGTAGCGCTACCGTGGGTGATTATTGGGGCTGACACCATCCGCGAGCTGACTCAATCAGTTCTCCCGTGCAGGATGTGAAACAGGGTCTGCGGGACGTCCCAGCCGTTACTGTAACCATTGCGGTTCCCGCCTCCGTGTCAGAATAACTAGGGCTGCCCGCTACGAAGGCGGGAACACCTTCGGGAAGCGCGATGATAAGTTAAATTGTGCACACGTCCAACAGTCGGTCATGAAATTATAATACTCCTGGTCATATACCTGATCTAAGTAGTCCAACGCACTCTGCGTTGCGCACCGCGCATAAACTTCTCCCTCAAGCACGGTGATACGATATTGCTTAGTAGATTGATGTTGGGCATTTTCCACAACGGTCCTCGTAATCGCCACCTTGGTTTCGAAATTCTCGTTCTGGGCATGCATGAAGACGTCGGGCTCTGCCGTGGGAGGGGAAGTTGGGCTCCCTGTCCTTCTCGCGTTCCAATAGACTTCGAGTCTCGGTTTCGTTTTTCCCGTCCCCTGATAGCACACGTAAAGCCAAAAAGCATAAGACTCTGGGCCAATAGCAGGCATATCCATCCTTTAGTTCAACGTATCTGTACGTCAAGTGCAGCGTGTAGCCGTCGCCCCAACACCGTCCCAGGGCGCCGGGCCATCCGTATGCAAGTCTATCAATAAATCCGGCGGGCTACAGCTGAATTCCGCGGAACCGGTGCTGGGATTCGGCCTGGGAAATCCGCCAAAAATAAACCCTCGATAACGGTGTAGTTTAGACCGTCGCTAACTAGGCAATTGCGTGGTGGTTCTCGATGGCCCACTTGGTGTACCCAGCGGTACAGCGTATGGCTGGCTCGCGGAGAGTGGCATCGCGTACACACAGCACGCGAAACTCCGTTGGCAGGCGATTCAGATACAGGCAGATGCGATCGAAGTTGGTATCGGAGGAGCAGCGAGCCAACGCGGAAGAGACCGCATACTGCGCAGCAGCGTTCTCCGGCACCGGTTCCTGAGTTGGGTTCAACAGGATGGCATCAATGGTGGGCAATTCCCGGAACATCCGTAGAAAGGCCGAGAATTCCGTGGCCGCGCCGGTTCCCACTGCTCCCGCGATGACTTCGTGCTCGATGGCTGGGTTCGCTTGCGAGTCGAGGGAATCGAGAATGCGTGAGACAAACTCCCAGGAACGTGGTGATGGGAAAGCGTTCGCGTCGCGGTCGAAAGCGCTCAGCAACTCTGGCCGGAACCGAAGGAAAGCAATCACCTCAGGACGAATCGCCGTCTGAATGGCCCATTCCGACCATTCCTGGACATCCACCTCAAACTCCAAATGCACGAAACGATTCCGGAGCGGGGTCGGCATCCGTGTCATCACTGCCCGGTCCGAATCGCGGTTCCCGGCGGCGATAATGGCCCAGCCATCGGGTAAGACGTATTCGCCCAATTTGCGATCAAGGACCAACTGATAGCAACTTGCCTGTACCATGGCCGGCGCCGCATTCAGTTCGTCCAGGAAGAGAATGCCCGTTCCATTCTGCGGCAAGAACTCCGGCGTCGCCCATTTCGACCGGCCGTCGCTGCCAAGGAACGGCAGGCCGCGCAGGTCGACCGGATCGAGCAAAAGGGCTCGCACGTCTTGCAAGGGCACGTTCAACGTTTCGGCAAGCTGCTTCACGACGCTGCTCTTTCCTACCCCAGGTCCTCCCCAGATAAATACTGGTCTCCGGGCTGCCACAAGGACACGCAAGGCGTCGGATATCGAGGATGCT
>Ga0326727_10023536_pt1 | contig 11735 bp, 5 predicted proteins | sample MB2enrmetagenome_FD_207643 | JGI IMG/M metagenome (GOLD analysis project Ga0326727, IMG submission 207643) | Lab enriched peat soil microbial communities from McLean, Ithaca, NY, United States - MB29MY | ecosystem: Environmental > Terrestrial > Soil > Wetlands > Peat | place: USA: New York... | reverse complement strand
CACAATCGCGATTCTGATCGCCAGTTGAAGAGTCTGCACCAGGATATTCATGATTCACTTGTATTAGACGCTTGGATGCGGTGATTTTGTTCCCGCGCGAGGCGGCTGAGGGCAACTTTACCTTCACTCGGCCTGACGTTACAATCGAAGAGCAAGCCGAAGTAGCTCAGTTGGTAGAGCAGCTGATTCGTAATCAGCAGGTCATCGGTTCAAGTCCGATCTTCGGCTCCATAGATTCAATAATTTACATACGCGTACCCCTACGCTGCTTACCGATGAGCTGAGCGTTGCGGCGCTGCAGGTGACGTTTCTGCAGATGACGGCTTTGCAGGGCGCGGGAAAAAGGGAGCGCAAGGCGGCACGGCGAGCAAGCCGAGTTTCCCACCTCCCAGGGCGAATTTCTCACGGATACCGTGAAGGTGCAGGATTCACTGTCTGGCGAAGACTCTGAGGGCCAGGAGGCCCTCAGCACAGCGAGGCTGGTGAACTGAGGGAGACTGTCCGCCGGCGCGAGCGCGCCAATCAAACCTGCTGAGGACAATCCTGCCCCGGCACAAGTGGTGTAGACCAGGAACTCACGTCGCGTCACGCCCACGGAATTGCTCCGGGGATTCACACTTCGGTTTTGTCTTTGCAACAAATGCAGATATCGTCTGTCGTAATTCCCTTATTGCTGTCAGCCCCTAATTGCCCGCGTGTGCCAGAGCCAGCCGGCTGAGATGGTAGGCCATCTGGCTGTCGGGCATCGTCAGCGCCTGGCGAAATCCTGCTTCCGCAGCGCTTTCATTGCCAAGCTCCCGTTGCGCCATTGCCTGGTTGTAGGCTCCCAGGCTGCTGGTTGCCCCTGCACCCTCACCCGAGGCCGATAAAAGGCGGGCGCGCCATTGGGCCTGATCGTAGCTGTCCAGTCTCTTTGCCGCCATTGACGCCCATGCCGCCTGGCCCGGCTCAGTTACGCTGGCCGCCTGCTCAAAGCGCGCTTTGGCCTGTTCTGTGAGTCCGCAACCCGCATCCAATCTGCCTGCAAGATAGGCATTTCGGGCAGTGTCGAGAATCGGCTGCAACCCATCCTGTGTAAAGTCCAGGCCGGGAACAGCCGCGCCCAACTGCGAAACTATTTTGAGAGCCGGCTCGCAATGCCCTTGATCGGCCAGTTCCAATGCCTGCTGCAGCCTGACCTCGATCCACACCTGGCGGACGTTTGTTCCACCTTCGGCCCGCATAAAGAACCGGTTGCGGAAGAGGCCCAGGGCGCGATCGAAGTCGCCTGCTTCAGCAAGATTCAACGCATATTCGTAGACAAGATCCGCGGGCATGTTTTCCACATCGGGATAATGACCTATTGCAGCCACTCGCTCCGCCGCTGGACGCTTGAGCAAGCTGAGCGCCTGGTCGAGGCCGAAATAGTTGCCCAGGTTGGTTGGGTCATCGGTTGTCGTACCGCGTTGAAATGCGGCAAGTGCGCCTTCAGGATCTCTCTTCACGCGCAGCAGCGCGCGCCCGATATCCGCATCCAACGCTGGAATCTTCGGATTGAGTTCTTGCGCTTGCGCCCACTGATCGAGCCCGCGATCGATCAACCCGATGGAAAACTCGAGCGTTCCCTCCAGATAGATGGCGTTTGCGTCCTTGGGATTGGCGCGCAGAGCCGATTGCAAGACCTTGTAAGTCATCGCCCCCGCCGGGAATACGTACTTCGTGGATAACCTGGCGGCTGCGGCGTAATCATCGGCCGGGGACTTGCCAAGCTTCTGCCTGCAGTAGCCGCGATAGTACGCAACCAGGGGATGATCCTGCGGCAAAGCTTCGGCCGGTTCACGCTGGTCCGCTGGAACCTGGGGGTAAGCCCTGGAAAGAACATCCAATGCCGAACTGTAGAGGCCGAGTCGCATGTACTCGGCAGCCGTGTTCAGGATGCGGTCAACATCGGCGCCGAGGTGGGGATTGTCAGGCTGGCGAAGCTCTTCGCGAAGAAAGTAGCTGGTGGGAAATCTTGCGAGCCATTGCCTGGCCAACCCTTCTGCTTCGCTGGTTTGGCCAAGCGCCCGCAGCACGGCAACCAGCTCTTCGGCACTGCGAAGATCGTCGGGGCTGGTGCGCACTGCTTCTTTCAAGTCATTGGCCGCAAGCTGTAGATTGCCCTCACGGCTTTCCAATTCGCCCAGCCGCAAGCTGGCCGCCGCGTGAAACTCCGGCAACCGCCGCGCCGCCTGAAATGCAAGCCTGGCGTCGCGTTCGCGATCGAGTCCGTCGTATGCGATTCCCAGGTAGTATGCGGTTTCAGAGTTCCAGGTCTGGCGCTTCTCAACGAGTTCCAGGTAATCAACTGCCTCGTTATAACGCAGCAAATCCACCGCCAGGCGCCCTGCGGCCTTTTGGAGGGCCAAGCTGGAGGGAAACTTTGCCAGTGCCTGTTTGTAGTCGCTGAGCGCCGCGAGACGTGCGCCTAATAACTCCTTATCCTGACCGAGCTGCACCCAGTCATCTTCAGTCCGGTTCGCGGGATCGGGCATGTTGTAAGGCTTCTGCGGACCGGTCTGAATTTCCTGCTTCGGCGTCCAGTCGTACTCGCCTTCGGTCTGATGCAGAAGGAGGGTTCCGTTCCGATCGAGTACCTCGACCGAATACTTCGCGGTTCCATCGGCCTGGCCGATGTCATGCGTCCAGGTATGCTCCGGCGCGAGATCAGTCTTTTCATCCAGTACCGTTCGGCTCCCGTCCAGGATATGAATCGCCGCGCCGGGAAAGGATCGATTTACGTTCAACGCTATGTGAAGACCCTGGTTCTGCCGGCTCACATTCAGCACACCGTTCAGATTTGCCCGCACAAAGCCGCCCAGTTCGCGCGCCGGCATCCAGTACTCGGTGAAATGAATCGTCTGGCGGGGTTGGAGAAAAGCGTAAGTCTCCTGGTTGCGGAAAAGCCCGCCCTGAACTTCCATGTAGGCGCTGTCGTTGTCTGAGAGCGTCTTGCGCCAATCCATGGCATCGGGGTCTGCGCCCCACGACCAGATCTTCTTGCCCGGCAGCTCCTCGTATTCGGCATAGTGGACAATGCCGGTATTCGTTTTGGGATGCCATATACCCATGAACGGCTCACTGCTGCCATAGATAAAACTTGAAACCGGCCCATGGATCTGGTTCTTGAGTACACTCAGGTCGATGCCGGTTGAATCCACCGGCCAGGCGTCAATCCTGGTAAAGCCGTGGCTGGCGGTGAACTGCATGGGGTATGTGACGCGCGAATCATCCCACACCTGCACGCCGGCGTTGCTCCACCAGTAGAAGCGGTGCTCGACGTCGCTCCTGTTATACAGCGCCACCTTCAACTCGAGAACAGTGGATCCGGGCCGCAGAATCGCTTCGACGTTCCATTGCATTCCGTAGACTCGATCGATGTTGCCGACAATGACTGAGGCGCTTCTATCCGGGTTTTGAGCGAAAGAGTAATCCACCGGCGAAGCCGTAACCCAATTGTGCGAGACGGGAAAATTGAACTCGACGCCAAACGCCGCCCAGCCGCCCCGATATCCAATATTGGCCTTCTTGATGGAGGGGTTGGCATAAAACATCGACTGGCCGCTCAGCTTGTCGATGCAGGTATAAATATGGCCACCCAGATCCGGAAGGATTGAGCACTTCAGATACTCATTCTCCAGATAAACCGCACGCCAGTTATGGTCGACACGGCGGTTCGTCAACTGATTTCGCAAGGTGTAGGGATAGTTGGTGTTTGCAGAGTATTGATCGAAGGGCGGGTTGGGATCGGGTTGGCCCTCTTCGTAGGTGGGCAACTGCATTGTGCCTTCCCACACTCGAACCTGAGCCGATGCCGTATTCAGTCCCGTGATGAGCCCTGCAAGAAGAATGATCCGTGCGAAACAAACACCTCTGGAAATCATTCGCAAATTATAGTGCCGAATATGGGTCTTCCGCTGTCTACAGGTCACTGCATTCCGGATCCGGTTGCAGCGTCCGGCTCAATGCGCTCCCTCTGGTCCCAGCAGCCGAACCTCCTGCAACGTCCACCAGTACCCGCCGCCCTCGGGATTGGACTGTAACTTTTTCCCTTGATAGGAGCCCGTAAAATTCGCTGAGTACGAAAGCCACGCCGTTCTTCCGTCCTTGCTGATGAACTTCGACGGGAAATTCACAAAATAACCCTGCTCACCGAAATCCTTCATATAGACCACGAGCTTCCACGGCCCGGTAATGCTTGAGGATTCAAGAATGTAAGTATTGAACTTGGAAATCGTATTTCCTCCGTCCGTCACGGCCATAAGATATTTCTTCAGCGGAGCGTCATAAGTCATAGTTACCGACCCCATGTTGTTGTCCCATTTCAACAGCGGCTTGATCCGCGAGAAGTCATGCGTCCAAATCGCGTTGCCCCGATGATCGTAGCCGGCAAAAAACTCGTACTTTGACGCGTCGTCCATATTGTGCTGAGAAGGCTTGATGCGAGCCATGTAAATCTCGTCGCCGGTAATCCAACTCAGGTCCGCATCGCGCGGCGAGGGGTTGGGATCAGATGCGCCGTGGGCCACAAGGTACGCTTTCCCGTCCGGCGAGTACTGCATATCCCGGCCGAAGTCCACCACGTGCGGAACCCCCATTTTTACTTTGCCGCCAAAATGATCGGGTTCCGGGAAGAGTGGGTGATCGGGTGTGTGACTGGTCTGATGCCAGTTTTTTCCATAATCGGTTGAGTACCGGAAGCCGACAAACGGGCCCAGCACGTCCCAGTTCAAGTGTTTTCCCGGTGTCTCGTGCAGACAGTAGGTCCCGTAGTACCACACCCCTCGATAAACCAGGCTGGCGTCGGGATATCGCCCCTCGTAGGGCGCCGGACTGGATGGATACGTGGCAACATCCGCGATCTTCAGGTTCATTGGATCGTCGCCCAGAATCGTGGCGTATCCCGTAGTCGCCTTTGATCCCCCTGAGGTTGAATTCACACCGTTCACCTCACCGTCTGTCCATGGCGAATACATGTTCCCGTTCGCGGCCCAGGATGGATACCACGTATCCGCATGGCCATAGCTTGCGTGCCTTCCGGTAAACGCAATTCCAGTCAGTTCTTTTGACGCTTCAAACGGAATGCCTGCCGGCGGCTGCGAAGGCCATGCTTTCGACCCTGCGCCTTCCAAGGCCGCCTGCCCAAATGCGCGGCCCGGAAAATGGCCGATCGTAAGAAATAGAATGAAGAGAAGCCAACAGATACGCAAGCCACGATTCTCTCTGGTCACATCACGCTCCTTGGACAAGAAGTTTTCACTTGAATCAGGAAATTCCATTTTGCTCGCCCAGGCACCGGAGAATATACCCCCAAATGCCCGAACGATGGCGACGGGTGTCACCGCCGCGCCGGATGTCACGCCGTTATACTCGTCCCGGAGTGCTTGATGCGGGTTGAAACCCCTGCCCTACCGATTTGGCCGGCGTGCCGCGTAGCGCGCCTGTCCGGACCGGAAATCGTCCTCGTCATCGCGGCAAGCGCGCTTCTTGTCCACTTGATCACGGCCGGCCGTTACGGCCACTTCGGGGACGAGCTCTACTTCATGGCGTGCGCCGAGCATCTCGACTGGGGATATGTAGATCAGCCGCCCTTGATTGCCCTGGTTGCGTGGTTCGCGCGACATGCATTGGGAACATCGGTGTTCGCGGTCAACGTGATTCCCGCGCTGGCCAGTTGTGCGACAGTCTGGTTAACCGGCCGCATTGCGCGTGAACTGGGCGGCGGACGATTTGCGCAGGGCCTGGCCGCCTTGTGCAGCGCGTGTGCCGGCACCTACATCGCCATGGGACACCTCTTCACTATGAACGTGGGCGAGCCCCTCTTCTGGATGGGTTGTGCCCTCCTTGTCGTTCTCATGATCTCCGGCGGAAACATGCGCCTGTGGCTCTGGGCAGGACTGCTCGCCGGCCTGGGCCTGGAGAACAAGTACTCCATGGCGTTCTTCGCCGTTTCGTTGCTGGCCGGCCTGCTGCTCACCCCCGAGCGGCGCATCCTCGCCAGCCGCTGGTTCTGGGCGGGGCTCCTGCTTGCCTTTCTCATCTTTCTACCCAACCTGCTCTGGAACGCAAATCACCACTGGCCGTTTTTCGAGTTGATGCGCAACATCCGGGTGAGTGGACGCGACCCCGTCCTTGGCCCCGCAGAGTACATTGGGACGCAGATTATCCAGATGAATCCGCTTACGGCTCTGGTCTGGATCCCGGGATGCCTGTATCTGCTGTTTTCCAGGCGCCTTCGCAGGTTTCGCTGTCTCGGATTCGCGTTCGTCTTCCTCCTCGGCCTCCTGATCGTGCTGCACGGAAAGGACTACTACGCGGCCCCGGTGTATCCGATGGCTTTTGCCGCCGGTGCCATCGCAGTGGACGATTTCGCGCGGCGCCGCGGGATGGGTTGGGTAAAGCCCGCCGTTCCAGCCCTGATCACGGCATCGGCGGTCGCCATGCTGCCCGCTGCGGTTCCGGTATTGCCAATCGACGAGTTTGCGGGCTACTGGCAAGGCCTCGCGCAGGTTATCCGGTTCCAGCCGGACGAGAAACTCATGGCGGAGGAGCCTATTCCGCACAATTATTCGTGGAGCGTTGGCTGGGAGGAGATGACCGCCGCGACGGCACGCGCCTACAACAGCCTCCCGCCCGATGAGCGCGCTCGCACGGCTGTGTTTGCCGGCGACTTCGGGGCCGCCGGAGCCATCGACTACTTCGGGCCCAAGTATGGCTTGCCCAAGGCCATCAGCGGCAACCAGAACTACTGGATCTGGGGACCACGCGGTTACTCGGGGCAGACCATGATTCTGGTTTCAATCCCGATAGCAGACGCCAGGCGGTACTTCGACGAGGTTAACGTCGTCGGATATGTGAACAGCCCCTATGCGGCGCCGTGGGAGAACCAGCCAATCCTCTTGTGCCGCAAGCCGCGGTTTGGAAGCCTCAGCGCCATCTGGCCCGAGTTGAAAAACTGGGGATAACGATCAGTCAGAGAGGATTTCGCCCGGTGACCGCTCTAGCCGCGCGAGGCCGTTCCGACGACTCGGAATCCCTTACCCTGCTGGCCGGCGCAAGGCCCTCGGACTCGGATCCGCTCATTGCCGTTCGAATGTCTTGTCGAATGCCCCGGGCAGTTCATCCAAGGTGATCGCATTGCCAGGTGCAGCATCTGAGCTGAAGCCGTCGATCGCCCCGACTTTCATTTCCACGTCGTACTCGCCCAGCGCTTGATCCAGAAGCAGAAAGGTGACTCCCACGAATTTCTTACGGAGATCACTCGCGTAACCGGGAAGGTAGACAGCCACGTCGACCTTCTCAGCTGAACGGCTGATTGCAACGCGAACATCTTTAGCGTGGACCTTGATTCCTGCGTACTCGATGTCAAAAGGCTCACGGCGAGGACGAAACTTTATAATTCTCCACCTTTGCAGCTGTGGCGCAGCGGCGTAGAGGGACTCGACCGCGGGGAAAGCGTCACGGATTCCATCCGCACTGATGACAAATTCACGCTTTCCATTCTGTTTGGGACCGAATTCGAACGTGATACTTGGATGAACCCGGTGCAACTCCGTGGCTAGGCGGTCAAAAGTTTGTTCCTGGCTCTTTTCGAAGTCCCAGAGCGATGCTTCATTCTTCACAAACCACTTCCAGAAGTCCTTCTCCGGCGTGGCGTGACGAGCCGTCGGTGACAGGTGGGCTGCAAGCGCGAGCGTTCTTTTCAGAAGATTTCCGGACATGGGCGCGAATCCTCGTCGATTACGTAGATTCCGAATTCTAACTGACAAAGAAGGATTAAACGAAAACGGCCCGCCAAAATAGGTCGGCAGGCCGTTTGTGAAACTGGAGCAGGGCCTACTTTAGCGTGATCTCCCCGCTCAGCGGCGTGTTCTCGCTCGAGTCGCCCACGCGCACCACGAACTTGCCGGGATCGATCTTCCAGCCGTGCGTTGCCTCGCTCCAGTAGCTGAAGGCCCGCGCATCCAGATCGATCGAGACATGCTTCGTCTCGCCCGGCGCCAGATTCACTTTTTCAAACCCCTTCAACTCGCGCTCCGGCCGGTCAACCTTGGCCGAAGGATCTGACACGTAAAGCTGCGCAACCTCCGCGCCTTCCACGCTGCCCGTGTTGGTAACGTCGAAGCTCACCGTCACCGTCGATCCCGCCGCTGCCGTGGCCGGCGCCTGCAGGTTCGCAAAGCTGAAGGTCGTGTAGCTCAAGCCGAATCCGAACGGGTACAGCGGATGCTTGCCCGTCGTCGTCCAGTAGCGGTAGCCCACCATCAGCTTGTCGCCGTACTTGATCTGTTCGATGGTGTAGTCCTTCCCCTTGCCGTCGTCGCCCGGAGTGTGCAGAACCGTGTTCCCGCCCGGGATTCCGTAGTACCACTTGTACGACGGATTCTCCTCCCAGCTGCGGTCGAAGCTTACCGGCAGCCTGCCCTCGGGATTGTGCTGGCCAAAGATCACCTGGGCCGCGGCTGTGCCGCCCTCCTGGCCGGGATAGTAGAGGTGCACGAGCGCGGGAGCCTTGTCGATCCAGCGCTCCACATCCATTCCCCCTCCGCCCATGAGCGTAACAACCGTATGCGGATTCACCGCAAGAATCGCCTCTGCCAGCGCGTCCTGTCCCCACGGCAGCGTGAATGTGCGATCATGGCCTTCGCCCTCGGTCTCGGTGTCAAACCCCAGCGCCAGAACCACGACATCGGCATCGGCGGCAAACTTGCGCACGTCTTCTGAAACCAGGCTCGGCTCATACGCAATTCCAACGCCCAGGCGCGTTCCCTCTGCATAGGGCAGGTAATCCACCTGCACCTGGATCGTCTGCCCAGCGGTGAGATCGAGCGAGACAGACTCCGGGACCTGTCCCTCGGCCCTTACCTGCTGCAACACCTTCTTGCCGTCGACGAGCACCTTGTACGCGTCGTCGCCTGAGGCCGCCGCCAGCAGCAAGTACTTCCCGGTCTCGCCGGCCTGGTAGCTTGCGGTGTAGCGCACGCTGCGCGGTTCCTTCGATTCCGGCAGCCACTGCCCGTCTCTAAAGTCGCCAACATTACGCTGCATCGCGGTCTTCGGCGTTCCGGTAAAGTCGTTGCTCGGGAAGCTGTCGGCCTTCACGCTGCCCGCCCAGTGCGTCCCCCCGAAGACGTCTCTCATGTCCGGCAGGCCGCGCGCATACAACACGTGGGCGTCGGGCCCCAGCAGATTGCCTATGCCGGTCAACAGACTTACGGGCTCAAAGGCGGTCGCCTCCGACGATCCTCCGCCGCCAACGATGGCCGGCCATGCATTCGGGCCGATCACGGCAACGGTCTTTACTTTACCCGGGTCGAGCGGTAAAAAGTGGCTCTCGTTCTTGAGCAGCGTAATGCTTTCGAGCGCGCCCCTCAGCGCAACCTTGCGATCGGCCACCGAGTAGACCGGATATTCGGGGCTGAATTGCGGACGAGCGGTGAATCCATAGCGCAACTCGGCGCGCAGAATGCGCAGAACCTTGTCGTCTATCGTCGCTTCCTTCACCGCGCCGCTCTTGACCGCCGGAATCAGAACCTTTGAGTTCATGAATCGTGGGCTCGGCATCTCCAGGTCGAGGCCGTTGTTGGCCGCGGCCACGCCGTCGTAGGTCGCGTCCCAATCCGACATCAGAACGCCTTTGAATCCCCAGTCGCCCTTCAGCACGTCAAGGTTGAGGAATTTATTCTGCGTCGCGTGCGCGCCGTTCACCATGTTGTACGAGTTCATCACCGCATCCACATGTCCACGGGTCACGGCAGCCTCAAACGCCGGCAGGTAAATCTCGCGCATGGTGCGCTCGTCCACCTGCACGTTAGCGTCATGCCGGTTGAACTCCTGGTCGTTCAGCGCGTAGTGCTTCACCGTCGCAATCACGCCCTGCGACTGCACGCCGTCAATGAACGGCACCACCATCGCGCCGTTCAGATAGGGGTCCTCTGACAGGTACTCAAAGTTGCGGCCGCCAACTGGCGAGCGCGCAATATTCACTCCCGGCCCGAGCAGAAAGTTCACGCTGCGGGCGCGGGCATCGCGGCCCAGGCCCTCGCCCAGCTCGCGGGCAAATTTACGGTCCCAGGTGGCGGCAAGGGCAACACCGCCGGCGTAGGCCGTCGTCGGTCCCCAGGTCCGCACGCCCACTGACGCGTCCGACATCTTGAATCGCGGCAGGTCGATGGACGGAATGGCATTCGTGAACATGCTGTCAACGCCGCCGATCAGCTTGATCTTGTCTTCAAGCGACATCTTCGAGAGCAAAGCCTGCGCCTGCGCCTCGATGGCCGGCGAATCGGGCGCCGGAGCCTGCGCGGAGCAATGGACAGAGAGAGCGATAGCCAGCGCAACAAGGAAGAGCAAAGCCGGTAACGACGAAGAATGCAATTTGGCGAGCAATTTAAAGGTGGATTTCATATCGCCGAAAGGTTAGCGCATCGGGCGCCGTTGTGTATAGAAGGACACAGCAGACCGCGCCGGGAGGCAACTCCGGGCAAAGGGGAAGAGTTTAATCTCTGCGGGCGCCAACTTTTGCCTGCATCTTCCGTCTTTACAATCAAACGGGAAATCTGTGCCGGCTCTTTCGTGATTCCACGCTGGCCAGCGCACGAAGAAAACGGGGCCGGTTTCAGCTCTATCGACTGTTGCGCGGGTTTATGACTGAACCTGTTCTGAGACCGTGAGCGAGGGATGCGACGCCTTCCCGCGGTCACGCTGCAAACCTCTTGCGTACGTTGCAATTGGAGGCTCCAATGCGCAAAGCATCCTCATTTCTGTTCCTGGCTGCCATCGCGTCCACGCTGTTCTCAGGCTGCTCCTCGTCAACGACACATTCCATCCCTGCTCCGCCGTCGGGAAACACCGTACCCGTATCGCTCTCGATGACCGACGATCCTCCGCAGGGAGTTGAAGTGCTGTTCTTCCAGGTGAACCTGACCGCGGCGTCGCTCACCTCATCTTCGGGATCGACAGTTTCGCTGGTGAGCGGCAACCCGATCCAGATTGACGTGACCCAATTGCAGGCGCTCTCAGCTTTTCTCGGCGCGGCCGGCGTGCCTGCGGACACCTATCAGAGCCTGAGCCTGACCTTCGCCAATCCACAACTGGTGATCCTGAACGCGGGGGATACGTCGATCGCCAGTTCCTGCGCCGTCGGATCGGTCTGCACGCTGACTCCGACCATTGATTACTCGGCCACGGTCGGCATTTCGTCCTCACCGTTCCCTGTGACCATAACTCCCAATACGCCGCTCGGGTTCCTGATCGATTTCCACCTGAACACCATCATTCAGTCAGACCTCTCAGTGAACCTGGGCGCCACCAACGGCGTATCGGTGTCGGAACTGCCGCCGGCGACGTCACCGCAGCCCCCGCAGTTCGGTTTCCTGGCTGGAACCGTAGGGACAGTGAACACCGGTTCCAATACGTTCACGCTGCAGACGCCATGGGGCAAGACCTTCACCGTAGACGTGAACAGCAGCACGGCCTACAACGACTTCCCTGCGAGCGCGTGCGCCTCGGCCGGTTTCGGGTGCCTGGCAACCGGGCAATCCGTGCAGGTGCAGGTAAGCAGCGTGGAGGCGGATGGAAGTCTCCTGGGCGGCCAGATCACCTACGTACAGGCTGCGAACGCACAGACGGTGGAGGGCGTGGTGATCGGGTTCAGCCCCGGCAGCGTGGAACTTCTGCTGCACCAAAATCCCACTGCTTCGAGCGCGCTGCCGATG
>Ga0326727_10023534_pt1 | contig 11736 bp, 5 predicted proteins | sample MB2enrmetagenome_FD_207643 | JGI IMG/M metagenome (GOLD analysis project Ga0326727, IMG submission 207643) | Lab enriched peat soil microbial communities from McLean, Ithaca, NY, United States - MB29MY | ecosystem: Environmental > Terrestrial > Soil > Wetlands > Peat | place: USA: New York... | reverse complement strand
TGGAAGGCGCCGGCGGCGGTGCCGCCCTGGTTGGCAACCGTAACGCCGGCACTGATCTGGGCGCCGGGAGAGGCGGTAGTGGGCGCGGTCAGGGAGGTGATAACAAGATTCGCGAGCGCGCCGACGGCGATCGCGGAAGAGGTTCCGGCGATCGAAGGGTTGACGGAGTCGGTGGCGGTGATGGTCTGGTTGCCGGCGGTATTGAGCGTGGCGGTGAAGGTTCCGCTACCGCCGGATAGAACGGAGTTCGCGGGCAGGATGGCCGCGGGATCGGTGCTCGTAAAGTGGACGGTACCGGCGTACTGATTAGCAGTGCGATTGGAGGCATCCAGGGCGGCGACGGTGAAGTTGATTTGCATGCTGGGTGTGGCCAATGCCGGCGCCCAGACGGTGAAATGAGTCGCCGGCCCGGCGGTTCCCCAATTCAGGGCGAGCGCGTAGGCGTCCACCGATCCCCAGCCGGTGGCCAGATCGAAACCGGCGCCAGCGGAGTAGCCGGTCAGCACGCCGACGTTGCCGGCGGGTGCCGCGGTGCTGCAATTCGGCGAGCCTCCCAGGCAAGGCACCGCGTTGGTGCCGGCGGTGACGTCGTGGAACACGGAAGGCACGCTGGCGGCGAGAGAGTAGAGGCGCGGATTGGGATTTCCGTTGCGCCCGCCGCCGGTGTACTGATTGACGAGGGCCATGATTCCGGCCATGGCGGGGGAAGCGACGGAAGTGCCGCTCTCATTGGCGACCTGGCCGTCTTCGTAAACCAGGTAGGCGTCGTGCGTGGCAGCGCTCAGGGAAACGTCCGGAAGATATCGATGGTGCTGGCCGCTCGCGCCCGGATCCGCCGCGGGAACGCCCGCGCCGGTTTGCCATGCGGGCGTCGGATAGATGGTGCTCACGCCGCCTCCACCAGCCCAGGGCCCGCTGTCGGGCGGGCTTTCGTTCCACGCCACCTCGGGAATATAGCCCAGCGCCGAGGCCGAATAGGAGTCGTTGGAGCTATTCCAATAAGCGCCGGGGGAGGACGTGTCGTTAAACGCCGTTCCGCCCACTGCGACGTTGTAAGGGGTGGAGGCTTGGCCGCTGACCGCCAAGCCATGCGAGACCGGCTGGGCCTGGTCGGCGGTATCGCAAGCGGCCGAGCCGCTGTCGCCGGTGATGGCGAACACCGAAATACCCTGGGCCGCCGCCTGCGACCACAGCGAACTAAAGAACTGGTTTCCGCTGCTGCCCATTGCGGCTTCGCACGTGTAATAGCTCAAGCTGAGGATGGCGGCGAGGTTGTTGTCCACAATGTACTGCGACGAAAGATCGACGCCGTCGGAACTGTGGGTGGTCTCCGAGACGACCAGTTTCACCACCGCGCCCTTGGCAGCCGCCCCCGACCATTCCACGTCGACATCCGATTCCTGCTCGTCCGAACCGCCGATGTCGCCGGGGTCCTGGCCGTTGAGGACGACCTGGGCGTTGTTGCCGGGCAGGCCGTAGGCGGTGCGGAAGGCGCTGATGTCGCTCATCTTGATGTTCGACCGTCCGGGAATCGCGATGATTTGGCCAGTGCCGTCAAAGCCGTTATTCCACAGCGGCAGCAAATTGTAGATGGCGGCAAAATCGTAAGGCGCCAGGTAGTGTTGGCCGCCGGGCGAGGTGTACTCGGGAGACACTCCGGGTTTCCCGGTGTGATGTGCGGTGCGCCGCGGAAAGTCATGGAGAGAAAGCACGCCGCTGACGACCGGCGCCAGGGCCGCGGGAATGGCGATATCGAGGGAGTTGGCGATGTGCGTTTCGCCATCCACGCGATAGCGGTGGATGGGGGTGTGGAAGGCGGCTTCCACCTGGCGCGCCGATCCGCTGAACTCGATTACGTTGCGCCCCCTGGCGATATTGGCCACCTGGAAGCCGTGGCCGGCGAGCCAGCCGGTGACGGTTTCCAGATCCTCTGCGGAGGGGCCAAACTGGCGGCCGAACTGCTCGGGCGTGAGCCACTGGCGATAGCGGGGGGAGGCGGGATCCTGCTGATCGGCCAGCAGCCGCTCGAGGGCCATTTGTTGCTCGGGAGCGCGCGCCAGCAGGAGCAAGATGCGGTTCATGGCGAGGCCGGGCTCGACGGGGCCCAAGTCATTGGCCGGAATAGCGAGAGGGTGAGTAGTATGGGCGCGGCGGACGATGGCCGATTCGTCGATCGGGCCGGCGATGCGCGACGGCACCTGGCCGGAAAGGACCGTGGCCAGTGCGCCCGAAAGCAGAAGAACGGAGACTTTGGGCATGGTGACTTGCAAGCTTGAATGCGAACCGTTCTCGATTGTACTCCTATCCGGAGTTAACGGCCTTAAAACCTCAAACGAGATATACAAACGAGATATATAATCGATGTGAATCCCGGACGCCAAGGGGGTACGCATGACAGGTCGAACTTCGTTTGCTTTGTCCGTCGCGCTGGCGGCAGTTGCGGCGGCCCTGAACGCACAAACGGCCGCTCCGGCCGCTCCGGCCGCGAAGAAGTCTTCCGCTCCAGCCAAGGCGGCGACCGCGCCGGCGGCGATGACGAATCAGGACGTGATCCGCCTGGTGAAGGCCAAACTCGCCGATGACGCCATCATCGCCAAGATCAAACAGTCGAAGACGAAGTTCGACACTTCGGTGGACGGCTTGATCGCGCTGAAACAGGCGGGAGTGAGCGACAACCTGATTGCGGTGATGATGAATCCTCCGGCGCCTGCGGGCGAGCCCGCCAAGCCTGCTGCTCCGCCGCCGGCTGCGGCCGCACCGCCGGCACCGCCTCCGCCGGCTGCTCCGGCAGTTCGGCCGGGCTTCGGAGCTTCCAACGCGTCGATGCCGGTGGCGGCGACGGGAACGAGCGTCGCGGCGCGAAAGGGCGCACCGCCGAGACCGGCGGAAGTTTCCGCCGCGCCGCAGAACTACGGCGTCTACATCTGGAGCGGCGGGAAGTTGAACCCGCTCGGCCAGGTGCAGAGCAAGGTGCAGATCAGCAAGTTCCGGACGCTGCTCAAGAGCATTCCGTTCGTGCGGCAGAAGATCGACATCAACATTCCGGGCGCGCACTCCACCAGCCGGTTCGAGGAGGTGCGCCCGACCTTCTTTGCGTTCTTTCCGCCCAGCCGCGACGTCAGCAAGTTCAAGCTGTTGCAGTGCAAGATCACCGGCCAGAGATTCGATCAGCGCACGCTGGCCAACGCTTCCATCCTCTTTAGCACGGAACAGAACCAGGACGAGGTGACGATCGACATCGGCCCCACGGGAGTGAAGGATCTGTACCGCCTGTTTCCGCGGGAAGACATTCCCTCGGGCGAGTTTGGGTTCGTGGAAGGCAATACGGGGAGCAAGTCGGCTTCGAACATCGAAATTCTGGATGTTTACGATTTCGCCATCGATCGCAAGGAAGACAAGATGCCGCTGAAGGATTACCTGCAGACGCTGCCGGCGGCGAGTATCGGGGACACGGCCTTCCTGCAGTGGCCGAGGGAAGACTGCCAGAAGATTGTGGCGGACCGTACCGGGAAGGTGGGGCTGACGGGAAGCCTGATGGGGTGGTTCGACCGGCAGTATGCCTCGCTGGACGTGTATTGGGCGGACCCGCAGTTTGCGCGCGCCTTTGCGCGCCTGGAGATGCTGGACAAGATTCTCACGCCCGAGGATGCCAACAAGCTGGCCGCGCTGCTGCTCAGCCCGGATAGCAGCCAGTATTACATCATGGTCTCGATCGGGGGAAAGGTGGGGTCGGGAAAGCTGATCGGGGCGAATGAAGGGGAGCGGCTGATGCGGCCGTTCGATGCCTCGCTGGCGGATGAGAAATCCAAGGACATCGTGGCGGCCAAGCACCTGGATTTTGTGGGAGGGTATGCCGGGCTGTGGAAGGTGACGTTCGATCAGAAGAGCATTCGGGGGCCTTTGCTGCAGAGCCAGACTCCGGAGCTGATCTTCGAGGCCAGGCTGAATCAGAACCTGGAGTTTAAGGCCAAGTTTGCGGCGGATCGGATCAATGCCGCGGTGAACGGCGGAGTGGGGGGGCAGTGAGGGGGGCCGGGGGCCAGGGGCCACGGTGGTGGCGCAGGCGAAACCGCCGCGAAACCGCCTGCCCCACCCCACGGAAACCCGCCACCCGTGGTCCAGGAAATGTAGAAGCTCCAGGCACAGGCATTCCTGCCTGCGTTGTGCTCACTCCCCGGAAACCGGCCGCCCTTCCGCCGCCCAGCGCGCCAGAAACGCCGCCCGATCGGCCATCGCCCGTGGGTCGTTCACCGAGTGCCCGGCATCGTAAAACAACGTCTTCTGCGGGCTGGCCAGGGATTGCGCCAGCCGGTCGGCCATCGCCCGCGAAACAAATGCATCGAACCGCCCGAACTGAAACAGGATCGGAGCCCCCGCCCAAAATCGCGTGAAGCGGATCGGATCCACCGCGGAAATGGATTCCCGATAGCGCGCCAGGCGCTCGCTCCCCAGGCCGTAGCGCAGGTTCGCCCAGTCCGGATCGTCGCTGTCGATGAGCTCCGAAAAGCTGGGAAAACCCGCCATCAGAACGAAGCTGCCGAAGCGCCGCTCGATGCTGGCCAGGATGGCGCCCCAGTTCGCGCCATAACCGTGCCCCACGTAGGCCATGCGCCCGGCATTCACGTCGGCGCGCGCGGCCAGCAGATCGATGCCCCGGCGAATGTCCACGACGGCTTGCACGTGGATGTCCCGGTCGTTGTCGTTGTCGAGTGAATTGAAACTGCGCCGCCAGCCTACGGGCCTCTCCGGCGGCGCATCGATCAGCAGCGAAACGAAAGGCGCCGCCCCGCGCGCCAGCGCCAGCGCTTCCGGGAGAAACTCGTCGCGCTTTCCATAGTCGTGGACGAAGATCACCGCCGGATGCCGCGCCTTCCCCGCCGGAGTCACCAGCGTCGCGGAAACCGGTCCGCGCGCGCCGGAATACGATACCGCCGTCACCGCGGCGCCCTCCGCCAAGACCGGCTCGTCGGAGTGGGCGTTGAGCGGAGCCGCCGGGTCGTACGCGAACATGGCCGCCAGTTTCTCGAACGTGGGAGTTGCCCCCCCGCGGGCCGGCCCGGAGCCCTCAACCAATCCGGAAGCAGCGTGCGCCGGCACGGTCCACAGATAGATCGGATCGCCCCCGATCTGGACTGTCTTGGCGGGAGCCCAGCTTCCCAGATCGAACCGGTGCGAAACCACCCGTGCTCCCGGCCGAAGCTCGCCCAGCAGCTTGGACCGCAGACGCAGGTTCACGCCGGGAGTCAGAAAAATGGTCACCACGGAGGCCCGGCGCAGGTCGTATTGAAACAGGTCGGCCGCGACGAAAGTCGCTTTCCCGGCCACCCCCTCGAGCCGCGCGGATTCCTCCGACTTCCGCACCAGGTCCGGATCGATCTCGACCCCCGTGGCGTGAATGCCGAACCGCTTCGCGGCGGCGATCACGATGCGGCCGTCACCCGACCCGAGATCCACCAGAACGTCGTTGGGTTGGATGCCGGCGAGATCGAGCATCGCGTCCACCACGTCGCCCGGCGTCGGTACAAACGGAACATCCGTGTACTGCTGATCGGCCGCCAACATCCCCGTGGCGAGCGCCCATCCGAGCGCGATCAATCTGCCGGACATCACATCAGAATTGACGCCTTGGACCGCCCTTTCGTGCAGCCGGCGTGGCACAGGCATTCCTGCCTGTGTTGGGTTTCTGCCGCCAAAGACGTTCCCGCCAGACCGACGAGAAATCCGCGCTAACTAAAATCGCCGCACCGGCAACCGCTCGCGGACCAGCTTGCGAACGTCTTCCGACAGAGTAGCCGGCCGGCTTTCCGCGGACAGGCTCTCGCTGGCGGCCGCGTTGCTCGGGGTCGCCAGATAAGCGTGAATATCGCCGTTCTCGGTTGCGCCGAAGCCCGCGATTTCCCCGCGGGAATTGATCGCCAGCGAGCACAGCAGAAACAAGGGAGAGCCGGGAGCCAGGTCGTTGAGGTCGTGCATCACGCCGTTGCGCCAGAGGATCGCGCGTGGGTTTCCGCTGGCGTCGTCCGACTCGCCAACCACGTCGCCCGCGTCGCCAATCATCGTCCCGACGCTGGCCACGTCCCCCGGAAGGGTCCCGAGGTCCTGCATCCCCGCCGCACTGGTCCACAGGAAAGCATGATGCCCCTGGGCCGGAGTGGCCTGGTCGTTCACCGACGAAATACCCGCCACCTGGCCTTGATTATTGATTGACGAAGCTACATTGATGACCTTCGACCCGAGGTTGCCGAGGTCATGGGCCGTGCCGTCAGCATCCCAAAGCACCGCGTGCGCCCCAAAAGAGAGCGGAGGAAGCACGGAGTTGGCGCAGGTGCCCGATGCGCCGACGGCCTGGCTGTTATCGTTGATCGAGAGGGCCATTCCCACTGTGTCGCCAGGCAGCGGATGGAGCTCCCGAATGTCGCTGGGGCCGGGGCCCCAGACGACGGCTTCATAATCGAAATATTGGGGTCCGGTGCCGGCTACGGTCACGGCGGTTGGGCACGCCGGATCCCGCGTGCTGTTCTCCGTCGCTCCCGCTATTTCGCCCTTGCTGTTGATAGTGCCGATTGTGGAGTTGTTGCCGCCCAGCGTGGGGAGTTGGATCAAGACGCCGCGCTGCAACCGGAAAGCAACACATTCCAGGCCGGTGCCAAAAGCGCAAAAATTTTCGTTGTACGGATCCTTAGTGGAGACCTCGGCGTTGATGGAAGCCTGGCCGCTGGTGTTGACCCCAAATATTCCACTGTTGAGTCCAGGGGTGCCGATGTCCATTCTCAGCGGCCCCCACCACAGGACGGATTGTTGCGTGCCGTCCGGCGCGGCCGCCGAGCCGGCTACTACGCGATTATCGTTCAGATAGTTCCCGAAGCTGCTAGACGTCCCGCCCACCAGCGTGCCCAGATCGATGACCGCATAGCGGGGTGTTTGTGCCATGGCAAGCGCGGCGCAGAGCGCCGTCGCCGCAGTTAATGTGAAGGCTGAGTGCATGTGTTTGTTCCTCTACTTCAAATAGGCGCAGAATGCTCCCGGACGGGATCATTGTGGCGGTATAATTCAGCGGTAACTGACTGGCGGGGAGCGCCGATGGATTCCGAACGGTGGCAACAGGTCGATGCCGTACTGCAATCAATGCTGGACCGCGCGCCCGGGGAGCGCGAGGCGTTTCTGCGGCACGCGTGCGCGGGCGACGAAGCATTGGAGCGGGAAATCCGGTCGCTGCTGACGCAAGAGGAGCAGGCAGCCACGTTCCTGGAGAATCCGGCGCTGGAGGTGGCCGCCAGGAACCTGGCGCGCCGCCAGAGCGAAGACACAACCGAGACAGGAGGCTCCCTCACCGGCCAGACGATCTCCCACTACCGCGTCCTCGAGAAGTTGGGCGGCGGCGGAATGGGTGTGGTCTGGAAAGCCCGCGACACGCGATTGGACCGCTACGTCGCGCTGAAGGTCCTGTCCGCCGGGGAAATGAGCGATCCCGCGCGCAAGCGGCGCTTCATCCAGGAAGCCCGCAACGCCTCCGCCTTGAACCACCCCAACATCATCACCATTTACGATATCGGCCAAGCCGGACCCGCGGGGCACCCGCTCGATTTCATTGCCATGGAGTTCGTGCCCGGCAAAGCCCTGAACCAGTTGATCCCCCACAAAGGACTGCGGCTCGCCGAGGTGCTCCAGTACGCCATCCAGGTGGCCGACGCGCTGGCGGCGGCGCACGCGGCGGGCATCGTGCATCGCGACCTGAAGCCCGGCAACCTGATGGTGAGCGGACCCGCAAGCGGGTACCCCGGGTGCGTGAAGGTGCTGGATTTCGGCCTGGCCAAGCTGATCGCGCGCATCGGGACGATGAACGGGGTCGTCGAGACCGATCCGGGCATGATCGTCGGGACGGTGTCGTACATGTCCCCGGAGCAGGCCGAGGGGAAGAAGTTGGACGCGCGGACCGATATTTTCAGTTTCGGCGCGGTGCTCTACGAGATGATCACGGGCCGGCGCGCGTTCGGCGGCGAGTCCGTGGCCTCGATCCTGTCGGCGATTCTGCGCGATGAGCCGGCGCCCGCGGCGGAGATCAGGCACGGTCTTCCGCGCGATCTCGACAAAATCGTTACCCGCTGCCTCGAAAAGGACCCCAACCGGAGATATCAACACGCCGGCGACCTGAAGATCGACCTGCAGCAGGTTCAGGAAGAACTCGCCTCCGGCGATTCCGCGATCGCCCCAGAGTGGCCGGCTAGGCAACGCGTGGGACGCCGGTGGTGGCTGGCGGCTATGGCGGCGTCGATCGTAGTTTCGCTTGGCGCGGGGTGGTGGCTCCACAACCCGCGGGAAGCGCCGGTTCCCATGCAGGTGACGCGGCTCACCGCCGATGCCGGGCTCTCCGGCTTTGCGGCGCTCTCGCGCGACGGCAGGCTGGTGGCGTACTCTTCCGATCGCGGCCAGGACGGCGGCCAGGATCTCTACGTCAAGCAAGTTGCCGGGGGCCAGCCGATCCGCCTGACATTCGACGGCGCGGGCAACACCACGCCGGATTTTTCGCCGGACGGCAGTAAGATCGTGTTCCGGTCGAACCGCGATGGCGGCGGCATCTATGAGATTCCCTCGTTTGGCGGAGAGGCACGGCTCCTGGCGCGCGATGGTTTGAACCCCAGGTTTTCGCCGGACGGTTCACAGGTGGCATATTGGGTCGGCGCGCGGGGCGTAGCCCAGGCGGTGCCCGGGGCCGGCACGGTCTGGGTGGTGCCGGCCCCCGGAGGCCAGCCGCAGCGGGTGGGAGCGAATTTCACGACCGCCCGCTATCCCATCTGGGCCCCGGACGGGAAGCATCTGCTGTTCGTCGGGTATCGATCGGCGAAAGCATACGAGGCCTCCAGCCTGGACTGGTGGCTGGCGGCCACAAACGGAGCCGAGACGGTCCAGACGGGCGCGTACGACGCGCTTGTACGCGCCGGCTTGCGCGCTCACGGCTACACGAATGGTCCCACACCGGGGTGCTGGCCGGCGGCCGGGAGTGCGGTGGTCTTCTCCGTCTCGAGCGGCTACACGTCGAACTTGTGGGAAATCGGCATCTCGCCAGGAACCGCCAAAGTGACAGGCAGGCTCAGGAGATTGACCACCGGCGCCGGCAATGATACGGACCCATCGTGCGCGTCCGGCGGCGCATTGGCATTTACCAACGGGGAAACCAGAAGCGATGTCTGGATGCTGCCCTTGGATCTCGACCGCGGAACGATTCTGGGCGCCTTGGAGCGGGTCACAACGGGCCCGGCCAATCGGGAGCATGCATCGCTTTCGAGCGATGGCCGGGTTGTGGCTTTTGCTTCCACCCAGGCGTCCCCTCGCATGAACGTCTGGATGCGCGACCTCCAGACCGGGAAGGAATCGAGCGTGGCCAGTTCCCCGTTTGAGCTACGGTTCCCCGTGGCCGGACCGTCCGGCGCCAGAATCGCATTTTCGGCGTACGAGAAGGCCGGGCGGGTGGTGTACCTGACCGCTCCCGGCGGCACATGGGAGAAGCTGTGCGAAGGGTGCCTGCGGGCCACGGACTGGTCGCGCGACGAGAAGAAGCTGCTGGTGTTCGGCGGCGATCCATATCAAGTCGATGTCCTGGACTTGGCTTCGCATCGCCAGACTCCGCTCGTGAAACATGCCAATTACAATTTGTTGTACGCCCGGTTCTCCCCCGACAGTCGCTGGGTGAGTTTTACCGTTCGCACCGAGCCCAATCGCGGGCGGATCGCGATCGCGCCCGCCGATGGACCGGCGCCGGTTCCCGAGAGCGCCTGGATCCCGATCGCGCCCGTGGAGGCTGAAGATTGGGCCAACTGGTCGCCGGATGGGAAGACCCTGTACTTCACTTCCAGACGCGATGGTCATTTCTGCCTGTGGGCGCAGCGGCTCGATGCGCGCTCCCGGCGCCCGGTGGGCGGGCCCTTCGCCGTGCTGCATCTGCACGGGCGCGTGTCGTACCGGCAACGAGGCTGGTCGGCGGGCGGCGGGCGGATCGCCATGGTGCTGATCGAAGATATTGGGAACATCTGGCTGATGTCACCGCGAGCACAGGCGCTTCAGCCTTGATCGGCATAGCTCACCCTCCACGCGATGCTATAATTCATGGCGCGGTAGGGATAAAGAAAATGATACAAGGCGCGGGACCGGAGGCGCGTGAAATTAGCGCGCTCTTGCGCGCTTGGAGCGGCGGCGACCAGGGCGCGCTCGAAAGGCTGACGCCCATCGTTTATGACGAGCTCCACCGCCTGGCGCGCCGGCACATGAAGGGCGAGCGTCCCGGCCACAGCCTGCAAACCACCGCCCTGGTCAATGAAGCCTACGTGCGCCTGGTCGATTACAAGCGCATGCAGTGGCAGGATCGGGCGCATTTCTTCGCGGTCTCGGCGCAGTTGATGCGGCGCATCCTGGTGGATCATGCGCGGCGCCACAACCTGAAACGGGGAGGCGGAGCGCCGCATGTTTCCCTGGAAGAGGCAGCCGTGGTGGGCGCCGACGAAGATACGGACCTTGTGGCGCTCGATGACGCGATGAATGCTCTGGCGCGCATCGATCCCCGCAAGGTGCAGGTGGTCGAAATGCGCTTTTTTGGCGGGCTCAGCGTGGAAGAGACCGCCGAGGTGCTCAAGGTATCGACGGTTACCGTGAAGCGCGACTGGCGGGCCGCCAAACTCTGGCTGTACCGGGAACTGAGTGGCGAGAGCACCGATGGAATGCGCACGCTGGAAGCAGATTGAAGCCGTGCGGCGTCCATTCAGTGTCCTCTTCCTTCTGCTCGCGGGCGTGCTCCTGCGTCCCGCGCAGCCGCCGCCGGCTCCCGCGCCGCCATCGCGCGCCGACATCCTGCGCGGCGAGTATGGCCCGTATCGCGCCAACAACGACCTGCTCTTCTACCATCTCGATATCCGCGTCGATCCCGACCGCAAATTCATCAGCGGCAAAAACACCATCCGCTTCCGTATGTTGAAAGACGGAACGCGCATCCAGCTCGATCTGCACGCCGCTCTCAATATCGACAAAATCCTTCTGGGCGACACCCGCTTGGAGTACCAGCGCGAGCTGGGCGCGGTGTTCGTGGACTTCCCCCAAACACTCACCGCAGGCAACGTCTACACCATCGAGTTTTATTACTCGGGGAATCCCGTGGAGACCGGCCGGTTCGGCGGCATCACCTTCCGCCAGGATGCCTCCGGCCATCCCTGGATCAACACCGCCTGCGAAGGCACCGGCGCCAGCCTCTGGTGGCCCAATAAAGACCAGTGGCGCGACGAGGTCGAGAGCATGCGCATCAGCGTGGCGATCCCTAATTCTCTGGTGGACGTCTCCAATGGAAAGTTCATCGGCAAAACCGATCTGGGGGATGGCTACACGCGCTGGGACTGGCTGGTGCAGTACCCCATCAACAACTACGACGTGTCGTTGAACATCGGCAATTACCAGCATTTCTCCGATCGCCTGGGCAGCCTGCCGCTCGATTTCTACGCCCTGCCCGAAGACCTGGACAAGGCCAGGAAGCAGTTCGTGCAGGCCAAAGGGATGATCGAGGCGTTCCAGCATTACTTCGGCGAGTATCCGTTTCAGAAGGACGGCTACAAGTTGATCCAGGCGCCCTATTCCGGGATGGAGCACCAGAGCGCCGTCACTTACGGCAACCACTTCGCCAATGGCTACCTCGAACGCGACTGGACCGGCGTCGGCATCAGCCCGCGCTTCGATTTCATCATCATCCACGAAAGCGCC
>Ga0326727_10023533_pt1 | contig 11737 bp, 6 predicted proteins | sample MB2enrmetagenome_FD_207643 | JGI IMG/M metagenome (GOLD analysis project Ga0326727, IMG submission 207643) | Lab enriched peat soil microbial communities from McLean, Ithaca, NY, United States - MB29MY | ecosystem: Environmental > Terrestrial > Soil > Wetlands > Peat | place: USA: New York... | reverse complement strand
CGAGGAGAAAGTCGAGATTCAGGGACAGCGCATCGACGAACTTGCCCAGACGAAGGTTGAGGCGGCGCAGAAGTTCCCCATCCGCATCACCGGGATGGCGCTCTTCAACGCCTTCGAGAACTCCAGACAGTCCGCCGGCGCCCAATATCCCACGGTGGCGTCCGCACCGGGAATGTCCGGGGCGGGCGCCAGTGTGCGTCAGACCATTCTGGGCCTGGAGTACCGCGGTCCGCAGACGCTGTGGGGCGGAACCGTCCAGGGCAACGTGTACATGGATTTTGCCGCTGGCGGCAACGTGCTGGACCTGCGCATGCGCACGGCCTCCGTGGAAATCGACTGGAAGAACCGCAGCATCATGGCCGGCGTCGAAAAGCCGATCTTCAACCCTCGCGACCCCAGCTCTCTCGCCCAGTTGGCGGTCTCGCCGCTGACCGGAACGGGCAACCTGTGGCTTTGGCTGCCCCAGGTCCGCTTCGAGCAGGACATTAACTTCGCCAGCGGCACCGGATTGCGGGCCCAACTGGGAGTCGTCCAGACCCGCGAAGCCGCCCCCTACGCGGGGAGCACTTACACCGGTACCCTTACACCCGCGCGTCCGGCGTTGGAAGGCCGCTTCGAGTTCTTTCATCGCCTGGACGAAGATCGCCGCATCGAGATCGCCCCCGGCTTTCATTCCAGCGTCACTCATATCGCGGGTATGTCGGTGCCCTCCAGCATCTTTTCCGTGGATTGGTTCCTCAATCCCTGGCGGCGGGTCGAGCTCAGCGGCGCTTTCTACACCGGCCAGAACGTGGCTCCCCTCGGCGAGGGTTACGCGCAGGGGTTCGGGATCCAGTACGGGGGCTACATACGGGCGGTCGAAAGCAGGGGAGGCTGGGGCCAGTTGACCATCCACACGTTGCCGCGGCTGGATTTCCATTTGTTCACCGGCCAGCAGGACGACAATAACCACGACCTGGACACCGGCCTGATCGCCAAGAATCTGCTGTTCGGCGCCAACCTGTATTATCACCTGGCGCCCAACGTCATCCTGGCGTGGGAGACGACCCAACTGCGGACTACCTACCTGGGGCAGGGAACGCGCATCAACAATCATTATGATCTGGCGCTGGCTTATCTTTTTTAGCGCTGTCGCGGGTTCCTCGCCCAGCGTCACCGTCCCGGCAACCGTCAGCGGCTCCGTGGAAATCACCAATTCCCACCAGCCCTCCGTGCGCCGCAACAAGGATTACTCGGGTGTCGTGCTGTGGCTCGAGCCGCTGGACCGCGTGGATGTCCCGCCGCCCGCCCCCAAGCGCGTGCAGATGGTCCAGAAAGACCGCCATTTCACTCCCCATGTGCTGGCCATTTCGGTGGGAAGCACGGTGGACTTTCCCAATCGCGATCCTTATTTTCACAACGCGTTCTCCAACTTCAGCGGCCAGCCCTTTGACACTGGGCTGTATGCTCCGGGAACTTCCAAGGGAACCACGTTCACCAAACCGGGCATCGTGCGCGTGTTCTGCAATATCCATCCGACCATGAGCGCCATCATCGCGGTGCTGCCGAATCCCTGGTATGACCTGAGCGATTCGAGCGGCAAGTTCCGCATCGCCGGTGTCCCGCCCGGAGACTACCAGCTCCGCATCTTCTACGAGCGCGCGCTGCCGGAAAACTTGCAATTCCTGGAACACCGTATCACCGTGCCCGCCAGCGGACTGGCGCTCCCCCTGATTTCCATTTCCGAAACCGGCTACATTCCGGCGGCGCACTTCAACAAATACGGCAAACCCTACCCGCCTGTGGCCAGTGACAGCGCTTATCCGGGAGCACAGAAATGATGCGGGCGCGATTTTCCAACCTTTCGCTGCTGACCAAGATCCTGCTCTCCACCTCGGTCTCGCTCACCGTCCTGTTCGCTATTACCGGACAGATCGTGCTCGGCCATATCACCCAGACCCTATGGGACAGCCTGCGCGAAGAGGTGCAGAACAGCTTCCAGGCGTACTCCTCGTTGTTGCAATCGCGCGTGGACCTGCTCTCCAAAGTGAGCCGCCTTCTCAGCACCATGCCGGAAGTGCGGCTGGCGTTCAGCACCGGCGACAAGGCCACCATCGAAGACACCGCCAGCGAGTTGTGGTCCAAGATCTACGACTTCCACCCGATTCTTCTGGTCACCGAGCCGCGGGGCGAAGTGATTGCCTCCCTGGGCGGCGTCACCACGTTCCCGCTCGATCGCAGCCTGGATGTCGTGAAGCAAGCCGCCGTCCGCTTCCCCGAACAGTCCACCGGCTTCCTTCTCCAGGGCGACGACCTGTACCAGATCTCGGTCACCCCCTTGTACGTCGATTCCACCCACGAACAAGCCCTGCAGAACGTGCTGGTGGCCGGCTATCGCGTGGACGCGCTGGTGGCTCAGCAACTCAAGCAGCGCACCAACAGCGAGTTCCTGGTGCGCACTCCGCGCGCCGTGATCGCCAGTACGCTGAACCCGCGGGCAACCGCAGTGGTGCTGGCGAATATCTCGAAGACTCGCGCCTCCGAGCCGGTAAGCGATGGCGTGCTGGAGTATGCCCGCCTGGATACGCCCTTGCTCGACATCACCGGCCGCCCGGTGGGCCAAATCTACGTTCTCCGCTCCTTCGAGGGCGCACAGCGGCGCATCGCCAGCCTGTACACGCGCATCCTTATGCTGTGGGCCGCGGCGGTGGTAGTGGGACTCGGCTTGACATTCCTGCTGGCGCGCCGCATCGTCGAGCCGGTGAAACAACTGGACCGCGCGGCGGCCGAAGTCGCCCGCCAGAACTACACCATCGAAGTCGCGGTGACCGGCGATGATGAAATCGGCCGCCTGGCGCGAACCTTCAACAACATGTGCGCCTCCATCCGGCAGGCGCGCGAAGATCTCATCCGCCAGGAGCGCATCTCCACCATCGGGCGGCTTTCCGGATCGATCGTGCACGATCTGCGCAACCCCCTCGCGGCGATTTACGGCGGGGCCGAAATGCTGGTGGATGCGGATCTGCCTCCCGCGCACGTCAAGCGGCTGGCGGGAAACATCTATCGTGCCTCCCGGCGCATTCAGGAACTGCTCCAGGACCTGCTGAACCTGTCGCGCGGAAAGCACCGCCCTCCGGAGATGTGCCGGCTGCGCGAGGTGGCCGCGGCGGCTTCGGAGTCGCTGGCCGCCACGGCTGACTCCCAGGGCGTGACGGTGAGCTTGTCGATCCCTCCGGAAATCGAACTGCCGCTGGAGCGCAGCCGCATGGAGCGGGCCTTCGTGAACCTGGTAGCCAACGCTCTGGAAGCCATGCCGGAGGGTGGCGCCGTGCGCATCTCGGCGCAGATGGAAGGCGGGATGGTGTTGGTGCAGGTTGAGGACAACGGCCCCGGAATTGCACCCGAGATCCGCTCGTCGCTATTCCAGCCATTCGTCAGCGCCGGCAAGCGGAACGGCTTGGGACTCGGCCTGGCGCTGACACGGCAGACGGTCCTGGAGCACGGCGGCGATTTGTGGGTGGAGTCGGAGCCGGGCCACGGGGCGCGTTTCCAATTCCGCCTTCCCGGCGCGCAGGTAGCGCAGGCCCAGACCCTCCACGCGTAGCGGCCACGACAACCTTGCAGATTGCCGCCAACTGACGGTCTCGCATCCGGGGAGGAGCGAAGGGCCACGCCCTCAGCGACCTCACCGGACGCGCCTGGCCATGAGTGCGCGGAAGACCCTGTGACTCCCGGTCACCGGCACCCGGGCAGCGAGCGCGGGGGCACCCGCTGCTTTTGCGGGTCAGCCACATAACCCCGGCCCCCGGGCCCCGGCCCCCGGCCCCTGGCCCCTGCCCCCGGCCCCTAGCCCCCGGGCCCCGGCCCCCGGCCCCAAGTCACAGGCTGTTCAATCCGGCGCCGCCGGTGGTCCTGCTAATCCGGCAGCGCGAAAACGTACATGGTTCCCGCGCCCGTGCCTACAACATACTGCTTCCCATTTACGGCGTAGCTGATTGGTCCGCTGGCGTTGGGGCCGCCGAGATTGGCATGCCACAACAATTCGCCGGTGCGTGCATCCAGGGCTACAAAGTTGCCTTCCATCCCGCCGCCGAAGACCAGGTCCGAGGCTGTCGAGAGAACGCCGCTCTCGGTGTTCTCGACCATCTTGAAGTCCCACTTCTTCTCGCCGGTCTTGGGGTCGAGTGCGCGGATGGCGCTGTAGCCCTCGCTTTCCTTGCGGAAGGCGTTGTTGACCGGGGCGCGGCCGCCTCCTTCGCGCAACGGCATGCGGTCCGGGCCACGGTCGGTTCCGTTGCCGGTGTATCGCTGGCCTTCGATCCACGGGCCGGGATCGCCCTTTCCCGACCGGCCGCCGCCCTCGCGCGCGGAGACGTACATGAGTCCGGTTCGCGGGCTGTATGACGGCGGATACCAGTTGGTGCCTCCCGCCGTGCTGGGCTCGACATAAGTCATGCCCACAGGCTTGGGCCACAGCCCCGGAGCCTTGATGGGACGGCCGTTCTCATCGATGCCGATGGCCCAGTTCTGCTTGACGAAATTCTTCCCCATGAGGAACTGGCCGGTGGTCCGGTCGAGCACGTAGAAGAACCCGTTGCGGTTGGCCCACAGCATTACCTTGCGCGGCTGCCCTTTCCATTCGATGTTCACCAGCACGGGCACCTGGGTCGAGTCCCAGTCGTACTCGTCGCCCGGCGTGAACTGGTAATACCACTTCAGCTTGCCCGTGTCGGCATCCAGAGCGATCACGCAGTCCGAATACAGGTTGTCCCCGGGCGCCCGCGGGTCGCCGTTCCATCCCGGGTTGGGATTGCCCGTACCCCAGTAGGTAAGATTGGTATCCGGATCGTAGGCGCCGCCGTTCCAAATGGGGCTGCCGCCGTGCTTCCAGGAATCGCCCGACCACGTCTTGGCCTCCGGCTGATCGGCGGAGGTGGGCGCGGTGTAGAACCGCCAGAGTTCTTTGCCCGTTTTCACGTCGTAAGCCGCAACCCAGCAGTTGGCCCCCGCCTCGTTGGTGGCCGGCCCCAGGATCACCATGTTGCGGACCACCAGCGGCGCCACGTTGAACTGGTAGCCTTTCTGCCACTGGGCCATCTCGACGTCCCAGATCACGCGGCCGGTTTTGGTGTCGATGGCCAGCAGATGACAATCCACGGTCGCCCAGAACAGCGTGTCTCCGGCGACGGCCATGCCTTTGTTGACTTCGTAGGCGTTGTAGTACGCCTTGGGATCCAGAGGGCGGGAAAGCTTCCAGAACATGCGCCCGGTGACCGCATCGAGAGCGACGGCCTCGAGGGCGGTGCCGGTGTACATGATGCCATCCACCACCAGCGGCGTGTTCTCCATCTTGGACTGGTTCTTCTCGGTCTTCTGGTAGATGGGGTGATAGACCCACTTCAACTGGAGATTCTTGACGTTGTCCCGGTTGATCTGGGTGAGAAGGCTGTAGCGGTGGCTGGCGTAGTCTCCCGAATAGGTGAGCCAGTTCTGCGGCTCGCCATCGGCGTGCAGAATGCGGTCGTAAGTGACCTGCGCAAGCAGAACGCCCGCGGCGAACACGGCGGGCAACAGCAGACGTGTGTGCATGGCTTCTTGGCCCCTCGCTTTAAGAACGCGGACGGCCAAAAGCCTGCTCCGCGCTTCTGGGTTATATGATATCCTTTCGGGGCTGCCCGCCGGGTTCGAGGTGGGACAGACGATCGTTTTTTGTCGTCTGTCTCTCTTCCAATCCTGCACAGGCATTCTTGCCTGTGTAAAACGGGTACTGAAGTACCCGTTTTCACTTTCGTAAGTTACTGATTCCTTGTAAGACGACGGGTACTCAAGTACCCTTGGGGCAGCAGTCAGTGTCCGTTCCCGATCGCGGCGATTTCTGCCACAGGCCGCCGGACTAGGCACGAGCCCGGCCAGACACGGCAGATCCGACTCGCCGCATCCAGGCCAGCTCATCCGGGTCCATCGGTCCGAGCCGCAGCGCCCGCAGCGCTTCATCCATCTGGGCCGCGTTCGCCGGTCCGCTGAGGCAGACATCGACCTCCGGCCGGGTGAGAACGAAACGGTAGCAATCGGCGGCCGTGGGGACGCGTTCGCCCGCAGGCGCTTTCGATGCCTTGAGAAGCTGGCCCCAACTGGTGGCGGTGTAGGCGACCATGCCGCCGTGGTTGACCGTGGCCAGCCGCGGAAAGATGTCGGTTTCCGCGCCGGGGTGAGCGGCGTTGTACCGGAAGTGGACCACATCGACGTCGGTGCCGTTCGCCAGTTCCGCCGCGTACCGGCGGTTGTGGGAGGACACGGCGAGGAAACGCACCAGCCCGCGCTGCCGCAGGGCACGAGCCGCATCCAGGATACGCTCGGGCAAGGGCGAGTTCCACATCCCCAGCAGCAGAACGTCCGCGAACTCCAGGCGTAGCGCTCGCAACCCGCGCTCCACGCTCCAACCGAGGAGCGAAGCAAGGCGCGAGTAGGATTGCAGCACGAGCACCAGGCGGTCGCGCGAAGCCGCCAGATTGCGAATGGCCTGCCCGAAGCCCGCGCGGCGCATGCTGCCCCAGTACAGGTAATTGACTCCCATTTCAACGGCACGCTCGACGGCGGCGGTGGGCACACCGTAGGAGGCGGCCACACCCAGGCGGCCGGCCATCAGGCCGGTGCGCCCCAAGCTACGCGGTTCAAATACCATGGTTGGCATATCAAGGTAAACCCGTGGCGGGCAGCGTCTGCATGCCGTGGCCGGAGGCTTCCCGCGTCATCAATTCCGTCAGCTCCGACCTGGTTTGCTCGGGCAGGCGCGACGGAGTGTACTTTTCGATCAGGCGAGAAACCTCCCGTGCGGCGCGCTCGGCCAGGCTCTTTCCGCCATCCTTTTCCCAGCGGACGCGGTTGGCGCGATCGATCACCGGGCCGGGGAAGGAGATTTCGTGGCGCAGATGGCGGCGCGTATGGTCGGCGATCATGAGGTGCTTCTCGGCCAGCAGTTCCTCGAATAGAGGGATCGCCGGGAAATCGTCGCGCGGCTCGATGCCTTCGATCAGGCGGAAGATCATACCGCAGATCTCGTTATCCACCACCAGCTTCTCCAGGCTCTGGCAGCTCTCGAAGTCCATCATTCCGGGGCCGGAAATGCTGTTGATTCCGGAAAGCGCGGCCAGCGCCGCGCCGATGCCCGACTCCAGGCCGGCCTGGGCGTCCAGTTGCTTGGCGTCGCTGAGCGCAATGTAGCCCTGCGTGGGCATGCCCAGGTACCTGCCGATTTCGCTGTTGGCGCAATCCAGCATCATGGTTTCCACGGCGCCCATGGGAGTGGTTTCCGAGCGCACATCGAAAATCGCCGGCGACCCGCCGTACAGGATGGGGTGGCCGGGATTTACCATCTGGCTGATCACCACCCCGCTCAGGTTTTCGGCGGCCTGCTGGACCAGGCTCCCCACCAGCGTCACCGGCGCCACGAAGCCGGAAAGGGGCATGGAGATCAGCTCGACCGGAATCGACCAGCGCGCGCAGTCCACCAGGTTCTGGCTGGTCACGTCGCTCCACTTGAGGGGCGCCGTGGGACAGCAGGAAAAGACGGTCAGCGGCTTCTCGCGGAGCGCCTGGGCGCTGCCGCGGACCGCCAGTTGCAAATTCTTCATGACCTCGAAGGAGTCGATGGTGAAAGCTCCCGTGACCACCGGTTTCTCACCGTACAGCAGGCTCAAATACAGCCGGTAAGAGTCCGAAATCCGTTCTGGAACGTCGCCGGCGATCAGCGCGGTGCTCTGCGAGGCGATGTGCCGCAGCCCGCTGGTAACCTGCACGAACCGGACGTAGTCGAGGGTGGTGGGCCGGCGCATGACGCCGGTACGCGCGTCCAGGATGTTGATGGCCGTCGAGCCGGGGGTGAAATAAACGCGGTCGTCCGCAAAATCGTGTGTCTCGTTCCCCAGGACGTCGTACAGCTTGAAAGAGCGGGGGACAGTTGCCAGCGCCTTCTCGATCAGGGTATCCGTCAGGCGGACCTGCTGCTTCGCCTCGTCTACCGCGGCGCCGTGGGCGGAAAGCAGAGCCCGCAGAGACGGGTTGTGGATTTCCACGCCCAGCTTCAAAAGCACCTCACGCGCCTCCGCCACAATGCGCTCGATCAAGCGATCTTCCAGGAGCCTCAGGGTTGGTCTCATTTTCGCTTGCTCGTCATGTGGTGTTATCGCCAGCAGTCTATCAGGTAGCAGAGTCGGCTGTCTGCTATTCCCGGCGAGCGCGGCGGCGGGGCCTGCGCCCGCGCGCATCCAGTCCCTGGCCCTAATCTGTGACTCCCGGTCAAGCCCTTTATTTTCAGCGTCGGTTATCGACCAAGGGCCGCCCAGCCCCCCGTTCCCGGCGAGCGTAGCGAGCCACATAACCCCGGCCCCTGGCCCCAAGTCACGGGCTGTTCAATCCGGCGCCGCCGGTGGCCCTGCTGGCCCCGGGCCCCTCGCGATACTCGCCTGCTCGGCGAGAACCAGCGCACCGAGCACGCCGGCGCGCGGTCCGAGCAGCGGTGGAACAACGAACTCGCTGACACGCTCGGTGATCTCGGGCGCCTGCACGTAGCCGTTCAGGAGTTCCAGCAACTCGGCGCGAACCAGGCCGAACAGATGGGCCTGCTGCATGACCCCGCCCCCGAGGACAATGCGCCGCGGCGAAAGCGTACAAACAAAACTGGCGACCCCCAGCGCGAGATAGTGCGCTTCCAGCAGCCAGGCGGGATGTTCGGGAGGCAGATCGCTTGCGGGCGCCCCCCAGCGAGCTTCCATCGAAGGCCCCGAGGCCAGTCCCTCGAGGCAATCGCCGTGATACGGACAGATGCCGGGGTAAGGGTCGCGGGCGCGATCGTGCGGAAGGCGGATGTGGCCCATTTCGGGATGGACCAGGCCATGAATGACGCGTCCTCCGACCACCGCCCCTCCCCCAATTCCGGTGCCGACCGTGAGATACACGAAATCGGCGAGGCCCTTCGCGGCGCCCCACCGCGCCTCCCCCAGCGCCGCGCCGTTGACGTCGGTATCGAACCCGATGGGTACGCCGAGCGCCCGGCGAACGGCTCCGGCCAGATCGAAATTCCGCCATTCGAGTTTGGGGGTGGAGGTGATGTGGCCAAACGAGGGCGAGTCCGGATCGAGCCCCAGCGGCCCGAAAGATGCGATGCCCACGGCCTGCAATTCGCCGCCGGCGCGGCCGGCAAGGAACGCCACGGCCGCTCCGATGGTGGCCTCCGGCGAGGTGGTGGGAATCTGGATGGTCTCGAGATCGTCGGGGCCGCTGCCCACCGCGCACACGAATTTGGTGCCGCCTGCTTCGATCGCGCCGAACATGTCGAATGCTGTCCGCGAATTAGCGTAGCACGATGCCCGCCGGCAGGCAGTGTAGGGCTTCCTCCCTAGTACCGCAATCCCTGAAACGCCCCTCCCGGGAGGAACGCCGTAGTCCATTGCAACTCCAAAGCTTACAGGGTTTTTCAGTCATACTCCGGTAATTTCATGTTGCCCATATGGGTACTAGTACAGATTGTACGATTGGCGAGTTTCGCGTACAATTGTCTCGTCTGGCGCGCTCCGGCATCCGCGCCCAGAGCACGGCCTATCTGAGATTTGGCTTCGGCACCGGAAGCCGTTCTGTGTTCCAAGGAGGAAGAGTTCATGTTCCAATCGAGGTTCTCATGTTGGATCCCGGTCATCGCCGCATTGGCACTGCCTTGCGTCGCGTTCTCGCAAACACCCGCCGCCCGCCGCTTGATCGTCGATCGGGTGGACGCCAGCCGGCTGACCGTTCTGGCCGGCAATACCAGGTCGCAGGCGACTGCGCGCAACGACGCCGGCAGGGTTGCGGACGATTTCGCAATGGACCACATGCTGCTCCAGTTGCAGCGCCCGGCCGAGCGGCAGCAGGCCCTCGATCAGTTGATCGATCAACTGCATGATCCCAATTCGCCGAACTTCCACCAGTGGCTGACCGCCGAGGAACTCGGGCGGGATTTTGGCCCTGCTCCCGAGGACATCGCCGCCGTCACCGGCTGGCTGCAGTCGCAGGGATTTGAAGTCAACGCCGTCTACCCGAGCGGCATGGTCGTCGATTTCTCTGGAACCGCCGGGCACGTGCGCCAGGCGTTCCACACGGAAATTCACCGTCTCCTGGTTGGTGGCGAGGAGCACATCGCCAACATGAGCGACCCCGCCATTCCCGCCGCGCTGGCGCCTGCGGTCGTGGGAGTGGTTTCGATGCACGACTTTCGTCCGCGGGCCATGAAGAAGGCACGGCCGGAATACACGTTCACTTCCGGCGGCGCCACTTATCAGGCTGTGGTTCCGGGCGACCTGGCGACGATCTATAACTTGAACTCGCTTTTTACGGCGAACCCCAAGATCACAGGAGCTGGGCAGACTATCGCGGTCCTGGAAGATACGGATCTCTACAGCACGGCCGACTGGACAACGTTCCGCACCACCTTCGGCCTTTCCCAGTACACCTCCGGTTCACTGACGACGGTCCACCCCGCCCCGAAGAGCGGGACCAACAATTGTGCGGATCCGGGAGTGCCCAGCGGCGGCGATGACGGCGAGGCCATCCTGGACGCGGAGTGGGCCAGCGCGGCGGCTCCCGGCGCCGCCATTCAGGTTGCCTCTTGCGCCGACACCAGAACCACCTTCGGCGGACTGATCGCTCTGCAAAACATGCTGAACAGCGCCAAGCCTCCCCAGATCGTGAGCATCAGTTACGGTGAGTGCGAGGCGGAAAACGGCACGTCGGCTAACGCCACCTACAACTCGGCCTACCAACAGGCGGCAGCGATGGGAACGTCGGTCTTCGTGGCGGCGGGCGACGAGGGCGCCGCCAGTTGCGATGCCGGCGCCACAGGAGCGACCCACGGCATTGGCGTCAGCGCCTTTGCTTCCACGCCCTACAATGTGGCTGTCGGAGGCACTGACTTCGGCGACACCTATAACAAAAGTAACGCGCTGTATTGGAACGCGACCAACACCTCGACCTATGCCTCGGCGAAATCTTACGTTCCCGAGATTCCCTGGAACGACTCCTGCGCCAGCACCCTGCTCGCCAGCGTGTTCGGCTTTAAGACCACCTTCGGCTCGAGCGGATTCTGCGGCAGCACTACCGCTTCGTCAGATGGTCTCCTGGAGGTCGTCGCCGGCAGCGGAGGCCCCAGCGGATGCGCCACGGGTTCGCCGGCGACTACCGGTGTCGTTAACGGGACCTGCAAGGGGTACACGAAACCCACCTGGCAGGCGCTCAACGGAGTGCCTGGCGACGGCGTGCGCGACATCCCCGACGTCTCGCTCTTCGCCGGCAATGGAATCTGGGGCCACTACTACGTGTTCTGCTGGTCGAACCGCCGGGCCGGAGGCGCCGCCTGCACCGGTGCGCCCAGCACCTGGTCGGGGGCCGGCGGGACATCTTTCGCTTCGCCGATCATGGCCGGAATTCAGGCCCTGGTGAACCAAAAGACGAATACTAACTGGGGCAGCCCCAACACTGTCTATTACCAGATGGCGCGGTTGCATCAACCGTGCAACTCGAGCAGCGGCAATGGCAACCCGTCAACCTGCATCTTCTATAACGTCACGCAGGGCGACATCGACGTCAATTGCTCCGGCACGGTCGACTGCTACGGCGCAACTTCAGGCGGCCGCCGCGCCACTCCCAACGGCGCTCTTTCCACATCCAGCTCAAGTGACTCCCCGGCATATCCAACGGGCTCCGGCTGGAACTTCGCCGCCGGAATCGGATC
>Ga0326727_10023531_pt1 | contig 11738 bp, 8 predicted proteins | sample MB2enrmetagenome_FD_207643 | JGI IMG/M metagenome (GOLD analysis project Ga0326727, IMG submission 207643) | Lab enriched peat soil microbial communities from McLean, Ithaca, NY, United States - MB29MY | ecosystem: Environmental > Terrestrial > Soil > Wetlands > Peat | place: USA: New York... | reverse complement strand
GGCGAGCAGGACGTGTTGCTCGACGACGCTTTGTTCCAGGACCGTCTTGCGGGGGTTGGACTTCTTGTAGCGGATCTGGACCCGCTTGTCCTTCATCAGGCGGACAAAGGCGTCGGCGTTGGCTTCGCTGGTGAACTCGTGGACGTACTCTCCGGTGAGGTACTCGCGGACGAAGTAGGTGTATTGCAGGGTGGCGCGGAAGTAGGAGGTCCGGCGAATTCGCTCTACGCTGCCGCCCAGGATGACGCCTTCGACCAGGGGCCAGCTCTGCGCGACGCGTTCGCGGTGGCGTTTGATCCATCTGCGGATAAAGAGCGCGCCCCAGGCGGCAACGAAGTAGGAGACGCCGCGAAAGATGGCTTTGCAGAGACGGGCAGTGCCTGGAGTCATACGTCGTACGGTAGCACGATGGGAGCGGCTTGCAGCCAAAAATCAGTGGACGCGCTGCAGGCGTGCAATGAGTTTTTCGGCAAGGGGTTTGCCCGACTCGGTCCACAGCAGGCGGCTGCTGATGCCGCAGTTTTTCTCCACCAGGAGGGTGAAGGCGAGCAGTTTTTCCACGTTCTGCTGGATGTGGATCTGAGCGGTCTCGTCGAGGGCCTCGTCTTCGGGGGTCTGCCGCGAGGGATTGGGGATCGCGGGATCCGGGACCCAGGGGGTGTCGATGCCGAAGTCCACCAGGAGATGGCCGTTCTGCTCGTACCCGGCGAGGTCGAAGCGAGGGCCGAAGCCGAGAATGCGGACGGTGTGGGTGCGCAGCCGCCAGGCTGAATCGGCGTGGTCGAGGGAGGGGGCATCGAGATCGGGGTCGGCGTCGTCCTCGTCGCGGCTGGAGGCGAGGCCAAGGCGGCTGTAGGCGGGCTCGTGGCCCTCGGGGGTCCAGAGCTGCCAGCGCATCTCGAACTCGTAGGCCATGTCGTCGTGCAGCTGCTCGGTGGCTTCGGCCACGGCAGCCTCCAGCAGGGAGTCGGCGGTATCCGCGACGCTGGGATCGATTGGGGCGAGGAGGTCGATCGGTGTGGCGCGCTCGTCGATGACGTAGATGCGCTGGTAGGTGGGCGGCTCGGTGAAGTTGATGGGATAGACGGAGGCGGCGGAGACCCGCTTAGCGCCGACCTGGGCAAACTGACGCAAAACTCCGGCAAGCGCGGCCGGCAGGGACTCCAGGCGGAAGTTGGGGTACCACAGGCTGAGATAGAGGCGGTCTGCCATGGAGGATCATTCTAGAGCATTTTTTCAGGACTAAAGCGCGAAAATCGGTTTCGCGCCGTCCAAGTGCGCGGAATGGTCGCGCATCCGATGGCGGAGGATGAGAAGATAGGGATGGCGGACGGATGCGCAATCGGGTAGAGAGACTGAAGATTTGGCTGCTGGGGAGCGCGGGCTTCCTGGTGCTGGTGATTATTGCGTTCCTGGGGACCGCGCGCTACCTGTCGCACCTGCATGTGAAGATACCGATCAAGCTGGGGGCGGACGTCAAGGTCGACTCGACCGGGGTGAACTTGTGCGATACGGTGGGGCCGAAGACGGTCTACTGCATTCATGCGGCCAGGGAGTTGGAGCACACCGACAACAAAATTGCTCTGCACGATGTGTCGATCGCGCTCTATGGGAAGAATGGCGACCGCAACGACCGCATCTACGGCGATGAGTTCGAGTACGACCAGAATGCAGGGGTGGTGCGCGCCATTGGGGTCGTGCACCTGGACCTGCAGGCGGCTCAGCCGGCGGGCCCGGCCCAGGCTGCCGCTTCCGGGGCGAAGGTGCTGCACGCGACCACCAGCGGGCTGGTGTATCTGGAGAAGCTGGGCGTGGCTGCGACCAGCGAGTACATCGAGTTCCAGTCGGGCGCGATGTCGGGCCACGCGACGGGGGCCGACTACAGCAGCGACACCGGTGTGTTGATGCTGCACTCGGCGGTGAGCATGAGCGGCATGGCGGGCAAGCGGGCGGTGCAGGTGACGGCGGCGACGGCCGATCTCGACAACCGGAACCAGGAGGCTATTCTTACCCGCGCAAAATACGTCTCGCAGGGGCAGACGGTGGAGACCCAGCGGGCGACGTTGCATACCCGGCCCGACGGAACGCTGTCGCGGGTGGAGGCCGAGGGCGATGTGACGGCGGAGGCGAACGGCGCGACGATGGTCGCGCAGCGCGCCGATGTGCAGTTGAATGCAAAGGGCCAGCCCCAGTCGGCGCTGCTGACGGGTGGGGTGAGGTACTCGAACGACCAGCCTCTGCGCCAGCTTCGGGGAGAGGCCCAGGAGGCGATGATCGCCTTCGATGCGCAGGCCAGGCCGCAGCCGGAAGACGCGCTGTTCAGCGGCGCGGTCCACATGACAGAGCGCTCGAGAGCGACGGAGGCGGTGCGGGAGCCGTGGAGCACACGCGATCTGACCGCCGCGAAGGTTGAGGCCAGGCTGTCGTCTTCGAGCGCGGGCAAGGCGCAGTTGCGCGACGTGGAGGCGACGGGGAGCGCGCATCTGACGGTGGCGAACAACGACAGTCTGGCGCGCACTCGCGGCCAGGGAACGACGGAGTTGTCGGCCGACGATCTGAAGGCGCACCTGATGCCTGCCAGCGATGCCAGGCGGCCGCTGCGGCTGGACACGGTTGCGGGCCGGGGCCATACGCTGCTGCGTCAGACGCGCGCGGATGGGATCGAGCAGACCAGTGCTGGCGACACGCTGGACGCGAAGTTTCGCGCATGGAGTTCCGCCGGCGCTGCTTCGAGCACGGCGAAGACCCGGCCTGCGGGAGCTGCGGTTGCAGGCCCGTCGCGCAGCGGCGCAGGCAGTTTGCAGGGCGGAGAGGGTCTGGACGAGCTATGGAGCGCGCTGCAGCAGGGACACGTTTCGATGATGCGGCGCGTGCCGGCGAAGAGCGGCGTGAAGACGGGGAATGCCCAGGAGGATGTGCAGCGCGCGAGTGCGGAGAGGGCGGCGTACGATGGCGATCTGGACCGCATCACGCTGACCGGCGGCGTGCAGGTGAGCGATGCGGCCGGCGTGTTGTGGGCTGGCCAGGTTGCGCTGGACCGCGCGACCGGCGACGCGCATGCGGTGGGTGCGGTCAAGCTGAATTATCTTGGGCAGAATTCCGACCGGACGAGTGGGTCGCACGCGGCGTCTGCTGAACCAACACATATTCTCGCCGAGCGCGCCGATTTGGTTCACGCTACAAGCGTTGCTATCTTCTACGGCAGGCCGGTGCGGCTGTGGCAGGGCGGTTCGCAGGTGCAGGCGCCGGTGATCGAACTCTCGCGTGCGCAGAAACGGCTGACCGCGCGGGGCGAGGCTTCCACGGGAGGGTCTGCGGCTGCGCAGGTGCACACAGTTCTGATGAGCGCGGGGAGCGGCAGCTCCGGTGCGGCGAAGGTTGGCGCGTCCAGGTCAGGGTCCGGGACGCAAGGCTGCGAAGACCGCTCAACTGCGAAGGCGGGAGCCGGCAAGCCCGCAGAAGGTGCGGCGGAGGCCGCTGCGCAAACGTCGTCCCTGGTGCGCATCGCAAGCGGCGGGCTGATCTACTCGAGGGACCTGCGCCAGGCGGAGTTTACCGGGGGCGTACGTGCGCAGACGGTCGACGGAACGATTCGCGCGAGTGAGGCTACGGTCTACCTGCAGCAGGCTGCGGAGACGGCCCCTTCGTCTGCGGGAGAGGCTGTCCCTTCGCTTGCGGGAGATGTTGAACGCGTGGTCGCGGCGGGACACGTTGAGCTGGATAAGCCGGGGCTGCGCGCCACCGGAGAGCGACTGGTGTACACGGCGAACGATCGCATTGCGCTGCTTACCGGTGATAGCAATGCTCCGCCCAGGGCGGTGGGCGCGCAGGGCACGACGACAGGCGCCGCATTGCGCTTTAATTCCTGTGATGACAGCATCGAAGTTTTGGGGACGCTGGGGCAGCCTGTACGCACGGATGCCCGGGCCGGCAATGATGGGGAAAAATAGAAGGGAAAGCGGTGAATTCAATTTTTTCGAGACGAAGTGCCGAAACGGGAGTTATATCGAAGGATGAGACAGGGCCGGGAACGGTAGAAAGGGTTGAGACGCTTGTGACGGCACCGATGCGGACGCTGGAGACGGAAGAGATTGGCAAGGCCTACGCCGGACGGCAGGTGGTGCGCGGCGTGAGCATGCAGATTGCGCAGGGCGAGGTGGTGGGGCTGCTGGGGCCGAACGGCGCGGGCAAGACGACCTGCTTCTACATGATCGTGGGGCTGGTGCGGCCGGACGCGGGGCGCGTCCTCGCCGATGGCGACGACATTACGCGGCTGCCCATGTACCTCCGCGCCAGGGAGTACGGCATCAGCTATCTGCCGCAGGAGCCTTCGATCTTCCGCAAGCTGACGGTGGAGGACAACATTCTGGCGGTGCTGGAGGCGCAGCAGATCAGCCGGGAGGAGCGGCGCACCCGCACCGAGAAGCTGATTGTGCAGTTCAGCCTCGGCCATGTGCGCAAGACCATGGGATATGCGCTGAGCGGGGGCGAGCGGCGCAGGGTCGAGATTGCGCGCTGCCTGGCCATCGAGCCGGCCTTTATTCTGCTCGATGAGCCGTTCTCCGGCATCGATCCGATTGCGGTGCTGGAGTTGCAGGAGATCATCGCCGCGCTGAAGAAGAACGGGATTGGACTGCTGGTCACCGACCACAATGTGCGCGAGACCCTGTCCGTCACCGACCGCGCGTACATCATCAACGAGGGCAGGATCTTTCGCGCAGGAACGCCCGCAGAGCTGGGCCGCGACCCCGAGGTGCGGCGCATCTACCTGGGGGAAAAATTTTCCATGGAGTAGCGTGGGGCTTTGCCTGGCGGGGACGCGCGCGGCTGCGTGCCGAGCGATTGCATCTAAGTTGGTATTGCCTGCGTCTATTAATTCCTATACAGGCAATGGCCGTAGGCGTTGCGCGTCTGCCCAGGCATGGATTCCGCACGCTGCGCGAATATCGCGCGGCGTGTAGACTGTGGCCAAGTTCACACGCAGACGAATCCACGGCAAGAGTACGGCGATTGGTTTCTTCGCGTGCACAGCGCGGAGCAATGAAGCAGGTTGAGGTCGATGAATTGCTGCAGCCAAAGCTAAATCTCAGGGTCTCGCAGCGCCAGATGTTGACGCCAGGACTGGTGCAGATGGTCAGCGTGCTGGCGCTGAACAAGCTCGAGCTGAGGGAGATGATCAACACCGAGATGGTGGAGAACCCGGTGCTGGAGGAGGTTGAGGAGTCTGCCATCACAATTGAGGAGCTGGCGGGACGCGAGGCTGATCGCGAACGCTCCGCCGAGGAGATTGCGAGCGAGCACGAGCGGGTCGACAAGGACGCCAAGGACCCCTTCGACGAGATCGACTTTGGCAGCTACTTTCAGGATTACCTGGACCCGGGATTTCGCACTGCGTCCAGCTTCGAGGAGTACGACCGGCCCTCGTTCGAGAATTTTCTGTCGCAACCGAGTACGCTGAGCGACCACCTGAAGTGGCAGTTGGGCTCGATGAATCTGGCCGAAGAGCTGCGCCTGGCCGCGGACCTGGTGGTTGGCAATCTGAACGAGGATGGGTATCTTACGGCCACGGACGAGGAGCTGGTGGAGGAGCTGATTGAGGCGCGCGGCCCGGCGCGCGCGGAGCCAATCCCCTTCGAGCGCGGAGTGAAAGGCCGGCCTGTGTGGGAGGCGCACCGCTCGGCGATGGAGGCTGGGCTGGAGGCCGCTGCATCCGCTTCGGGGCCGAACGTCAACGGTGCAGGCCGCATCGGCGAGCGTGCGGCGGCTCTGGCGACGGTGCAGGAAGCGCGCGCGATCGTCAATAATCTCGACCCGCTGGGGGTTGGCGCGCGCGATCTGCGCGAGTGTCTGTTGGTCCAGATCGCCGCGCAGCGCCGCGAGGCGGAGTTGGTGCTGAAGCGCGCATCGGCGCGAACGGTGAATCGCCGCGACGATCTGCCGGACGGCCTCGCGGACGATGTGGCGGAGGCGGAGAAGGCGAGGCGTGAGGCGGCGCCGCTCTCTCATCCGCTTCGCCACGAGGCCCTGAATGGTTCCGCGCTCCGCAATGATCAGGCGAGCAGCGGTGTGGCGCGCGATGATGCGCATCGCAATGGCCAGGCGCGCATCGATTCGCAGCACAAGGAACAGAATCGCGAGGGCCTGCCGCGCAGTGCGAGTGGCGGCGACATCTTCGAGATTGCGGCGCACATCGTTGCCAACCACCTGGCGCTGCTGCAGAAGAAGGACATGCGCGAGTTGACGCACAGTTGCGGCGCAGGCGTTGAGGAGGTGCAGGCCGCGGTGGATTTCATCCGCACCCTCGATCCCCGCCCCGGTCAGCGCTACAACCTGAGCGAGACGCGGCTGATCGAGCCGGATGTTGCCTTCGTCAAGCGCGACGGCGAGGTTGTGGTGGTGATGAACGAGGAGGACATGCCCACGCTGCGCCTGAGCCGCGCATACCGCAGGATGCTGCGCGAGAAGACCACGGAGAAGGACGTGCGCGAGTACGTCAAGGAGCGTTACAAGTCCGCCATTCAGTTGCTGCGCAACATCGAGCAGAGGAAGAACACCATCCTGCGCACCTGCGAGGTGATCGTGCGCCGCCAGGCGGAGTTCCTGGAACGCGGCGAGCAGGGTCTGAAGCCGATGATGATCAAGGAGGTGGCCGAGGAGATCGGCGTGCATCCTTCGACCGTCAGCCGCGCCGTGGCCAGCAAGTATGTGCACACGCCGCAGGGTGTGTACGAGTTGCGCTACTTCTTCACCGAGGGAGTCAATGGGCCGGAGGGGGGCGATCTGCCGCTGGTGCTGCTGAAGCGCAGGGTCAAGAAGCTGATCGAAGACGAGGACCCGCGCAAGCCGCTGACCGACGACCAGATTGCGGCGGAGCTGCGGCGCCAGGGCATCCAGGTCACCCGCAGGACGGTGGCCAAGTATCGCGAAGACATGCAGATTCCCAGTACCCATCAGCGGCGCGTACGCTGATCCGCAGGGAGGCGCATCGGGCCACATGGAACGCTGCGAGTCGCACACAGGAAGAAATGCATCGAACCAGGTTGGATCGAACGGATGAGGTGGACGGATGGTCATTGAGTACACGGGAAGACAGACGGTCGTCACGCAGAAATACAAGGACCAGGCCGAAGCGGCGCTGAAGCGCATGGAGAAGATCGTCGGCAGGGCGGCAATTGCGCACATTGTGCTGACGGTGGACAAGTACCGCAAGATCGCGGAGGTCACGGTGAAGCAGGGGAGTCAGAGCATGGTTTCCAACTGCGAGTCGGCGGAGATGACCATAGCGCTGCGCGATGCGCTGGCCAAGCTGGAGCAGAAGGCCATCCGGCAGAAGCAGAGGACCTCCACGATCAAGCGGCACCGGCGAACGGGAGAGAAGACACTGGAAGACGGCGGGGATTCCGGGGTTATCGCGGCGGTAGAGGAAGGTTGATTGGTTGAGTAGAAACGGAACCCCAGGGAATCTCTGAATAAGTCCCCGTTTTGAAAGGGCGGGACTTTAGTCCCGCCGCAGTGGCCTATTTGCAATGCGGCTTTAGCCGCCGAGGGAATCTCAAACACTGGCGCAGACCTTCCCTAGCTAGAGCCTGCTGGACCTATGATTCAGAGCTACCCTAAAGCCAACTGAACCGATAAGCCATATTGGTGGGGCAGAAGCTACCTGCTTACAACGAAGACCAATGCGATGGGTCATTCGTAGCCGATGAAGCAATAAAGCCAAGAACCGGAGTTGGGCTCCAGGTTCGTATCGGACTGTCCTACTTTGGGCTGTCTCACTACGGGACAGTGCGGTTTCAGGAGCTTGTTCCGTGAAAAACTATTCCTAGGTGGGCAATCGTCTGCACCCATAGAGACTCCACCATCTGTCAAAAAGAGAAGCTAGTTTTCAGGATAGCTTCCGGAGGGGAGTTACTGTCCCTCTTCTATCTGGCAGTGGAAATGATAGGTCTGGCAATCATGAAAAATTCATTTATTCTCCTCCCCGTCTTACTGCTTGGTGTTACTGGCATCTTGCGCGCGGACTCCGTTCTCGGAGTTGCCAGCGCGTACAACCTGGTGGCCCTCGGCTATGGAACTACTCCCGGCACCATCAGCCTCAGCTCCGATGTAGGCGGACGGATCGCCGCGGCCGGCCGGGTGCTGAACGCGCCCGAGGTGGGGCAGTCGCTGATCAACGACCCATACGCAGCACTGGCCGACGGCTACCTGATGGTCGCCGGCGGTGGCGTCGGTTCCGGCCAGCATACCAATGTGCAGGCAAACGGGCTGATCTACGCGCCCGGCGCCAGCAGCAGTCAATTCAACTTCAACGACGGCGGCTCACTGGAGAATACTGGCGCATCGCCGATCGACTTCAGCAGCCTGAGCGCGTCTCTGGATGAGGAGAGCCTGTATCTGGGCTCTCTGCTGACGACCGGTGAGGTGCTGACCGAGGGGCAGCCCGGCTTTCCCAGCGGAGCGGACCCATCCTGGGTGGTGCTCTACGGAAACAGCGCGCTGGTGGATGTATTCGACATTACGGCGGCACAGTTGGCCAGCGTGAACAACCCGCTGGACATCGATGTGCCCAGCGGTGCGACTGTCATTATCGATGTGGCGGGGACGTCGGATTCGCTGGGCGGGGGCATCTACATCAACGGGGTCCAGCCCTCCCAGACCAGCAATGCCGGGGCGGATGTGCTGTTCAACTTCGACGACGCGACCTCGGTCTCGCTGGGCGGACAGTTCACGGCCTCTATGCTGGCTCCATTCGCCGTCGTGACCGGCAACTCGTCCATCGACGGCACGATCATTGCGGCCCAGATCGCCGACAATGGCGAGGTCCACAACGCGGAGTTCACCGGGGACCTTCCCAGCCCGCCCACGGCGGCCGCTCCCGAGCCAGGCAGCCTGATGCTGCTTGCATCCGGCATGATGGGGATCGCAGGCCTGACGCTGTGCAAGAGGATCAAGGACCGGGTCTCTCCGCAGCCTGTCTAACCGGTTTTGCCGGGTTGCCGATAAGTCATGCAGGAGAACCTGCATGAGTGCAGCCGGCAATTCGAATGGGTCCGTCGAGGCCGAGCGCGTACTGCACACACGGTCGCCCCTGCTCGCGCACGAGCGTTTGCTGGCAGTGTCTTCGGGCCAGTTCAATCCCTGTAACACCCTGTACGAGTGGCTGGAATCGCTTCCCGTGACGGCCTTCCTGCAGCGTGGCGAAGAGATTGCGGCGGCCAACGATCTGGCGCGGCGTTTTATCGGCGGCGGCGAAAGCATGATGGTGAATCAGGTATTACTGGGCGCCTATCCTGAAGCCAAAAGTGCGGGCCGGCAGCGATTTGAGTGTCTCCTTGTCCCCCCTGGCGGCAGTGCTGTGACGGTTTCGGGAGTGGTGCAAGCCTTCCCGGTCGCAGGCGAAGGGGCCCGGCTGGTGCTGCTGATGGAGCCGATGGAAGAGGACGCGGAGAGAGTTGCAGGCGGCAACAGCGAGCGCCGATGCACCTTCCTGGAGGAGCTCTTCGACACGGCGTCCGAGGCCATGGTCATAATTCAGGGGGACCGCATCCTGCGCGCCAATCGCGAATTTTCGCGCATCTTCGGCTATCCCATCGAGGCCTGCCTGGGAACCAATCTGTTCGATCTGATTGTTCCCGAAGGCCGGATGCACGAGACCGAGGTGTTGCTGCACATGGTGGAGGCTGAGGGCAGGGCGTCGATGGAGACCGTGCGGCGCACCAGCTCGGGTGAATTGCTGGATGTGTCCATCGTCGTCACGCTGGTCCGGCTTGGGGCCGGCAGGAGCGGCCACGCGGTGACCTATCGCGACATCCGCCAGCAGAAGCAGTTGCAGGCCAGGCTGCAGCATTCGGCGCTGCACGACCCCTTGACCGGGCTGGCCAACCGGGTGCTGTTCCTCGATCGGCTGACCCTGACCATGGCGCGGCTGCGGCGCAGGCCGGACCGCAACTTTGCCGTGATCTTTCTCGACCTCGACCGCTTCAAGCAGGTCAACGACACCTGGGGACACGCGGCGGGCGACGCGCTTCTGCTCGCCGTGACCGCCCGTTTGCGTTCCTGTCTGCGGCCCCAGGACACGATCGCGCGCTTCGGCGGCGACGAGTTTGCGCTGGTGCTCGACGAGGCCGGCAGCATCGAGGACCTTGAGTACATGGCGCGGCGCATTCAGAACGAGCTGCAGCAGCCCGTCGAACTTGGCGGCGGGGAGGTCCGCGTCTCGGCCAGCATGGGCATTGTGCTTGGTTCCACGGCATACGGCGATGTCGAGGACATCCTGCGCGACGCGGACATAGCCATGTACCGCGCCAAGGAGAAGGGCAGGGCCCGCCACGAATTTTTCGTCGTGGATGCGGGCGCAACGTCGCAGCAGGGAATGCCGTCTGCCGTGAGGTCTGTCTCCGAAGCGGCGTGAGACGGTTTTTTGGGCTGGTTTGAAACAAGCGGGGTGCTAGGATTTCAGCATGGCACCGAAACGCGCTGCCAAGTCGGGAAAACCTGCTCGCGAGAAGGCCAGCCGCCCAGACCGCGGCGAGCTGGTGGTTCTGACCGGCATGTCGGGCTCCGGCAAGCTGTCAGCGCTGAAGGCCTTCGAGGACCTGGGCTACTACTCGGTGGACAACCTGCCGCTGGAGCTGGTCCCTCGCTTCGCCGACCTGGTGCGCCAGTCGGCGGAGATCGAACGCGCGGCGCTGGTGGTGGATGTGCGCGAGGGGATGCGGCTGGAGAGCTTTCCGGCGATTCTGAAGCAGGTGCGCAAGGTGCTGCCGACCCGCGTGGTCTTTCTGGAGGCAAGCGAAGACTCGCTGGTGCGCCGGTTCTCGGAGACCCGGCGGCCGCACCCCATGGGCCGCACAGAGACGGTGGTGCATGGCATTCGCGCCGAACGCAAGCGGCTGGCCCCCATCCGCAACGTCGCCGACATCGTGATCGACACCACCCGGTTCAACGTGCATGAGCTGCGCGCCCACATCATCGCCCAGTTTGAGCGCGCAGTGGGCGATCGCGATCTCACCATCTCGTTGTCCAGCTTCGGCTTCAAGAACGGCGTGCCCGGCGAGGCCGACATGGTCTTCGACGTGCGTTTTCTGCCCAATCCGCACTTTGTGCCGGAGTTCCGCAAACTGACCGGGCGGCATCCCAAGGTGGCGAAGTACATCCGCCAGTTCCCCCAGACGCAGGAGTTCCTCGACAGGGCGGCCGAGATGCTGAAGTTCCTGCTGCCGCACTACATCGAGGAGGGGAAGAGTTACCTGACGGTGGCCTTCGGATGCACCGGCGGGCAGCACCGCTCGGTGTTCATCGCCGAAGCGATGAAGAAGCGGCTGGAGGCCGAGGGCTACCGCGTGAAGACGTCGCACCGCGACATGCCGCGCTGAGGACTGCATGGGTCCCTGTCCCAACCTCTCCCGCAACACCACTTTCCGCGCAAAAAACAATAGAATGGCTGGATGCGTGTGATTGGCAACGACAACCGGGGATTGGCCGCATGAGGCGCGTCTGGCGTCTGCTCAAATACGCGCGCCCGTACGCGCTCTATTCGCTGGCGTCGGTGGTGCTGATGGCGGTGGTGGGCGCAATGGCCGGGCTGCGCGTCATGCTCATCAAGCCCATCATCGACAACGTGCTCAGCCCCATGGAGTCGCCCAAGCAGGTGCTGGTCTTCACCATCCCGCATACCCGCCGTGTCATCGATCTGCAGATCATCATTCCGCACCATTTTCACAATGCGTGGACCGTGG
>Ga0326727_10023530_pt1 | contig 11738 bp, 10 predicted proteins | sample MB2enrmetagenome_FD_207643 | JGI IMG/M metagenome (GOLD analysis project Ga0326727, IMG submission 207643) | Lab enriched peat soil microbial communities from McLean, Ithaca, NY, United States - MB29MY | ecosystem: Environmental > Terrestrial > Soil > Wetlands > Peat | place: USA: New York... | reverse complement strand
TCTTTGGGCCCCCGTCCCTGTGGCGGCTCACGGGTGCCCCGCTGACCCACGGGTGGCACCGAGAGACTCCCGCGATGCTGCGCTCAGGATATGGTTGCGCCTCTTGAATCGATACTTAATTTTGCAAAATGCTCTAATAGCCCCTGCAAGCCGTTGTTCCGGAAATACAAGACACGGTTGTCGTGAGAAGGAGACCCTTTTCTTTCGTCTTTTCTCTGCCCTCTACCCCTGCCGGTAGTGAGGGTGGGGATGAGGATGACGGTGCCGGTGGTGGTGTTTGGCTGAAGCCGGGGAAACTATTCCGACGATAAGAAAGAGAAGGGCGATGAGGGCGATGCTTACTTTCTTCATGTTACCTCCAAAAGATCTCTTCTGTCTTCACTGAAAGAAGCCCAAGCGGTATTCTATCATCGAATGGCCTGTTCTTCAACCGGCATGTCGCGGCGCGGGTAAGAATACGAATACGTACCCATGATACGACTTTCCAACGTAATTACATTGTAATTACATAGCGAGAGACGCGTTCAAGGGAGCAGCGATTCCCGGCTGACTGCCAACTGCTATCCTGGAGACTGTCCGGGAAGATGGTAAGATTTACATTTTTTAAACTATGCTTTTTGTCACCCCTGGTTGTCACCCCTCCTTGTCTTTTTGACGAGCCTCTATCCCTTGTGCACACTGGTATCATGATGATTTTCCCGACAGGGGTCCTCCCGGTCTGGCCCCTGGAAGCAGGGTCGTCCCGCCTCAAAGGTGCCCATGGGCCGACACCTCGCAAAACCGTCCAAAACAGCCTAAAACAGCCCAATCGCGGACCCGTAGGAAGGGCCTTATTCCCTTGATCCGTGCGGGAAAGCGGGCCTTAACCCCTTACTTCCGCCTCACGCCCCGAAGTCCTTTTTCGGGCGATAAAGCGGATGAAATAGAGAGGCGCAGCACAGTTGAGAGCAGTTCTTTGACAATTAAATGCAGGAAGAGGACCAACCCCCGTGTCCTGCGCCGGCAGGGGAGCGACCAAGAGGCCGGGCTCGGAGGCATCGGTTTCTCGGACATGGGGTTGGGTGATTTCGGGGGTCCTCTTCCAAAACGCCGGCGGGCAGCGAGAATAGTGTCGAAATGGGAGCCTGAGGTGGGTTAGAATCGTAAAGTCGGCCCTCCCGCTTCGAGGCAGATAACCCGCTCTTCCATGAGGGCCGGTGAATCCGGGCGGGAGTGGGAGAAAAGATATGGCGCCGGGAGACGATAAGCTCATCAGAATGCCCAGGATTCGCAACGCCGATTCGCGCGAGATCCTTTCGAAGCTGGAAGAGAAGCTCCGGCCGGTACGGACTTCGGTGGCCGCCGCCTCCAGCTTTATAGAGGGTTTCCGCGGGCGGCCGATGGACGAAGCCGACACCGAGGACCTGTTCAATCTGCTCGTGCGCCTTCAGGATGCGCTCCTCCTCCTGGGTGATGACATCAAGGAATTGTACGACCTCATCGAACGGAAACGTGTGAGGGAGTCGTTCCAGGGTGGCCCCGGGGAGGGGGATGAGCCCGCCTGAGCCTGCCGAGGGCGGCCGACGCCTCGTGGCCCCCCCGGCCCGACGCCCGACCCGTCTCGGGGGACCGGTTACGCGATCTCCGAGTATATCTTCTCGATGGCGGCGATGATATCCCCCGACAGGAGGATCGGCCTCCCGATCACGAGGTACTGGGCCTCCTCGCGGAGGGCCTCCTTGATGGAGTCCACCCTCACCTGGTCATGTCTGTCCGTATACCAGTGGGGGCGTATGCCCGTGCATATCTTCTTCAACGGGTTGTCGGCGATGTATTTCAGCCCCTGCACGGAGCCGACTATATACTCATACCGGTTCATCTGGGCGAGGTCCGCAAAGTCCTTGATGATCTCCGCGCTGTCTTTCTCGTAGATCCATTTGATTTCGAGGTTGGTAAAAGAGGTGAGCACCGTCACCCCCGCGATGCTCCTGAGCAGCTCGGGCCTGGCGGGCCTGAAGTTGGATGAGCAGTGGACGGTGACAATATCCGCACCGGAGTCTACGAGCCTGGACAGGGAATTCTCCATGCTGCTCGGAATGTCATGGAGCTTCACGTCGGCCATCACGTTGAGCCCGTAAACCCCCTTGAGGTTGGAGATGATCTGGGGCACTTCTCCGCTGTAGAGCATATCGTTGATCTTCACACCCCAGATCATCTCTTTCTTATGGGCCTTCGAGAGCTTGTCCAGTATCTGCCCCTTCTCGGCCTCCTCGTACGAATAGCCGTCTACAGCGACGATCACTTCAGTCATGGCGAGACCCTCCGGCGCGGGGCTTTCCCGGCAGGCTCTGTGCCCGCCCCCCGCAATCTCTGATACGATTTCCCATCTCCCGCGGCTGCGCTTCTACGCATCCCTCCCCGACCGGGGCACCGCGCACACGCTCGTGCGCCGCGCCCCTTTCGCCAATTTAAGCAGGTTTGAGGCTGTCAAGCAAGAAAAATATGGAAAAATATGGCCGCATTTCCGGCCCGTGCGGCTACCCGGGGTTCGGAAGGCTCACGATCGCCCTGGTGCCCCTCCCGTCGACGGGCTCCAGGGCGAGGGTGCCGTGATGTTTCTTCGCCACCAGCCTCGCAATGGGGAGGCCGAACCCGGTGCCTGCGACCTTGGTCGAGAAGAAGGGGGTGAAGAGCCTTTCGCTCTCCTCCTCAGGCATCCTGCCCGAGTTGAATATCTCGATCTGGACATTGGAGAGCGGGCCCTTCTCGATCCGGGAAGATATGCTGATGAAGGGATTTTCCTGGCCCACCGCTTCAGCGCTGTTCTGGATCAGATAGTAGAACAGGTTTTCGAGCCAGTGCGGATCACCCCTGAGGCGGCCGGCCTTCCGGTGGAGATCGACCTCTACCCTCACGTTGGCGGAGGCGATTTTGGTTTCGAGTCTCTCGAGCACGCGCTCTAACAATTCTCCGATTTCAATGACCCGGAACTCCGGCTCCCCCTCGAACACCTCCATGTACACCTTGATGTCCCCGACCATGTGCTCGAGTCTCTGGTTTTCGGCCATCAGGATCTCGAAGACCTTGTATTCCGGTGTCCCCTTGGTGACCTTCTTCTGCATTTTCCTGATGTTCCATCCGATCACCAGGGCAGGGTTTCTCACCCTGTCCGCAACTTCGCGCATGACCTCGATATCGCAGCTTATGGTAGTCTCGATGTAGGCCGTCGTTTCGGTCAGGAGGCAGAGGTCGAGCATCTTGTTGATGGTGGAGAGCGCCTGGTCCCTGCGGTCGAGGGGGATTTCCTCCGAAACCACCTTGTGGCAGAACTGGCGTATCATTGCGAAGCCGAGGTTGGAGAACCTCTGGTCGAGGTTTACCTCCACGTGTCTCACCCCGACGCCCCACAGGTAGGCGAGGAATTCATCGTTCGGCTTTGACCGGAAAAACGATTCGAACCAGCTCGACCAGACCCGCTTCATCAGGCCGGGCTCGCTCTCGCTTTCCAGGATGGCCCGTGTATCGGCCATATCGTAGAAGAAATCGTAGAAGTAATCGGCAAACTCGTGCTTCCTGCTCACCAACAGGGCCCGGTACGGTTCGAGCTGATCCGTCTCGATTTCCTGTATGCCTATTTTCTTCAGAAAGAGATGGAGCTTCTGGTGGGGGGGAGGGGGATCGGCCATCAAATATCCTCTATCATCGCCTGGTTTCTATCAGGTAAAATAAGGGTTGTGCCGCCTGACCGCAAGGAGGGAGAATCGCCTAGGCCCGTCCTTTTGGTGAAGAAGGCGTCCGCGGCCGGGCGACCGGAGCGCGGGGCGGCATTATTGCCCCAGGCCCTTCTCCGGCGCTCCGTGGGTGAGATCGCCTGAGCATGGGGCTTTCGGGGCGGATATCTCGGGAGGGTAAGGGGACGTGGTAAGGAAAGAAGGCGCGCTCTTTGATGAGTGGCCGGAACAGTACGACCGCTGGTTCGAGAGCCCCCTGGGCGCAGTGGTAAAGGCGTGCGAGCTGGCCCTGATCATGGAATTGCTCGTCCCTCGCCCCGGGGAAGTCATACTCGACGCGGGCAGCGGAACAGGGGTCTTCACCCTCCCTATGCTCCGGGCCGGGGCCGCCGTGGTGGGGCTCGATCTTTCCCTTCCCATGATACGCAGGGCAGTCCGGAAATGCGCCTCCCTTTCCTTCAGCGCCGTGGTCGGTGACATGGCCGGACTGCCCTTCAGGGACGGGAGCTTCGACAAGACCGTCTCGATAACGGCGCTCGAGTTCATAGAGGACGCGCCGCGGGCAGTGGGGGAGCTCTTCCGGGTGACGCGCAGGGGAGGGCTGGTCGTGGTGGCGACCCTCAACAGCGAGAGCCCGTGGGCTGACCGGAGGAGGCATGAAGCCGGGAGGAAGAAAACGATCTTTTCAAATGCCTTTTTCAGGTCTCCCCGGGAGATGCTCTCGCTGGCCCCGTTCCCCGGTGTCGTCAGGACCGCGGTCCATTTTGAAAAGGGGGTCGACCCGGCGGCTGCCATGGGCGCGGAGGAAGAGGGCCGGAAGCGTGGCGCTGCGACGGGGGCCTTCGTTGCCGTCCGCTGGCGGAAGCCCTGAGCGCCCTGATGAGCCGCCCGCTCGCCTTCAGCCCCCATGGGAACCCTCCCGGGACCGGTCCCGTGCCTCCACTGGCTTACGTACGGTCGTTTCGCCATGGGTGCGCGCGGACCCGTATCGTGCCCTCGGCCCTCACCCCGAGGCGGGGGCGCGGCTGGGGATCGCTTGCCCCGGCCTGATTTTCATGAAGATCTTGCCCGTCACCACATCATAGAACCACAGCTCCAGAAGGCGGACCTGGAGATACTCGTGAACGGCCAGATACTCCCGCGGCTTCTCGGACGTGCCCTGGAGGTGGATTGTCTCTAAGGACGCGAAGGGGTCCGCCAGATTGCAGAGGACGAGGAGCCTGGTGCTTTCCACGAGCTGTGCTGCCGCCTTCGGATCTATCTCGAAGCTGCCGACGATCATCTCCCGGGCCAGGCCGTTTTCCTCGCCGCGGCCGGCGATGCCTTTCCCGGCCCGCCTCAGCGAGGGAAGGACGGCCGTCTCCACGGGAAAGTCTCTAAAATTCTGAAAGGCCACCGTAGTTTCCCTGAATTTCAACTCTTCGAAATCGATTCTCGCGCCTTTGGCATCCGTGTAGGTGAATCTGTTATCCACTTGCGGGGCATAGACAACCCTGAAGCCCCTTCTCGTCCCGTCATCTCTCCCGTTGGCCAGCACGGCTGAGAGCTCGCAGTACGCCTCCAGGGTGTGCTCGCGGCTGTGGTAAAGGATCTCCGCAGGTTTCACCTGGAACGCATAGACGCTGCCGAGCTTAAGGGCTGCCAGGACGGGCGGATCGTCCTCGCTGCCCGACCCCCTGGGGTGCTCGGCTGCGGTATCCTGTCCGCCCCTGCGCTCCGGCGGCATGTTTCTCACGGAATTGTAGACGAGCTCGACATTATGGCCGATATAGACGGGGGGCAGGCGTTTGCGGGTGATGTCGAAGGGGGTCCGGTCGAACTCGGGAGAGGGGAGCATCCCCCTGCCCGAGCCGGGTCCCCCGCCCCCGGTCTGGTCTCCCTTCTCTCCACTTCTGCGCGCCGCCTGGAGGGCCGCGCGGCACGATACGAGGCAAAGCGCCAGCAACAGGGCAAAGGCGGTGATTCTCATGCAGGTCTTCATTATGCCCCGTCATTCTACCATCTTCCGAAGGAGATCACCAAATGCTACGGAAGGGAGGAAGAGGGCCGGGTGCGTGCGGCCTCCTCTCCAGGCAAACGCATTTGTAAGCTGTTTACCCGCCGGACCGCATGGCACCCGTTCCTTCGCACGTCGAGGCCCCTTTCCCGACATAAGCGGGGTACCCAGCTCCCTATTGCCTTGCTGGGTCGCACGGGGTACCCAGCTCCATATTGCTTTGCTGGGTCGCACCGGCTCCTCATCGCTTGATGTGCGCGGTGGAGTGCGGGCAGAGAAGATCGAGCACGCACCTCATCCTTCGGAACGCGGATAGTGCCGCCCGTTCTAGCGGGGTACCCGGGTGCTCCCACATTCCCCGTTCCCGGGTCGCAAGCGGTCGTTCCGCATACGTGCTCAGGAAGGGCGCCATACGGTCTCACTTAAATCGGGATTTCCAAATGCGCTTGCCTGCGGCCTCGTTGCAGTTCCTCGGCCCGGGGTTTATACTTTGTCGGCGCCCCGGGAAGGGCGCGATGGCCGAGGAGGGCCCGTGAACGGAGAGGGCGAGAGGGAGGCCGGGGGCTCGAGAGGATACTGCATCAACTGCGATAACAAACATGGGTGCAAGTCGGGCACGCCCCCATGCATCGCGGAAATGACGAAGCACGGTGCCGCAGGCGTTTCGGGCAAGCGATACCTGATCGATGCAGGCAGAATATGGAGGTGCAGGGCGTGCGCCTTCTTTCGCTCCTGCTGGAACACGGAGGAGTACGCCGCGCTCAGCCGGAAGGCCAAAGGGCCCTCGTGACGGGGGTCCAAGGGTCGTCTCATCGCGCCCCTTTCCATGTGCGCCCGGGCGTGACTCCCCGTCAGCCCGGGCAGCAGACCGGCGCGGGGGGCTTCAGCCGGTAATGCGCTCATTCTCATTCGAGTCCACGATTGCCCTCGTTTTTCACCTGCTTTCGGCCTCTGGGGGAGGGCGTGGCGAGGCTGTTCTATCGGGTCAATCTATGCTATCATTATGGGCGGTCGGAGGTCGCGTGCCTCCGGTGAGGCTGCTGGAAGGTCGGTCGAGGTGAAGCTCCCCGCGTCTTCCGATGCGGGGCGTCAATTCCCGTCCCGGAGGCAATGGCTGACTCCGGCGAAAGGGCTCTCGTTTCAATCAATGGAGAGGAAAGGGAGAGTGACCGCAGCGACGGCGCCGGATGCCGGAAAGAGAGGGCTATGAAGGTCAGCAGACGACATTTTCTCAGGGTTGCCGGTTCGCTGGGGGTCTCCTCCCTTCTCTTCGGTTACCCGGTCATGATCGAGCGAAACCTCGTCATGGTCAACCGCTATCGCATACCCGTGGCATACCTGCCGGAGCAGTTCAGGGGGTTCACCCTGGTTCACCTGACGGACATCCACTACGGACCTTTCGTTTCTCTCCACATGGTGCGGCAGATCGTCGGCCAGGCCAATCGGCTGAAGGCAGACGCTGTGGTCTGCACGGGCGATTATGTGCACGAGCGCAACAGGAGGGATCGGATAGATCGCGTCGGGCCGGTCCTCTCGGAGCTGACGGCAAGGAGCGGTGTCTATTCGGTCCTCGGCAATCACGACCATTGGGCCGACCAAGAGCGGTCACGGTACTGGCTCAAAAGGGCGGGCCAGGACCTCAACCACCGCCTCCGGGCCGTGGAGCGGGGCCGGGAGAGGATATGGCTCGCGGGCGCAGGGGACTTGTGGGAGGATCACGAGCCCCTCGACCGGCTCCTCGGAAGGATACCTCCGGAAGACTGCCGGATAGTCCTGGCCCATAACCCGGATACGGCCGACACGGATTATGAGGGACGGGTCGATCTGGTAATCTCCGGGCACACCCACGGCGGCCAGGTCAACATCCCCTTCATCGGTCCTCCGGTGTTGCCGGTGAAAAACAAGGACTACTCGAGCGGCTTGAGACTTTCTCCCCGGGGAACGAGGGTCTTCATATCGAGGGGGCTCGGGTGGTCCATCTGCCCCGTCAGGTTGAACTGCCTGCCTGAGATCGCGGTGCTGGAGCTCGTCCCCGACGTCCCGGGGGTGAGGGGAGAGGCAGTGGCGATCTGACCCTTCCGGGTCGTCAGGCACGAGGGCCCTCCGGGATATATAATGCACGTATCCCCTTCGAGGAGAGCCGGCGATGATCTCAATCAAGGTAAACGGGAAGGCCTACGAGGTGGAGGTGCCCCCGAGCACCCCCCTCTTGTGGGTGATCCGGGAGCACCTCGGTCTGACAGGGACGAAGTACGGCTGCGGCATATCACGCTGCGGCGCATGTACGGTCCACGCCGATGGTGAGGCGATCCGTTCCTGCGTCACACCCGTGTCCAGGGCGGTGGGCAAGGAGATCGTTACCATCGAGGGGCTTTCAGCCGACGGGGGCCACCTGGTGCAGCAGGCATGGATCGCCGAGGACGTGGTCCAGTGCGGATACTGCCATTCCGGCCAGATCATGTCTGCCGCGGCGCTCCTGGCAAAGAACCCGAAGCCGAGCGACGCCGATATAGATCGGGCCATGGCGGGCAACCTCTGCCGGTGCGGCACCTATCAGCGGATTCGCAGGGCCATTCACCGCGCCGCGGACATCATGGCCGGAGGAGGAGAGAGATGAACGACTCCTTTGCGCTCAACCCCTTTATTCGCATCGCTCGCGACAACAGCGTAACCATAGTTGTCAACAAATCTGAGATGGGCCAGGGCGTTTATACCTCCCTGCCCATGCTCGTGGCCGAGGAGCTCGAATGTGAGTTGACCAGCGTCCGGGTGGAGCCGGCCCCCGTGGAGCCCGTTTACAGCCACACCATCTTCGGGATCCAGGCGACGGGGGGCAGCACCAGCATCCTGAGCGAATGGGAGCGGATGCGCAGGGTGGGCGCCGAAGCCCGGGAGATGCTCGTAATTGCCGCGGCCGACACCTGGAAGGTGGCCAGGGCGAGCTGCAGGGCCGAGAAGGGTGCGGTGGTGCACGAGAGCGGCAGGAGGCTCACGTATGGGGAGCTCGCGGAGAAGGCCTCGGCCGTACCTCCGCCCGGGGAGGTGCCGTTGAAGGAGCCCGGCGCCTTCAAGATTATCGGCACGCCCACCAGGCGTCTCGACGCGGCAGGCAAGGTCGCGGGCAAGGCAACCTTCGGCATCGACGTGACAATCCCCGGCATGCTCACCGCCGTCATCGCCCGTCCCCCCGTTTTCGGCGCAAAAATGAAGAGCTTCAATGCGGAAAAGGCGAGGGCCGTGCCCGGCGTGAGAGAGGTGGTAGAGATAGAATCGGGGGTAGCCGTGGTGGCCGACACGTTCTGGCCGGCCAATGTCGGGCGGCGCGCCCTTGAGATTACGTGGGACGAAGGGCCCCTCGCAAGCCTTTCGACCGCAGCCATGCGGGAGCAGTACGCGGGCCTGGCCAGGACGCCGGGCGATGTTGCGAGGCGGGAGGGCGATCCTGAAAAGGCCTTCTCAGGGGCTGCACGGCTCGTGGAGGCCGAGTATGAGGTGCCCTATCTCGCCCATGCGCCCATGGAGCCCCTCAACTGCGTCGTCGACCTGCGGGAGGAGGGGTGTGAGATCTGGACGGGCACCCAGCTCCAGGGACCCGACCGGGATGCGGCGGCCCGGGTGCTCGGGTTCGCGCCGGAGCAGGTGAAAATCCACACGACGTTGCTGGGCGGGGGCTTCGGCCGGCGGGGCAATCCCCATTCGGATTTCGTGGTTGAGGCGGTCCGGGTCGCAAAGGCGGTGGGAAAGCCCGTCAAGGTGGTCTGGACCCGTGAAGACGATACGAAGGGCGGCTATTACCGGCCCATGCTCTGCGACCGGATGGCTGCCGCCCTCGACGGGGGCGGTACTCTCGTGGGGTGGCGCCACACGATCGTGGGCCAGTCGATCTTGAAGGGGACGCTCTTTGAGCAGGCTTTGGCGCAGGGCAAGATCGATCAGACGTCGGTCGAAGGCGCAGCCGATACGCCTTATGAAATCCCCCACATCCTCGTCGACCTCCATACCGTCGACACGGGCGTGCCCGTCCTCTGGTGGCGCTCGGTCGGCCATTCCCACACCGCCTTCGTGATGGAGAGCTTCATGGATGAGGTGGCCCACGGCGCAGGCCTTGACCCGTATCGCTTCAGGCGGGGCCTCCTCGCCGCGCACCCCCGCCACCGGGGGGTCCTCGACCTCGCCGCGGAAAAGGCTGTCTGGGGCACGCCGCTGCCCGAAGGCAGGGCGCGGGGCCTGGCCGTGCACAAATCCTTCGAAAGCTTCATAGCCCAGGTAGCCGAGGTCTCGGTCGATCCGGCGGGTAAGGTGCGGGTCCACCGGGTGGTCTGCGCCGTCGACTGCGGGCAGGTGGTCAATCCCGCCACCATCGAGGCCCAGATGGAAGGCGCCGTGGTCATGGGCCTTTCGGCCGCCCTGTACGGGGCGATCACCTTCGAGAACGGGCGGGTAAAGCAGGGCAACTTCAACGACTATCCCCTCCTCGCCATCGGCGAGATGCCCCTGGTGGAAGTCCACATTGTGCCGAGCCGGGAGCCCCCGGGCGGCATAGGAGAGCCCGGGTGCGCACCTATTGCGGCGGCAGTGGCGAACGGGATCTACGCGGCCACGGGAAAACGGGTCCGGCGCCTGCCCTTCAGGCCCGAGGAGCTGAAGCAGGTCTGAAGCACGGCAGGGATGGATCGCCGGCTCCGGCCGGGAGGGAGGAGACACGATGGGGCTTCTGAAGATCGATGAGAGCAAATGCAAGAAGGACGGTATCTGCGTGCGCGACTGCTCGCCGGCCGTCATCCGGCTTTCGGAGGACGGCGGCTTTCCCGAGATGGTGCCCGGTGGTGAAAGTTTCTGCCTCTTGTGCGGACACTGCGTGGCGGTCTGTCCCCACGGCGCCCTCAGCCATGAGGGGATCCCCGCCGAGGATTCTCCTTCCATAGCCGAGAAGCTCGTGATCGATGAAGCACAGGCGGTGCAGTTCCTCAGGTCCCGCCGCTCGATCCGCCTTTACCAGGACAAGCCCGTGGAAAGGGAGAAGATCATGAGGCTCATCGAGGTGGCTCGCTACGCCCCCACGGCAGCCAACAGCCAGTCAGTGGAATGGCTGGTCCTGACCGAGCGGTCCAGAATCGGTGAGATAGCCGCCCTCACTGCGGAATGGCTTCGCGGGGTCTTGAGCGATCCTCGCGTGGCCGCGGCCCGCCCGTATCTGCTGAGGGTGCTTGCCGCCTGGGACTCGGGCTCCGACTCGATCCTCAGGAGCGCGCCCGTGCTGATTGTGGCCTCGGCTCCAAAGGAGATGGCCTTCGGCCTCGTGGATCTGACCCTGGCGCTCTCCTACCTGGACCTGCTCGCCCCAACCATGGGCCTCGGCACGTGCTGGGCCGGGCTGGTTCAGGGGGCGCTCCTTGCCTCGCCGCCTCTCAAGGAGACCTTGGGCATACCCAAGGGGCATCCACACCACTATCCCATGATGCTGGGATACCCCGCGGTGAAGCATCATCGCTTGCCCGAACGGAAACCGCCCAGGATCACCTTCGCGTGAAAAAAGTCCCCTCTGTCAGGCTTCCTCATACTTCACCATGGCAATAATACGCTGACCGGGGCGCTCCGCAAGCCCCGCGCTTTAAGGGCGAGGAGCCCCATTTTGAATAAATGTTATACGTTGCTTGATATTTTTTCTTGACATTTGCTCCTGGTCCGTATAACAATATAAGCACAATCTGCAAAAGCAAAATATGGGCGACCATGGGACGGAAGCGACCGGTTCCGGCTTCGCTGCTTCTGCGGGGTCCCGGTTTCGCGGGTCTTGTGGCAATGAGGAGAGGGTTTAAGTAGTCGTCTGAGGGAGGAGTGGGCCCTGAGGCCTAGGCGCGGCTTACTTCTCGCAGTTACCCTCCCGATTTTCAAGAAACACCGGCCTCAATCCTTTGTGGTCTGAGGAGGCACCACATGAAGCTTCTTGACTCAGAGCACCCAATCTCACCTTCGCCCGCGTCGGAGACGTGGGAAGGTTGCGATCCCTTCAGAATGTATCTGCAGGAGAT